>Ga0209367_1013215_pt1 | contig 10663 bp, 7 predicted proteins | sample WorMetLIZISLAND2_FD_187412 | JGI IMG/M metagenome (GOLD analysis project Ga0209367, IMG submission 187412) | Marine gutless worms symbiont microbial communities from Max Planck institute for Marine Microbiology, Germany - Olavius geniculatus... ...
TCGCCGTCCAGTTCTCCACTACACACACACACACACACTATGCGTGAGACGGTCGTATAGCTGCTGGACACTGGACAAATCCGCAGGGCACACTGCGCTTGCAGCGGCAGCACCGACTTGACTTAGTACATCTAATATACACTGTGTCTCAAAAAAAAACCGGACCCCTATTACGTTTTGAAATAATTCCAACAAACTGTGCCTAATAATAATAATGATTAGCTGAGAAAATCGTCAAAAGGTACTCAATATCGTAGTATGTTACGGGCTTACGATATTTCATAAAGCGGGGCACCAGCTCAGGATAAACTAAAGCAGCGCTTGGTGGAGGTCTGGTCTGGCCTACGGCAGACCGTTGTCGATGACGCAATCGACGAATGGAGAAAACGTTTCCGGGCCTGTGTTCGAGTAAAGGGACAGCACTTTGAACATCTGCTGTAACTTCTGTTACTTCTGTTGCTTATCAACAGTTCGTTCAACTTCGAACGTTGGCGTTATAACATTTAATGATTTCGTAACTGACGTTGTTGGTTCGTTGAAGTACTGCAGTGCAGTTGCCTCTACTGTTGGTGCCACAGGAAAACCTCAGCTGATACTCTGTTCTTAAAATTTCTCGCAAAGTAACACATGCTATTAAGTGCTGATTCTCTAACGATTATTTTTGTCAAAATCTATTGCTATTGAACCAGGACTGTTGGAGTTATTGCATAAGGTAACAGGGGTCCGGTTTTTTTGAGACACAGTGTATATATCAAGCGTCGGCTGCGACGCCAGCCACCGTCTCAGCTGTCCAAGACTGGGGAATTAAAGTCATTCGGGCCCGTGAGAGAGAGAGAGCCTTTGCTGCCTGCATGTGAGTAGAGACTCTTTGCTGAGCTCAGTTTATCGCCTGACACTGTTGCTGCCAGTCGTCGCTGCGACCTGTTCACATGATTCCACGTCACTGCAGCCGCCGTCGAGTTCGTCGTTCGATTCTTACTGTCACTCGGCGTTGTTAACTTTGCCTCGACGGTGGGTGACGCCGTTGGCATTGGCTTATTACGTTGTCTGACACCGCTGACAATACTGTGAATACGCTTCGACGCCTGCTGCCGAATGACGGCATAGAAATCGAAATTTAATTTAACTTTTTGACGTTTGCATGCAGACGTTTGGTGTTTGCCACTGCGTCGCAGTGCGTCATCGCAGGATGTCGATAATGGGACTCAAACTGTTCTTAAACAAAAGAAACAGAAACACAGTTAGTGCAGATAAAATGTGGGGTTTATCTAACCAACAGATGTTCTCGCATATTAGAATCTATCAAAAGCTTTTAACTATTTTATAAAATATATTTATACTATATTTCCATTGCTTTTGTACTGCACTACGAGTCAAAAACCAATGCACCAAACTATAGTTCATTCACATAAACAAGTATTAACACCAACAGATTTTTTTTACTCACGTGCTTAGTAGAAAATTTGCAATATGCAATAACAGTGCAGGCGTTATCCTATTGCTCATTACTTTAGAAAACAACGAGATCCCAGCATAAGAGACTGAATTCTCACACCTGTAGTAGGAGTATGATTGACTCCTGTAACAAAATTCATCTCACAGCTTATGGAGCAATGCTGTCATGCATTAGATGCCAGATATTGCTGTTATTCGTGTTTACAAAATTTTGGAACATCCAACATGCGGTCAGTCGAAACTTAAGCTGATGGCATACAACATGTATGCCATCATTATTATGTTGTTTCGAATTAGAATCGATATTTGTTTTCCAGTCTGCTATGGTGACCACTGGAAGCCGCAACCTCGATGACTGAAGAATATCGACATGGAAGAATGCCGTCTGCATACGAGGCGTATTGCTATGCACAAATTGCGGTGCGATTGTTCAATTTATATTCGATGCGGGCGGGTGTGCTTAAGACTCGTCGTATTAGCGAACCTCGTTAGCGGGACGAGAGCCGGTCGGCGTCTGTACGATGCCCACGGGAATCGGGACCGTTTAGAAGTATAGCGACAGACGAGCTTCAGTGGTCGTCACAGAACACGACATCGTCTGTCAGGACACCGCAGTCCAGCCAGCGTCCAGCCAGCTTGTCGCTTGGTCGTTCTAATGGCTTTGTTGGACAACGTCCGAGGACGCACGGACGGACACTGATGTTGTAACCCAACAGCGATCAATGTTTGACCCTCGTTGACAGGTCGCATGCGCCGGTGTCACATTATAATGTGCCCCCATGAAAAATCCGCCCGGTAGAGATAATCACGGAAATGATATATCTCTTCACATTAAAATATCGCCGGCCCCATAAAAAGTCCCCATTATCAGATCGCCCACACCAGAAAAGTCTCCCCCGGCCGGGCGGAGTGGATTTTTGCCGGTAAATTGTCGGCCGGGGGAGACTTTTCTGGGGGAGCGATCCTATAATGGGGCACCGGCCGCGGTGACGAGGAGTCCCGATACCGTTTATCACGAGTGACGCCCTCACCGGCTGATTCTGTGAATTGCAACTTGCAGTAATTGCCGAGCTCTGACGGACGACAGTCGGCACACCACGGGCGTCGGTCGCATTTTAACTGATCCAACAGGATCTGTGTCTGCATGGCATTTTGGAGCCGTTGTCACAGCATTGTAGCACCATAACCCTAACTCACGTCTGAAATCGAATATTGCTACCTGAACCACGACCGCTAATATGTTACGTAGCTTTCTATGAACTGCACCGGATAACCTCTCTCCGCCAGTAACGTATCAACTACCTCGACATATACAGCACATAGATGAATATAGCGGTAAATAAATAAAAAGCGATTTTGTCACTACTGATGACTGAGCGACAGACAACTAGTAACACTTTTTACAAGTACAGTGAGCGCAGTACTTAAAAATAATTCGTTACATTAATGTACCGAATACCAGATTCGGCATTCGGTCTATTTCCGAACCATAGTGATTTTTACAATACGGCTGTCATGTTGAAATATTCGACACTGGAAAAACACAATTTTTTCTTCTTTTCGTCTTGGTCTTGAGACTGTGAATATCAGTGACTGATCGGACGTCTGCGGAACGTTGTTCAAAGCAGCCTGTCGCGTGACTCTGGCGTGTAGACTTTCACGTGCCGAAGTTTTGCCATTCATTTGCAGTTGTCGTCTGCAGTCGCATGCAACTAAGAGCCGACGGTCGGCGACTTAAAAGCGACCGACCGAGCGACTGAGAAGGATAAGCAGAAGGACCGCGGCCACGGCTGGACAACGAACGCGTTTCATACGCTGTTTGAGCACGGTGTGACGCCATCCAGTCCAGTCCCGCCGACAAATGCTATTACGTCCTCGAGGTTAAGTCACGCGGCGAAGCTCACCTCGGCGGTCTCTTCCAATCCGGCGCTCGGCGTTCGTCTCCAGCGGTCGATTGACGCTCGACGCCGAAAGTTTCGACGCGCTTTTTCAGTTCTCATCGACAGGATGATCGAACGGCGCAATTCACTTTTGTCTGCAGCTTTGTTCCGACCGTCCGAGTTGCGAGGTCGTACATGACATACATAACACGCGATCTGTCTGGCTGTCTGTCCAGTTCAATACTCCGATGCAGGCCCTTGCAGGGGCATGCAGGATCTCGTGTGGCTTGGCGGGCCAGTTAAATTGACAGAACGACGCGTGTACGCAATCCGCGGGTATAGGCCTACGACATATTATACGTTATAGGGTCTGAGAGTTTGACTTTGAGACCCCTGGAGACGTCATGCATGTCACGTATAGGCGTCAACATGGACCTTTGTATTAATAGACTCAGTATACGGTAGGGAAGAGTGGACAATGTGCGTTGGCCAGGCACTGTCTGCTAGATCTAGGTGTTCGCTTCACGCCGGTGCAGTCACACTGCTGTTGATTCCAACACGATGCAGTATTTCTCCGTACTGCTATGTCTCACCTCACGTGTCCAATTTTCTCGTCGCACGTCGCGTCATACGTTTGCGCATTTTTACGCCAGTTTTAGCATTTCGCCATTTGACCATGGTAGGCCGACGTTACTTTACCGCTCTAAACTGCAATTTTAGCTGCACAGACTTAGCACGGACTATATCATGATGTCACAGAACGGGATCAGATGTCACGTCCTCTCTATTTTAGGCCTTTCCTTTTATCTGCGTTGATTTTGGCACATATCTATAGCGAACATGCGACTTCCTATTAGTAATCGATAATAAATCTTGGTTCTAACTTCGGGGTGATCAAACAGGTTACCTTTTCGGATTTCTGGATGAACACTACAGATTCTGAGAGCAGAATTTCTTCAAAAACGTCGATAAAGATTTTGGAATCGTAGCTCACGGCGTTTTCACACAATACTCCGACTCGTTCACGACAAAATCGCTATATAAATGTACTTTAATTAACGACATACATACGCAGTTCGTTCTTGGAGTGTGTCGCTGCAGCCGAATATCACAAAAATCAATAAAAAAAAACCTTATTTTAGAAGATTATGGTTTTTCAAAGTCATCGACGTTGATACGACTGAAAAGCTTGTCACTAATGACACTAGCATGCCCATGCCTATCTGCAACCGTTTTCACGAAAGACTGGCCAACAGCGGTAAAGTAACGACTTTTACGGGGGTACCGCTCTTTGATGCTCTCGTGCGCAGGTTTCCTTGAACCTAGAAAATCAAGACTTCGACCGTCGAAATCTACGTCTAATGTTGAAAATTTTATATGCAGCTTCTCCATGTCTATCTCAATTGATTTCGGCGCAATTCGCTTTTGAAATGTGTCTTGCAGCCCGAAATCGCCAAAAAAATTTGACGTTCAAGGTCACCCAAGATCATTGAATTTGGTGGCGATTAAGAGCCAGAGTACGCCTTTCTATTAGTGATTAATACTAACCTAGGCCCTATCTCGCACCGTTATTTCAGAGATACAGCGACTTATTGGCTAAACATCGCAAAGTTTTCCTAACCTTCTCTCATTTAGCGCCCTCGTTCGGGGTGACCCCTTCCGAATTTATGGAAAAGCTGTACGGTTCTTAAAACTAGAGTCTTACAGGCAGCCGACGGTGAAGATTTGGTGATCATAGCTTGCACCGTTTTTTCTGATCCACCCGTGTGACGGACGGACGGACGGACAGAATTGCGATGGCTAAGACGCGCTAAAGCAGTCTAGCTGCTTTCGCGCATCATTTGGTCGTCTTTCGACGCCATGTATGTATAGCGTCATAAATATATAATCCGGGATTGGCGATGACAAGACAGTGTTCGTCTGTTGCGAAATATGGTACTAAATATGTGAAAATAACTTGCCTAGAGCTACGCTGTGCTCTTTCCGGAAAGATTTGCGCTAAGTTTATATTTGGAAGATGAAGATGAGGTTTAGACGTGACTCTATGATATTTGCATTCAGTGGCAACATGGTTTGTGCCTGACGGCAGTTTTATATCCAGTCAATTTCCGAGTTTTCCTTTCTCCTGTCAAGCCCACGAGCATCAGCGATGGCCTGCCGTGGGCAGGCACGCAGTTGTAATGTTCGTGACCGACAAAAACCTGGACGACCACAAAAAGCGCGGCGAATGGTCGTCAAACATGCCAGCTACGAGCTCGCGCGGCTTATATCTATGCTAAGCGGCGCTGGTCATTGTTAACGGTGTGCCGTGGCGGCCACGGCTGATCTATGTTCGGCCGGAGATTACTCTCAGTCCGGTCGTCTCATAACTTTCCATCACGCGGCACCGCACTTTTCGCTCTATCACACAACGAACTATACCGTATATACTGTGCGTCCGTGTAGCATACACAACCATTCGCGTTGTCTTTTCACGGCTGCCTTGTCTCGAGTCCGATTATCCCTCACAACTGCGACATGTTACCGATCGATTCGATCGTCCACACTGTTCTAGTCCCATTCACAAATGTCATGCTGTCGTCACTTTAAGAAATATTTGAGCGATATATCATTTACGGATAATAATTCTGGAACATTTTGTAAGCGTAAAATATGACAAAAAGTTTGATAATATGAAATTTCGTGTAATAGAGACCAGAAGCTAACGGAGAGGTGAGCTTTCAGCCAGACGCGAGGCAGTAAGAATGATGAACAGGCCACATTGAACATTGGACACTGAGATGACTATGACGAAGACTGATCAGATCATATGTGTCAGTTTTGTTTGAAATACATTTTATAACTTAAATTCAAAATACTTTATATTGCAAAAAATTTGTTTTGGGTAGAGTGGAGTTTACTGGGCGCCATAGGAATACATTGCGCCTATTATTTCACATATATACCGTATAACTACCAATAGGGTTAGGTTTAGGGTTAGGTGTAGGGTTAGGGTTTAGAGTTAGGGTTAGGTGTATTCCTATGGCGCCCAGTAAACTCCACTCGTCCCTTTGTTTTTCCTATTTTTATAGGTACAACAGAAAAGCTTACAAAGCACAAGAAATACTTGGCGACAGAGAACGTGCGGTAACACCAGTGGAAGCTCTCGCGTGTAGCAATTTAACCGGACTGGAAGAGAATTTGTCCACGACGAAACTGTACAAATTGACCACTACTTCGTTCCGAACAGGGCTTCGTCTATTCCTCTCTTTGCCCCTCACTCAGTCAGCATCTAATAAGGGCACTGGAAAAAAAGAAATTTACGACAACACAGTCGTGCTGCTAAGCCTTCGATTGGCGACGACAATCATTGGACACAGCTTTGGCGACTTAGCGACAGACAGACCGTCGCGTCAGTTTGAGCCAAGAATTAGTTTTCTTTCAGTTTCTCACTACCACAATGTTATACTGACCTGCATGCATGGCACTTGCAGCCGTCGTTCTTCTATAATGCTGTAGACAGAAACAATAAACCGTAATAATTTTATTACAGTAGTGAAATTCTAACCAAAACACTCCTATTCGTATCACTTTTGAAGTGATTTTTTAAAATAATTGCTCATTGTTGTCAGATTCTAGTTTGCAAGTTTACGTTATGTTTTCATGATTACTTCAAACACTTTTCTTTCAAACAATAATAAATATATTGGTATATTTTTCTGCAGCTCATCTCGAAATGCAAGAGTGAAAAACATTAAAAGTCCATCCACATTTGCCCTTTTACAAACAACTAGGCCTATGCTATTCCTGGTACTAAAAAACTGGGCCACGATATGTTATTCCCACGATACAAATTACAAAATAACCTATGCTCAAACGCTTGTGCTAACAAACTGCATGTGCTCATATGGACGCAGACTGATTAGGCCAATTACTGTGGGTTTAGCATTGAGCGCCCGCCTCCGTTATTGAAACGCCTAATCGATGTAGTGCAAGAAGGATACTCGGTTTCCCGTATAATGAGGTCCGACTAAGATCGGCTTAGCCCGACTGACAGTCACGGGGCATCTTCGCCAGCCAGAGCGAGCGCTGTCCGTTGGGTCCTGTCATTTCGTCCGTCCGTCCGTTCGTTTGTATGCATGGCCTGTGGCTGAATACTGTGCGGTAATTTTTCCAAGCCACAGCGAGTGACCTGCAAACTGCCCTGCTGCTGCACGAAACCGATTTCCGATGTTGTCGTTGGGCACTAAACGTTATTATACACAGCGGGTTGGATTGGTGCAAGCGCAGCTTTATGCGAGGCGCTCGCACGTCGACAGTTTTGTTCACCGGACGGATAGCGCGCGCAGAAACCGGCCCTGAGCATTTCTTAGCGCCATCGATGGACGCTTTATCGATGCACAGGCCAACGGTTATTACCATTCTTGAAGAACATTATATCATCGCGATATGTATGCCATTTATGCATTACTGTTAATTGTAAGAGTAGGCAATTACAGAAACTTTTTGAACTATTTCTCCGTTGTGTATTATAGAAATAAAATATACGATAAATAGTAGTAATAATAATAATAATAATAGTATTTAAAAATCAGCACATGACGAATTGAATAAGATACTTGCTGAGATAAAGAAAATACCAAAGTCGTTTGACAAAAACAGGCTCATCGCAGACAACATTCTTTAGTTTCGATTCCAAAAAGCAAAAACTAAGAGTACTGTTATATTTTTATTTTAGACTTTTTAAAAAACATAATGTTTCTTCATAAGCTTATTTTTGCACAGGCAAGCTTTATGACTTATTGATCAGTTTAGGCATGCAAAATTCGTGCAACATTGTAGCGGAAATCTTCAGAATCTTCCAAACTTCACAAAACAGACGTGGGCTGCGTTCTGCGGCATTAATTTACTGACCACTGAATAAGCTTGGAACCAAAGATAGAAGTTAAAACCGGCATTATTTTGTTGAGTGAATTATACAACGTATAGCGAGTTTATGGCAGGCCCGGCTGCAAAGCGCTGAACGATCTCGGAGGCTGCTCGGCCGTCTATTCTTAATGCAGTCGCTGCCGGTCGCTACAATTAAATCTAGCCGATGCACGACACGTCGTAAAGCTCGGAGATATGGTCGTTGCTGGAAGCTTATCGGCGACCGACTGGCAGTCAGACGGGCAGAGCGATTTCTTGCGTCCGTCAGGCGTACAGCGTGCGCAGCAATATTCGTCCGCGGTCCTATACGTGGAAGCAGTTGGCGTACAGGTTACTGGTGCACTTGGACGGCACGCCACGGACCCGTTCATCAACCGTCCGTCGGCATTGATCAGCGCCCACAGCTCAGATGACTGACAGCTCTGCCTGCCGCCGCATCCAGAGTCCTCCTCGTCCAAATCCATAACTCATCCGTATCTATTAGCACCAGGGTTTAAACGATGAAGAACGTTCGATCGCTGGCTCGCGCCAACCGCTTTAGATGTCCGCCTCTCTCTCAGACTCAAAGCCGGATTCTCACCGATTCTCGGAACCGACATTCGTCACATCGTGTGCATGACTAACTGCCAATATGCAGTCGACGAAAATATCCGCACAGAAAACTAGTAGCCGTGTTCTGTCGGTCGCCAAACGACGATAAAACGGATGACGTTTAACGCCTGTATCTGCACTCGATCACTGTTGCCGTGTGGTGTGGTGTTATGAGACAAACGCGCAACCATCTGTGAAAAATGACGAATAGCTGAGAACTAACTAAAATAACAGATTCATCAGTAATTATTAAACTACCGCCAATTTTCTTGCTAATCGTGGTGCATTCAGGGGAAATTATCTACATTCTAACTACAAATGGTTCTTATAAGGTTCCATATAGAACCCAAAGGTTCCATGTGGAACGCAAAGGTTCAGTCTCATCCCATTTTCAGGAAAAGGTTCTTCAGCGTGACCGGCTTGGATCAGGGTTTCAAAATGACACACTATATAAATTGCTAGTCTGTTCTGCACATATTGATGTCAAAACCTAATGAGTATGTCAAAATGTTATTAACAAATAAATGAGAATAATACGATAGAATCAAAGCACCCCGAGTGTATTATATCACAATGGTGAAACACAACTGGAAATACGTGCTTGCGTATAGGCCTATGTGTAAGTAAAACAGTGAAAACTTCATACAACAAAGCTTGAAGACAGTCAAGTAAACAACTGTTCAATGTGCCCTCCGTGAACTTTCTAAATCTTGGTCGCCACTGATCAATGGCTTTGTTGATCAGTTGCTGATCGAGCCCAGCAGGTACACACTCTGTCTTTGAGATCCTCCAAACCCACGATCAGAACTCTGTACACATTTTGCTGCAGAGCACCACAGACGGCATAATCGACGGGGTTTATGTCCGGACTGTTTGGCAGCCAGACAGAAGGCTCGATGAAGTTGGGTAGGTTCTACTGCAGAAACTCGACCGTTAACTTCACCCCGTGTGACGGAGCGCCATCCTGCTGGCAAACGAACTCCCCGCCGCACAGCTGACGGATGTCTGGCAGAAGACAGTTCTGCAGCAGCATTTCACGGATGTAACGTCCGTCTACCTTGGTTCCTTTATCGGTAAAGTGTGTACCTTTGTCTTGCCTGTCTTGGATACTGCCACTGATACCATCACACTTTCGCTGAAGTGCTTGCGACTCTCACTTGGTACTGTTTACCCCATTGTGTTTTCTGTATAGTTGGGTTGCTTTCATTTATTTTATCCCATTAAAAATTATTTTTAAAATATTTGCACGAAATCTGCACATGTTACTCAGAATTGATTATATTTTAACGTGCGTTATTCACTTTAAATGTACATCACTTTTGGAAGACATAATTAGTTGACATGTAAGTAAGTAAGTAAATAAATTTTATTTATAAAGCGCACAATGTCAGCGAGAAACTCACTGAATCTGAGACGCTGAGGTAAGGAGTGAGGCGGGACACTAGACATGGCTAGACGTTAAAAAATAGAATGTTTTGAGTTTACGACGGAAGGAAGCTAATGAACAGCTATTGCGGATGTCAAAAGGAAGAGAGTTCCAAATAGTAGAGGCAGCTACAGAAAAACTTCTAGAGCCAAAACAGACACGAGGCACAGACAACAGACTAGTGTCAGATGAGCGCAATGTACGAGACGGAATGTAATGTTCAAGAATTCAGATACGCAGGCTGAGTAGTGTGGATGGTCTTGTATGTAATGCAGGCGATCTTGAATTGGATGCGCTGGTGAATTGGAAGCCAGTGGTAATGTTTGAGCAGAGCAGATGAGCTGGTCGACTGTCGATTGGTGCCCCAGGCGACTATCCGGGCGACGGCGTTCTGTGCGCGCTG
>Ga0209367_1013216_pt1 | contig 10663 bp, 4 predicted proteins | sample WorMetLIZISLAND2_FD_187412 | JGI IMG/M metagenome (GOLD analysis project Ga0209367, IMG submission 187412) | Marine gutless worms symbiont microbial communities from Max Planck institute for Marine Microbiology, Germany - Olavius geniculatus... ...
TCTTTTTTTTCTTATCGATATTGTAACGATTATGCTCTGTTATGTTCTGTTTTTGCAATGGCGTTTGACCGTTGTTTAATAAAAGATTACTTACTTACTTACTTACTTACTTACTTGTCACCTGACACAGACATTCGATTTTATCTACCCCCCGGAGGGATGCAATGCTGAGCTGAGCCACGTGGTTGGTTAGGCTTATATGCCGAGATGTCACCATTCTACACTGTGTCTCAAAAAACATCTCCGACATTTTTGACTGTAACTTGAAAATCAATTGCCTAATTTTGATAATTTTTGGTACTAATATTCCTGACACAACATGCCATCACAAGACCATTTAGTTTCCCACCTCACCTAACGTTTGTTTTTGCACTATTTGGGGAAATCATAACCAGCGAAATATCACTTTTTTATCCAATGCGATATGATTGCTTAATTAACATAACGCGTAAAAACACATTTTGTTCACATTTCTGACATTGTGATTGACATTTCATTTAGCTGTCCATTTATCAACTGCCTACAGTAAAACTGCTTGAAGTGTTGGCCCACTATGCGAACACAGGCAAGGAGACGCTTTCTCCATTTACTTGACAGCAGTATCAATAATGTTCTGCTCCAAACCAATACAGGCTCTACCAGTCATTTCTTGAATTTACAAACATTTCTAAACTTCTTCTGGTAGACACACTGCTGCCAGACAGTCAAACCTTGTAACAGACCTGCTGTTGGGACCCACAAATTAGGACAGATGGAATTTATTGACGTTTTTCCATTCATTTTAACACGTATTATGCCTGGTCTGCTTTCCCCAAGTAGTGCAAAAACAGAAGTTGGCTGAGGTGAAGACTAAACACGTATTTAATAGCCAGTTGTGTCAAAAATATTTGTACCAAAAATTATTAAAATCTAATAATTGGTTTTCAAGTTAGAGTCGAAAACGTTGGAGATGTTTTTTGAGACACAGTGTAGTAACCACCTGATATCCACCAGACCGGAAGTCGAACTCGCGACCCTTTGAGCACAAGTCCGACGTCACAAACCGTTACGCCATCAAACCATCTTGTTTCAGATCACACGTCACTGAGTGATTTCTGGCTCTCGACACTGCAAGCTATAAGCGCGTCCCTTATTGTCGGGCACAGGCAGTGTCTTATGTGTTTGTGTCTGTCTGTCCGTACGTTAGTGTCTGTGCAATAGACAACGTTCGTGCTACGTTGAAAAGCTTGCAGCGTCGCAAGCCACGTTGTCTACCGGCTCGTATGTTACAGTTCCAACAACAAACGTGCAGAAAGTTCGATGTAGTCATAATGTAATTATAAGTAATTTGCTTACCGAACACAAGCGAGAGCATGTCGGAGATGATGATGATAATGATAACATAATTATATGATCTTCGGATCTTCGACTGCAGCCTGCACGACTTCCTCTGACTTGTCTCTCTCTATCTGCTCGGTTGATGCTGCTGCTGCTGGTGGTGCTGACAGCATGTCGGAGATGGCGAGTGAGAAGAGGTAGTAGTTGGTGGCGGTGTGCATGTAGCTGTTGCGAGCGATCACCACACACGTCGTCACGTTGCCGATAACACCCGTCATCAGGACGACACGTCGTCGTCAGCATCATCATTATCGTTATCGTCAAAGCTAGAGACTTCACGTCTGGTACACAACTTCATATTTCCAAACACTACACAGCTAAAAAAATAATGTTGTCGAAAAGGTGCCTGGGTGGCCTGGGTCACGTGATACCGGTCATCAGGACAACACAGTAGATGACGCTCAGAGAGACCGCCGCCCAGGTACTTCGGTACCTCGTCCCCAGGTACATGGTCAGGTACTCATCGACGTTGATGTCTGTCGTACTGCTGTTGTCGCTGTTTCCGCTATCCGTCGTCAGCGCCAGCAAACTGGGCGTCGAAGCGACGTCTGACATGTTGTCCGTTTGCTCACTTTTCTTTCTCAAATTGTTAAAATAATTTATAGGCTAGCAAGTAGTTCGTGCAAACACTGCAGCACTCCTCGAGTTTAAAAAAAGAAGTTTGTCGAAGTATTCATGCATTTATTAGTTACTCGCAAAATATCTTTCAGCGGCAAACAAAACTGACTGTATAATTTGACGCATTCTTACAGTTTATTCGTTACTGGCAGAATCTGTAAGTTGGTGCAGTACGCTTGCGCACGACGCAGTTTCGCAATGATCGCGCTATGTTTAAATTGAGAATCGTCACAGCAGCTAAAGCGAGAAGCTCACCAACCTGCGTCCAACTGTTCACGAAGATCAATGGAATCTCTTGTCCACCAGCTGCCGAAGACCGACTTACCGGACAGCTGGTGCTGCAGCTCAATCCTGACGACAAAACTAACCAACGGACTAACGACGACGAACGACAGAGCTTTGGAATCCGGGGTCCCGGTTGGTCGACCCCGGATGGAGATGAAGAGTCTTAGCGCGAGTGACGTCTACTCGCATTAGCTGAACTGAATAAATGGAGCAGACTTGCTATCGTATTGCTGCAGTTTCTTTCGAGTAGAGAATCCTAATTTACCGGACAGAAACTTCTATATACAGCGACTGCCCGTACGACTAGCTGGCGACTGTTTGAGAGAAGTATGCTAACAGAGCGACTGACTGACTGTCTGTATGTATGCTGGCGACCTGATATGCATGCATTAGCAGCCGATGCAACCCATTGCAGACGCGCCGCTCCCTATTAGTTTAACCCGTCGCCACTCACCTTGGCCTTATCTCGCACGATTTAGCCACAATAGCGTGTACTGAACTTTAAGATCATCCAAGGTCAATGATTTTCATGTCATTTGAAAGCCACTATGCCACTTCCTATCAATGATTAATAGTAACCTTGGCCCTATCTTTCACCATTTCGAGATACGGCCACTTATAGGGCCTAGCTTAAATCTTTCCATTAAAAATTGCGGCCAAACCTCTGCAGATGGTTACTACCGACAGCCTTATAGAAAGTCGCCAGTGCCCTATCCGACGGTACCATCGCCGACCCCGTACGACTTACCGTTTAGCCTCAATACATCCGTGACAGACGACGACAACGACGACGGACAGACAGACAGACGGACGGACGGACGACAACGTTATCAAAACTTCGACCGTTACTTAAGTACGGTCGGCTAAAAATGCCGTAGCAGGAGGGTTAAGTATAGCCCTACTGCATGCAGTGTTGTCGTCATAACAACTCTAGGGACACACTTGTCACACAGCAGTGGTGGGCCAGATGTAAACTTGTGACGCAACACGTGATGTCTTCAAAATGCGTGTGTGTGCACGACAGTGGAGCATAGCATTACAAATACGCAGCGCATCTGAAGTGTTTTAACATAATTGAAATCAGCATGCACTTGCTCACATCATTACTGGGTGGTCGCTTGTGCTGCTTGTTGTTCGATACGCAGCGTTTGATGCTAATCACCATCATTATCGACACGCAGTTTGATCATCGTCTAATGTGACTGCCAGAATGATAGCCGCGTGCAGTGCCGTGATTCTATGGGCCGAGGATTAAAACCCGATTGTGCCCTGTTCGGTAAAAATGCGAAGTCTTCGCATAAATTTTTTGACATAAATGTACAAAACTCACTATAAATTTAGCGTCATAGCTGTACTCAGCTTCGCTGCTATTACCCGGCCTATTTCACACAAAATAATTTTTCTGAATTTATAACACAGCAGAGAATGTCGTCCTACACTAATTGTACTTTTAAGTGTTGCAACACGTAACTCGAAAAGAAAGGCCCACAGAGCACAAAATGGTTCGCTGCTGTCTAACATTCTCTAACATGTAAACCCCCCTTTTGTGGGGCCTTTAATTGTTCGCGTACTTCTCTTTGACGCCCGCGTTCACAGGCCGTGCCACGTCTTTGAACATGAAAGGTCGGGACTTGGACTGTCAAAATTTAGGCTACGTTAGTGCTAAAAATTTCTTACTCAGGTTGTCTTCGTTTGTCTCTAGCCACTTCGGCACAGTTCACTTTTAGTGTGTGTATCGCAACCCGAAATCGCAAAAAAATCACTAAACCGATTATTTTGGGTGTTCAAGGTCGTTCGAAGTCATCGATGTTGATACGCCTATAAAAGTTCGTCACCAGTGTTTATTATGATACGCAGCATATCTATGCCTACCTGTAACTGTTCTCACGCTAGACGAGCCAATAGCGGCAGAATAACTTTTAGCGGATACGCTTACCATTCTTTTATGCCCTCGTTGGAGGATGACCCCCAAACCCAGGGGCACGAAATTTTGATGCAAAAAAATATAGTCTTTGTGGCAGCCTACAGTTAAAATTTAGTGATCCTAGCTTGCTTCGTTTTGATAGGGCTCAAAGGTGTGTGAGACAGACATATACACAGCAGTCGGACGCCTATATAGGCTATCCCTAAGACCTAAGACGCACGAAGCATACTGCTGTCGCGCGTAAAAACTGGGCATGTTTTGTCGGCGAAATACGAGGCATTGGATATTTTCAGCCTGCTGAAAGAGTTGGCAAAACGTGCAGTGAAATTCGCGGGTGAATTAAACAATGCGAGATAATTTCTCATCGTCTGGTGCGGTCGTTTGCTGGTGTCTGGCCGGTCTGATCACAATTCACGGATTGCCAGTGAAGTCACGTTTCCGACACAGACGCGTCTTCTTCGTGCAGTCTCTCCGTCTCTTCATCTGTCTTTCTGACCGTCCGTCCCGCACTGCGGTATAGCCTACATAGCGTCCATGTGTAGCCTTGTTTTATTTTTCGTGTATTGTACGAAAACTGTTTCTTTGGCTTTTTAGTTGCTAATTTTTTAAACTCAATCGTTTATTGCTCAGTTATGTGATGCATTAAGTTTAACGGCGGTATATGCCTGTTGATGTCACCTAGAAATAATTTTAAAGACTAATCATCAACAACACTAGCCTACACCTAAGCCTTATATATACCAGGCGTCAGTTTATTGCCGATGAGATTCGTGAAAGGACGAAGGTGAGACAACAATATTCATATTTTTATTTGCCTGCAGCCTGCAGACTTCCTCACGCAGCAGCCAACAGTGAAGACTTCTTGACCCTATCCTACTCTGCCTATAGGCGCATGTTCAACTTGTTTTGACATCGAGTGAGCGCGTGTCGAAAGAAAGACAATAACAGCTGATATACGGCATATGGCTCTATGTAGCAAGCTATGCTGACACCGTGTAGCCTGTAGCGTGTAAAAATGCTAACATAATTATAGACCTACACTACGAAGTCAAGTGATCCTAGCTCTAAGCAGCCTAAACCACTCGGCCTCGCTGCTGTCATCAATATTTCTCGGCTGGTTGCGTTCAAATCTCTCTGGCGAGTCGAATCAACTACACGTAGCCTACCGTGTCTCAAAACGCGCCACTTTTTTGGAATAACTCCCTAAAACACTGGCTTGATAATTTTTGGCATGCAACATCATGAAGAAACTCGACGATCCAGAATTTTGGCATGGGCAGATCGAATGGTAGAGTGTGGGGTATGGGAAGGCTGCCCTCCCCAGATGTATTTTGAGTGTTATGCAAAATAAGCTTACCAATAATGTATTTTTGTGCAAAATTTTTACTTGTTTCATGATGTATCCAGTCGATAGAGCGGCCGCCCCTCTTGAATCCGTCACTGTGTCGCTACGCTACCTTGTGAAATGCAGAAGTCGTAGTTTGGGGCCAAGCCGTTTACAACAATGAATTCATGCCTGATGAAAATTTCTTTATAAAAATTTAAAGAAAATTAAGATAACGGCCTGCTTATACACACAGCTGCTCTGCCGTATTATCGAGAGTGGTCGACGAGAGCAGATCGAAGCAGCCGATAGACTGGTGTTAAACGAATGGTGGCATCTGGCGAGTACGAATAAAACATTACGCGTCAAACTGAAAGAAATAAAAAATAACCGTTTAACGTTTTACTGATAGGCTTATATGACCTAGATTGTGGAGATTATTTAGTATACAGGTAGCCTTTAGGCCTACTGAATATGACTACTGATGTAAGGTGAGAAATTGCGCAAAGATGACCGGAAAAAAATCGAAGGCGCGGAAGTGATGTGCACAGACACGAGCAGCGGCGACTGGAAAAAGTATTTATAAAATTAGACGTTGCAGCATCGGCGAACAAGTAATTTGAGAAAAGCTTATGAGACGCGCGACAGCCCTAGCAGTTCCTAGCTAGTCGCAGGTTGTCTTGATCTATATCTATCCATTTCGACTCAATTCACTCTTGAAATCACAGCCATAAATAGCAAAAAAACACTAAAACCCCTATTTTAACAGTTCAAGGTCATACAAGGTCATCGATGTTCATACCAATAAAAATTAAACTTGTTACTGTTGCTTGTTATGATAAGCAGCATGTCTCTGCTTATCTGCAACTGTTTTCACGCTACACGGGCCAATAGCGGTAAAACAACCACTTTTAGGCGGTAGCTGTTTTCGACGCCCGCCTACACCAGCTAGCTCCTTAAACTTAGGGTCGGGAATTGAACTGCTAAAATCAACGTTTAATGCTGAAAATTTCATGTGCAGGTTGTCTTGGTCTATCTCCAACCATTTCGTCGCAATTTACTGTTGAAATGTGCTCTGCAGCCAAAAATTGCGAAAAAAATCACCAAAACCACTTTTTGGGAGTTTAAGGTCGTTCAAAGTCATCGATGTTGACAAATCTAAAAAGCCCGTCGCCAGTGCTTGTTATGATATGCAGCATGGCTGTGCATACCTGCGACCGTTTTCACGCTACACGAGATAATTGGGGTAAAATAACCACTTTTAGGGGGTAGCTGTCTTCGATGCCGGCCTTCTTGAACCTAGACGGACGGGACTTTAATTGGATTGATGCTGAAAATTTCACATGCAGGTTGTCTTGGTCTATCTCCAGCAATTCGTCGCAATTTTGTGTTGAAATGTGCGTTGCATCTAAAAATTGCGAAAATTTACTAAAAACCCCTTTTGGGGGGTCATTCAAGGTCATGGATGTTAATAAATCTAAAAAACCTGTCACCATAGTGCTTGTTATGATAAGTAGCATGTCTGTATCTATCTGCAACCGTTTTCACGGTTCACACTATACGAGCCAATAACGGCCCTTCTTTGACGCCCTCGTTCGAGGAGAACCCCTCACCCAGGGGCACGAAATTTTGTCACGATAAATTAGATGCAGCCCACAGTGAAGATTCCGTGATCCTAACTTGCACCGTTTTGATACAGATCACGAGTGAGACAGACAGACGGACAGACGGACAGACGCCTAGACGATGGCTACGCGCGAAGCATTCTGCCGTCGCGCGTAAAAAGCTGATCCACAACACAAACTAGGTCAGGGCACATTGATCGCTAGTGCAGTTCAATGCCCTGGGAACTCGAGAGGCCTAGTAGGCCGCCAGCCCACACACATAGGCCTAGGCCCAGGCTAGCAGCAACTGCACAGCAGCAAGCGTTGCTGGTTTTCACACGGGACTGAGTCATCGTCATCATATGGTTCGGACGGCAGCAGTCCTCTTGTGGTCGTCTTTTATCGAATAATTGCGCGATATTTCGATCTCACCCGAGGTTGTAAGTATAGACTTAATTTACGTTGTGTCATTAGCATGTACGTCTGGCTATAAGCTGATACAGAGCGCCTGTCGCAGTGTTACAGAAGGCCCATCAATATTGTTGACCTCTGCCTGTCATTTCAACTTAGTCTTATGGGCTGATAACGGGCGGGCTGCTGTCAAACTACAGGGCAAGCGCAAAGCTCTGTTTGCGATTGCTTTTACCGTATTACTTTGCCCTTCTACCTGTAATATTTTTTGCAGTGATTTATCCAATTTACAAAGCACTGGAGCAGAAATGAAGACTATAAAGGGGCAGGGACGAATGGACGTTGTATAAGATCCGAAGAGCTGACCGGCTGAAAATCGAAGCCGAGCGTGGGAGTTTAGTTCATGGGGAGGACTAGGAGACAGCACTAAGCCATTTCTTTCTACCATTTATGTACGGGATATGGGACAAAGATGCACTAGCGGTTGGGACTTGGAATGCAGCTCCTACCAATGTTTCATGCTAAGAACATTCGTCAGATCTCATTTCTCATTCCAAGTAGTCAGTTGTTGCAACTTGCAAATTTAGTTAGGTATTATCTCTTTGAGCTTGTAAACCACTGGTCACTGATTTAGTAATTGGTTGGTTGACTGAATAGTGGTTGTTTGTGACTCAGCACTAATCGTGCAAGATGTCGTTCCAGCTGCCAGACGACGGAGTGCGAGATCCGCCTGCCCCTGCAGTTCCAGACACCGATGACGTCGACAATGATGCAGATCTGGGCAGTTTTGAGATACTCGCACCGGAAGTCTTGCTCGACATTGACCTCGACACACAGGTAATTAATTTATCATAGGGGCCTAGCGTTTGATGGGTTTCTGGGTCGAAGATTTCCTTTTTCTTATCATAGGAAAATGATGTGCGCTCTCTTTCTTAGTAGTTAACCATTTCAGTTAACTAAGCTATTATAGTAACTGCCCTGTTAACTAACTAAACAGGTTCCTGCAACGATTAACAACAGTCAAATATGTCAGCCAACTTGGTCAGTTGGGGGAAAGGCCGCTCTATCCGCCTATATCTGGATCTACCACTGACATGGGCACCAGGATACTCGGGTATAGTTGTGCTGTTATGGCCGCGAATTTGATGTATTTGATGTAATATTTGCTGTAGCCACCTGGCGACCAGCCGTCGGCAGTTGCTGACGTCACGGATGATGACGTCATCGATGACGTAACGGCTGATGACGACATGGAGAGAGACGTCGGCTTGTCGTCCACGGACAGTGAAGAGATTGTGGAGCAGCAGCAGCAGCTGCAGCAGCAGCAGCTGCAGCAGCAGCTTGAAGATGACGTCAAAGATGACTCAGTTCCTCCAGACCAGCAGCCGCAGGAAGAACAACCAGGTGCCTGCTATTGCTGGCGTTTCCACATTACCCTATCCCTAACCACAATCTTAACTGAAAACAGTCAAATTTTGCATAGTTTTCGGCATGCTTTTGGTATTGTGTTACCATTGTAGAATGTAGAACCAACCATCTTTCTCTTCCATATTATTGATGAAAACTTTTGCACAGTTAAACATCATCATTGTCGGTGGTACTGGACGCAAGACATAATGAGTCCTCTGTGTCCAGATCTTCATAATCAAAGTTGGAGCTTTTTTTGTAGCAAAAACGAACTGGCTGATTTTCCCATGCTTTGTCCAGTCTTGATTCAAATGTCTGGATATTTCTAGATGATACAACAAATTCAGGTAAAGCGCTCCACGGTTTCACTACTCTGACAGAGAAACAATTTCAGAAAAGAGCTCTGCTTTACTAATAATAAGCAGATTTACGCTTAGACCTTTTGAGAGCTCATATTCTCTGTCCGAAAGTTGCAACTTCTTGTCCCCTTTTCCAACTTCTGTAACCCAAGACGCTGCTGGGTTAATGAAAACTGTTCCACGTCGATGCTTTTTTTGCCAATATTTGGTACGTGTCCATAAGAGTTCTGAGAAGAGTTATTCACAGTTTACACATCTTTAACCTTATTAGCATTCAGTCGTTTCGCTGATGCCTGTCTACATTGCAGACGATGCAGTGGCGCAGGTGCGAGCCATGAAGCTGGTTGAAGCGTCAGTCGGAGCAGTCACGTCACTTAACAACGAGCTGTTTGTTGCCGTCTACGATGAGCGTCAGATCAGAGTCTACCATGCCGACGATCTGCAGCTGCTCAGATGTCTGCCGATCCACGGCCTGGGCGCTCAGGTAACTACGATTTCATCGTCAGTGCTTGATCCATCTCAGGCCATGGATGGTTACATGTGAAACGAGCAAAGATGTCCGTACGCTTTGTGCCGACATGTATGCGGCCGTCCGTCTAGTGGCTGGTTGGCGCGCGGTCCGCCAGTCGACACTGGTGTAGCAAGACTCTGAGAGTCTCTGGTTCAACAGAAAGTTCGGTGCCTCAGTTGCGAGGCACGGAAGGCCAAAGTTCGAAGCACAAAAGATTGACAGCGGTTGTGAGGTTTCAGGAGAAGACAGCAAGCACACTCCGCACCATCTAGGAGGCTGCTTCACCAGAGGGTCTGAACCCTCTGGGGTAAATCTTTGAACTTTTGAACTAAAAATTAGTTAAACTAGAAACTAGCGCACTGTGACACTAGTTACTCGATGCTTTGCATGACCTTTACATCAATTTCGGTTGTTTTTGCTTCCGAGTTCATACAGGACAAATAGACGGGGGGCGGGCAAGACCCGTAATGTGTCACAAGGCTGCTCACATTTATGCTTGTTATTACTATTTTAAGTGATTACGTTACTTAAAATTTTTTTAGTTCATTCATCCCGTTCGCTGTCATTGTGAGTTAACCGTTTGTATCTACACAGCGTTGTAATTGCGATTTCGATTTAAATTTTGATTTCAGTTTCAATTGCATTTTTGATCTACATGTATAATGTTTCATAAGTACTAGCCTAGCCGCTGGTTTAACTGTGAGCATTATTATTATGAATGTACAAAACATTAGTTTATACACTTGTTAACGGCAACATTTAAGGACTTGCACATCGAAAACAGCAAAAATTACAAAAGGTGATATTGCCCGCATCACACTGACTGTGTGTCAATGTGCTGCT
>Ga0209367_1013217_pt1 | contig 10662 bp, 4 predicted proteins | sample WorMetLIZISLAND2_FD_187412 | JGI IMG/M metagenome (GOLD analysis project Ga0209367, IMG submission 187412) | Marine gutless worms symbiont microbial communities from Max Planck institute for Marine Microbiology, Germany - Olavius geniculatus... ...
TTCAATTTTTTCACGGCCTTTTGTACTTCTTCTACCAGTATATCACCCTGGCTGTCGGCAAGTGGTGGCGAGATGTCTTTCAGCTCTTTGACAAGATCACTGTATAACAACGCAATAAACACACTTCGTCAGTATGCGTATGAAAACTATTAAGTTAGTGCACTTTTGCGTATTTCACATACATTCTATAAACAAATTCTGTAACATCAGAGCGACAATAGTAAGTTAAGTTTACAATACACGCGTTGGTGTGCCGATACGGGTTACTGACCTATTCTGCGTCTTCCCCGGCGGTAACAAGTCATAGTTCATACGGACAATTGCCCGTGCGGGCGAATGTCCGTGCGGGCGACTGTCCGTTCCCCGTGCGTTATGAGTGAATTTGCATTACCAACATCTCACGCTATTCGACACTGACAGGCCCAATGTCGTAAAATTGCTAATGGTAGGCTATAGCGAGTTTTGCACGAACTGCGACATCACGGTGGTTATACACAACACATTATGCCTATCTACAGGCGTTAAGTTCAGTCTTTGCGGAAAGCTGCAGCTCTGCAATGTTGCTATGGTTGCATTCCACATGAATCATCTGGACATGCTGACAATGACTCAGATCAGGTGAGCGTTTTATACGCACTACACCTGTATTGAATCTGTCATTGTTTGGTCAGCGATGACTAACTTCTCTCGATATTACGCAGAGACAAGACTGACTATGATTGAAAGTACTGAAAATTAAATAACCACATAACCATGTAGGCTAGGTATCATGGCGTTTATTTAACCAGCCATAACCATGCACATACGCATACGTTTTCGGGCCAGTAAAGACGTTGTTGCCATGCTAACTTGCAATGCCAATCCATCATTTCGTAAACTTATTTCTTTGTTGTGACTGACTGTCTGCATGGGCTGCGCGTGGTCTCTATCCCATCAGTTTCGGCCGATGACGTGTGCTAAGGTCATGACGTCACGTTGTCAAGGCCTAAGGCTTACGTTGGCATGCTATAGGCCAACCTCAAGGACTAATTTTTTCTTCTGACTGAAATTTTCATTGACAATTTTATTGAAATTTTTGTGAAAGTTTTATTAAGCTAACAGTGCATAGGGCTACGTTATATAGGCCTAGCATTCATATTTAAGTTTTAAAGACGTTTACAATAAAATGTCTAGGGGCCTAATATCAGACATTCCTAAACCTAAGGTAGGCCTAAACTTCCGAAAGTGGAACACTTAAGAAAACATGCGCTTTTTTCTTAATAAAGGTCACAATTAGAAGTTATGTTGCATTGTCACTCACTGACACTAGGTATGTATGGTGTTGGGAGTAAATAATCTGTTGGTTAATCACGACTAATTACTAAAAAAAACTTTGCACTACTAATTTGATCCACTTTGGGGAACATACCCTAAAGTAGATCAATAATGCAACCTAAAGTGGAACACTTGATTTCAACAATCTCTTCGTAAAACAGCCACAGCATATCACATAATAGCAACTATATTTGCACAGCCTGGTGTAGTGCATAGCTTATGAAAGTTTAGCAGTTTGCATCCAACTGCAAGTCACATGGCTCAAGTACTATTATAATACGCTAAGGTGGCCCAAACACATCGATCGCTACAGTCCTGGAAGATTTGAACCTGTGCAGGGACCTAAGCTACGACTAATGTTCCCATGAATGCAGAAGACAGACGCTGCTGCCAACAGACTGCGTGGTACAAGAAGTGGCGTTTATGACATGTGAATGCGACCGAGCTAACAAGCTCATGTTGACAAAATGGCAGTTCATGAGAACAGCAAATAAGACTCAAAAATCGCATAGGCCTAGACCGAAAAATGTTCCTTCTACAGCTAAACCGTTTAGACCCAATACCAAATTACAAGAAATTAGCCTACAGAGGCTACAAAATTGATTGTTTTAAAAACGGCTTTCATGCTTCCAACTGTCACATACATTAAGTCAAACATATTTAATCCATTCTTCGTGCTTCTTGGCACGAAACGTTATGACGACCGACACCACCATACGTGCGATCAGCCAAAACTTCCTCATCTCGTTCACTGATGACTTCTTAAATTGCATGAATCGACTATGACTGTACGACTGACTACAACTGTACGTCTTTTGAGTGCTTCAAGTGGTATATTGTAGGCTTTTGCTGCTACTTGTAGCTTCACTTTGCTATCTTTCACTTTTTTCATGGTGCAGCTCTTTCCATAGATTCAACTTGCATCCAGCCCTTTTCTTGCTGCTGTTCATCCTGGAAATACATACACAGAGTCTGCATTCACTTAATAATTAACAATATGCACATAAATAAAATAACAGCCGCAATCCCAGAAAGTAGAGAAACACATCTTCCACTTTCAGGATTTTTTTCGTTCCACTAATAATAATAGGGTACGGGACCCCTAAAGTGGAATACATGAGAACCAGTCTGTCGCGCCTATACAGGGTGCGGCAAAAAAGTTGCCCCCTAAAGTTTTTTGCCGTTTTCTCAGCAACCGCTTGGAATTTTAACTTGGAATTTTACAGGTTTATTTCCAGAAACGTTCTACACAGGTTTTTTCTTGATTCACAGTGTATATAAGGCAAAAGGACGTAGCCTTATAAATAGTCTCCATATTCCGTCAACGGTCACATCAGTTTCGATGCAGTTTTCATAAATTAGGCCTACTGAACACGTGTAGTTTTAAAATATGAAAATATCACTATTATTCTGCCTTTACGGTTTACAAAGAGAATTATATCACAACATAATGATGTGATTATTCAAATTATAGGTCGTTTTGGCATAAACGTGAAAATTTTCTTTTTTTCCACAAAAAAATGAATCCTTAATAATATTAATGTACAAAACATCAGTTTATACACTTGTTAACGGCAATATTGAAAAACTCGCACATCGAAAACAGCAAAAATCACAAAAGGTGATATTGCCCGCGACTGTGTGTCAATGTGCTGCTAAATAATATCAAGTTCTTCAATATTGCCGTTAACAAGTGTATAAATGTTTTGTACGTTAATATTTGCTGTCTTATTACTAAAATACTGTTTTCCTACTGGTGATCAGTTACAAAGATATGCCTACTGCGCTTCAGATATTTTTTACAGTAGCCAAGCCGCTTGTAACTGTCACTTACTGCCTAATGGCGTGACTGAACAAAGCAGACGACACTCGTCAGGCATGATGTCACCGCTGGCCTGCATTGTTGACAATACTGAACAAAAATTCCTTTTATATCCACGAAATGGCCATATAAATAAACAAACTAATATTGCACGCATCACCCGCTTAATACAGGCCCGGAAACACTTCAATAATGCTAATTTAACTAATCGTATTATTGCAGTTATTGGACCGTTGCGTAAAATGTCCAACCACAAACGTCTATAAAGTCGAGTCAAACTAAAGTCTAAGCTCATCTCGTAGTTAACCGAGTTCTAGCTAATTTTTGGCAAAAATTCTACAAATTTTGTTGCCAAGGCAACGAAAGTCAACCGTGGTAGACTTACTAAAATTATTTATTTGCTCCACCGTCAAAACTCCTTGTTAGATGCAAGAATCTCGGAGATATTTCGTACATATGACGAGTTGTAGCCCATTTTGTCCCAAATTTCGTTGCCATGGCAACGGAGGTCGATCGGAGAAAAATGCGATTGGCAACATTCAATGGCCATTGAATGTTGCCATCCACGAAACCCCCCCCCCGACGCAAAAATCCCGCAGATATCTCTTACACAAAGCGAGTTATAACCTATTTTGTCCCAAATTTCGTTGCCATAACAACTAGGGAGGGTCCGGGGTAAAACTGAATGACACCATTAGATTGGCCATCCCCGAAAACCATACCATAAAACCAAAAATTACGACTTTGTCTTATACACAGCCAAAGTTATGACCGTTTTAAGAACTGTTTAATTTTCCCCATAGACTCCATTGTAATTTTTTTGGAATTTTTTGAATAAATAAGTTAAATATTAACTTTAATTTTTTTACTTCTCAAAAAGGCACATCCTTGCGCGAGACCGCGTCGTTTGAGCCATCGCACGCAAAAATCCGCCAAAGTGTTTGACTTGTGAGTTTCTGAAAAAAAGGTATACGTACAGCTAGAAAAATTTTTGCGTATATTTCACCTATTTGCCGAGAAGCCCCCTTGTGAAGATTTACATGAAATTTTGCGTGAGGGGTCATTTAGCCGTTGTAATCAACCGTGCCAAATTTTATCTCAATCAAATCAGGGGTTTTAATTCTGTGGGGGTCGAATTTTTGGCTTTCCCATAGGAAAGAGAAGTTGCCGTTAACACATGGCTTGACACATAACACATTCAGCCTGTGATGACCTTTTAATCCTATTTTCTGTGCTTTTGTTGCCTATACAGACTAAGAAACAGTTGAGACCTAACCCGAACAAAGAAGAAAACTATAATTATAATTTTTAATGTGCATGAGCTGCTATAGCGTGCCCACTTCATGCCCACGTCTTCAACGTTGTTGCATTCGGTGCTGTGAAGAGCCCCCAGTCCCCACACAAATTATACGGCCCTGATGACTTGGCTGAACTAAACACGTTTTGCGTCACAATTACCTCACTGTCCACGATGTCCTGTTCTCACGCGCCGATTACAGAGAACGTGAACGACATCGAAGTCTGGTGGGGACTTGGCTGGTGACGTCTGCCTCGTCTGTAACTTCGCTATAGTGAAGACAACTTTCTGCCAATGAATAGACACGAATTCAACAATGCAAGTTCATCATTTATCACACAAGCTGCAAGTGACAATGGCCATTTCAAGTTTTCCAGCTTCGCCAGCTAGTACCAGATGTACCTCAGCAAGTGCCCTCTGTCCACTAGGCCTATAGGCCTGTATAAAGCGATTATGGGCTGACGTGAACTGAAGTGAACATTTCAAACTTGTTATGAAGTTCGATTATACCCATTTGACCAACTGCACGGACGTGTGGACTGGTCTTGGCGATGATCCACCGAAAGATTCCGGGTCCTGAACTCATTCCGCCAACATCGTCGTTTTCATCGTTTTGTCGTTTCACCATGTCTTTCTGTCCAAACCAGCTTGTGTGGACCAAGTTGCATCGCTGTAATTGTCAGATTTCTACACTGACGTCGGTGATAGAGCCAAAGTAGGCCTATAGGTCTACTGGCATCGGTACTAGCCTAGCAACGTCTCTCTCTCTCCATCTCTCTGCAATTGGGTGGTTGCAGATCAACGCACGTGACCACGGTATATATGGTCAATACTTTTGAAAAATACTGTTAACAACCCGCACTTCAGTATATATTCATTTAGTCCATGCACGACATTCATAAATTCACATTCGCTGCAATGCACCATATGATAGAATCGGTAAACGGTGACTGTTCTCATTGCCGTGCATCATCATTCCTTCTCCAGTTGCATCCTTGTCCACTCCACGTCGAATCAAGGAAGACGATAGTGCCGTGGACACGTTTTCATTGCCAATTGAGCAAACTTGCTCACACATATCCAGCTGCAGCCTGCAGCTTAGTTATGAAGTTATGCAACTTTGTGCTTGGCTTGCCCTTTGAGTCACCTTCAGTTTATACAGCATGCACTGTTCCAACATTTTATCTTATTGTTTTTTCCATGACACGAAGTCGACATGTAGATTGCGTGGAATTAAGCCTACTGCACGCCGTAGGCACGGTAGGCTACCGATCAACTATTTTTCATTCTTCTATATGACATGTTTTCTTTATGCCTCATGCAATGCATCTCATTTCAGTTATAGTCGATGTAAACTCTGTGACTTTTGCTTCTTACTTGCAGGACGTTGAAAGTTGTAGGCCTACTAGCTCCAGCAGGTGGAGTCAACAACACACTTTCGATAATGGCGTGCTGTGGTGCGTGGAGTCATCAGCAGCTACTTCAATCTCCAAGTATCCAATCTCCAAGTTTCTACAATAGAAAAAGCAGCAAATTAGCAACAGCCACACCGTTGCGGACATCAATACCCAGTTAAAGAAAAGTGTATACTTTCCCGCTTAATTTTATCTCAAAGGGCCGCTCATTCGCAATAATTCTAAATAGACCTGACAGACAAATGCAGTAGTCGAACGTCTTAAAGCGTGTAGACCTACAAATATACAAAAATGAACCGAACTGCACTGACGTACTTACACGTACTTACACGGCGTTTCATAAAAAGGACCCCTTTTTATTTTCTTTATATTTCACTCAAATGATGATCAATTTACACGAAATTTTTAACAGTTGTAACTAAAGAAATACTAATTCAAAATATTTTAGCAAAATATGGCTGTTGATTAAATATTCTTTGCTAGTGGTGATGTAATACCGCTGTCATAATATGTCGTGAGTACAAGCTTGCTTGTCTCAACTGGTGCTTCTTTGTTGGCAAATTGTTGAAGTTTCACCATTGCAGCCACAAAAATCGCTCAAAACGATCGCTTTCATGCACTTATTGGAATAGTTTAACTTTTGCTGCTGATTGCAGCCTCAGCAACACGGTGCACCAGCACACAGAGATTGCGAGATGGTTGAGTTTCTAGCTTTCGAGAGACTTGATTACAAGCCCCAATGTTGCTCAGTTCTGACATGATAAACTTTTTTCATCAGCAAACCAGATTAAGTACACCATCAAAGCAGTGTAGCAACTGACAGCACCAGTTGACACAACAAGCTTGTACTTATGACACATTATGACGTCATCATTACGTCACGACTAGCAAAGAATATTTAATTAACAGCCATATTTTGTTGAAATATTTTGAGTTAGTATTTTTTCAGCTATAATTGGTAAAACTTTCGTGTAAATTGATCGAAATTTGGGTGGCTTATGAAAGAAAGAAAAAGGGGTCCCTTTTTTAAAACACCGTGTAGTTCATTTCTGTCGCTTTGTACGGGACTTTAGGTTTTGTAGACTAGTGCGATCATTAGGCCTATTTTCAGTCGGCGTCTGATCCGTCACCCGCAAGTAAACACGTCCACTAGCGACACATTCCTGATGTTCTTGACGTTCGGACCTTTGAAATTTTGTCACTATTGACATGCCAGTTACCGGTTAACATACTAGGCCTATAGTAAACGTAAAAGTTCAGACCAATTTTCGCACCTATTTGTTTTTAGCGATATGGAGCCCGTACGGGATAGACAGGCAGACAGACGGACGGACGGACGGACGGGCAAGACGCGAAATGCGGCCTATAAAAGTTAGAATGGCCGCACACAGTGCTGTGGATGTGCTGTAGAACTATGTGCGATAACTGTAATCAGTGACATCAACGAACATCATGAAGTCACCCTTCGACGTTGACAGACCACCGACATTCCAATGTCATGATCTGAACAACTTAACCGTCATCCGTACGCCCATCATCACTACAAGTCAGTACTGTTTATATTACTTTGATTTAGCGCTGCGCAAATTGACAATTAAAGGGAAACTATCATGAAAAATCGCATTCTAAGTGAACGCAAAACTAAAATAATAGGGTATCTATTTTTATTTGTAGCAAAAAGCGCACGCATATCATGCGTGAAAATGAAGAAAATTGCTTTTATTCGTAAGCGTAATTGCCGGATCTGAAGCGAAAAGAGTCGACACACTTGGCATCGACTTGTTAGCAAGCAGCGATGCGTTCGTTGCGGGATAGTCCGTGTGTGGATCTGTATCCGCAAAATATTTCTGGTCCGTGAAGGGACTGCATTTTTTCGACAAAAAGTTGCAGACATTGATATGTACCTAACTTTTTAATACTAAGCATTTTAAAGCTTTGGATAATTTTTGTTTCATTTTAGCCGTTAGATAAGTGACGTTTTAATTATGAATCAAATTTAAATTAATATTTTAACACTTTATGCACATATAGAAAACTAGACTTATAGAGATTATTGGCCTAAGATAAACTGCTAATTTTCATAGTAGTAAGCATTGCAGATGCAAACAGACTGTGGATCAGAGTTTACATATTACTGCAGATGCGGAATTCAAATCAGAATCCGTGGACGGACGCGGACTCACAATTCGAAGATCCGCACGTCTCTGCTGCTAAACTAAATTGCGAAGCCGGAGAGCGCAAATGGACAGTTTACGTGCAAGTTTTTTGGTTTGAAATTGTGACAGTGTTTGACAAGCCATAGCAATTCGAACGTAGACGATCAAGGAGTGATTTATCTACCAAACAGTCGACTGTCGTGGCGTGAAACGGACGTAGCCTACAATTGCTATGGCTTGTCAAACACATCGTCACAATTTCAAATTATATATAAAAAAACTGCAAACAGTTTATTTAATGTTGTATAAGCGATGATGTAAAACTGCAAAAATTAAAAGTATAAGCACGAAGTAATGTATTAGCTTAAACATTTAATCTGTCCTCAGTAGCCAGATATAAATGTCTAAGCTAATGCATAATGTTCGTGCTTATACTTTTCGATTTTTGTTGTTTTACATCATCGCTTACACAACATTAAATAAATTGTTTGCAGTTTTTATATATAATATTTGCGGTTTTATTAAAATTTGGAAAGTCACTATAGCCTGTTAGATTTACTACAACTACAACAACTATAGCTGGCATCTTGGATTTATTTTGCGCAAACACATAGAATAGCAACCATGTTATGAGCAATAAATGAAACTTAAAATGGCGTCCACCACAATCCTAAACTTATTACTGTTGTCGATTATGGTCACATAACCTACATCCAGTAGCCTAGTTGCCGGCTACACTTCTGCAAAATTGCATAATTATATCTCAATCAGCAGCTAAGTTATTAGGGCCTACGTTTCGTGCAAAAATACAAAATGGCGGTCGTCGCCATATTGGATGTTTTTTTGTTTAATATTATGGTACAGCTGTATATAGGATGCAAAATTCAGTCCACCTGCCAAATTTCGCGCAAATACATCTAGTAGCAAGCGAGTTATAGGCGATAAACCGAATTCAAAATCGCGATCGTCGCCATTTTGAATTAATTATCATCGCCAATTTTGGTCACATGGTCTATTTCCAGTAGTGACTGGCTACAATAAAGCAAAATTGCATTAATCTACATCAATCGGTCGCAAAAATCTAAAATGGCGGCGGACGCAATCTTAAATTTATTCTTGTTCAATATCATGGTATTTCCAAACGTAGGACCATAAAGTGAATACACGTGCTAAATTTCGTGCGAATATATGCAATAGCAAGCGAGCTATAGGCGATAAACGGAATTCAAAATGGCGGCCGTCGCCATCTTGAATTTATTACTATTGCCAATTTTAGTAAAATGGCCCATTTCATGTAATAGCTGGCTACACTCCTGCAAAATTACATTAGTCTATCTCAAACAGCAGCAGATATATTAGTGTTTGTGCAAAAATCCAAAATGGCAGCCTCCGCCATCTTGGATTTTATTTTTGTTCAATATTATAGTCAATTCTTACCTAGGACCATATAATGAGTCCACATGCCAAATTTCATGCAAATATACGCAATAACAAGCGAGCTATGGGCGATAAACTAAATTCATGATGGCGGCCGACGCCATCTTGGATTTAATTTTTGTTCAATATTAGTCAATTCGTACGTAGGACCATAAAATGAGTCCACATGCCAAATTTCGTGCAAATATACGCAATAGCAGACGAGCTATGGGCGATAAACTGAATTCAACATGGCGGCCGCCGTCTTGAATTTATTACTATTGCCACTTTTTTCGTCACATGGCCTATTTCCTGCAGTAGCTGGCTACACTGCTGCAAAATTTCATTAATCTATCTGAAACGGCAGCTGAGTTATTAGTGTTTGTGCAAAAATCTAAGATGGGGGCCGCCGCCATCTTGAATTATTATTTTGTTACGCCGGACCACCCACGAAGCCCGTTTGCGGTCCTAAACTTGCCCTTCAAATTTTGCATTGATCGAGTTTATACTTTTCGAGATATCGCGATGTGAAAATTTCACAAATTTGGCTTGAAGTGCATATTCAAGTTTTTTTTGTCCTCTAAACTTTACTTTTTATCACCGAGACCTCCAAAAGGCACTTCTTTGCGCAGAAACACGCGTTTTTGAGCTCTTATTGGTCGTGATCGGTCCTACGGTGTGATCTGGACGGGACGCGAAGAGTACAAAAAAAGAACCAAAAGTAAGCCAAAATTCGCCATTTTCGGAGACCCCCTTACGTCGTCCCACATCAACCAAATTTTGCATGCAGGGTCGTATCCCGGATATCTTTCTTGGTTTTGAGTTTCAGAAAGATCGGTTGAAAAAAGTGGGAGCAATGGGGGTCGAATTTTTGGCTTTCCCATTGACTTGGCACATCGCTTATACAACAGCTTGTTGCTATCGCACAAGACGTGACCAATAACTTGCACATTTATCGGCGCTTCTTCGGCGGGCATTTTCCAACTCTGCAGACGGCCCGCAGCTTTAATATTTCGGCAGACGGTGCAGCGTGATTCCTAGAGTGTCCTGGTGATTGAAAAATCCTGTTACAAAAGACTCCGGCATAGTATTCTATCAAAATCTCATCGAAATTGATCAAACTCCTATTGGCCCCATGTTATTTTCGGCTGCTCTTGGTACCAGCGACGTCACTGGTTATAGAGAGCTGCACGGGGACAAATTTTGTCCCCATCCCCGACCGTTCCCATGGCTGGTGTCCCC
>Ga0209367_1013218_pt1 | contig 10662 bp, 8 predicted proteins | sample WorMetLIZISLAND2_FD_187412 | JGI IMG/M metagenome (GOLD analysis project Ga0209367, IMG submission 187412) | Marine gutless worms symbiont microbial communities from Max Planck institute for Marine Microbiology, Germany - Olavius geniculatus... ...
ATAAAAACACACGCAAAGGCTGCCAAAAGTGCGGCGTTGGTCTCCATGACCACTGCTTTAAGCAGTGGCATGGTTTGTGAGATTCTTGTCACCACTAACAGTACCTCTGTAGGCCTGCTCTAAAATGTGTGCATTACTTTTTAAGTGACTGACTGCTTTTTGTAGACTGATTATGCATTATGTTTGTCATTTTGGACAGTATTATCAGCATTATATGCACAATGACTATTGTGATGTCTCGGGGAGCATGCGCACAATTGATTTTGTTGTTATGTACTCATTTGTGCCTGCTGCACCCTATATGGGGGCAGTAGTATTTTTGGTTGTAAATAAAAAATTCCAGTAAATGTAATGAATAATGAGCTGGTTTACTTATTATAACATTGCTTTCATCTGTTTGGCATGCTTAAAGCAAAACTAATCAGTCTTGGGTTCTAATGGGTTAATGACGAAATATAGGAAATAAGAAAGAAACAAACAAAATGTTTAGAACAAAACGTTTTTTTGACAGCAGGACTTGTGCTGTGGATGTATTCGATCAAATGATAGAATGAGATAGTTAGTTTTGTTTGAAATGGACAGTCAAATTTAGTTTTGGTTATATTAATTTTAGCATTATGAATTTTTAAAAATACTTCGTTGATTGTTTTTTAAAGTTTTGTGTTTCATTTCTGTTTAAGTATAATTTTTTGTTAAAAAAATAACTAAATTAATATGACATGATTGATGGGCATTTGTAAGCCAAGACGCCGATTAGATCTACAGGGTGTGGCAAAAAGTAACCCCCTAAAGTTTTTCGCTGTTTTCTCAGCAACCGTTTGGGATATTAACTTAAAATTTAACAGCTGTATTTATCGACACCTTTTACATCTAATTGCCAAGTAAAATTTGATTCTGTTGAAAAACGACGAAGTTACAGACTTTTTAACATGACCGCCTGCCGATTTTTCAGCATTATAAATGTTTAAGCTAAAAATGCTGTTTAATTTTCAAAAACCGGTTACCACGTTACTGCCGATGACGTCACAGTGACGTTTTGATAAACAGTTATTTTCTTTATAAATTATCACCTCATTATCGTTCTTTTAAATCAATCGCCGGCTGCACACCAGGTTCATTTTCCAGCAGGATGGCGCGCCAGCACACACAGCGTGCAGCGCACGGAATGGGCCGCGGGCCAGCTGTCCATATTTCATCACAGAGGACCAGTGGCCTCCAAATTCGCCGAATATAAACTCAGTGGACTATTGTGTGTGTGGTGCAATGTTGGATGCTTACTGCAAACTTAAAACAAAGCCAAAAACAATCGCTGAAGTCAAGGAAGTGCTTTAGGTTATCTGGGGCAACCGGCTACCTGCCACAAGGACCGATCAACAAGGCTGTGAAAGACTTCTCAAACTAGAAATATGGGGCAAAGTCCAACGTAAGGCCGCCCAGCGCCATAAATCTGATTGGGTGAAAAGTTTGGGGGTCGAAATATCCACGGTAGCAAAATCACGTGGCACGAACTAAATTGCATTAGCATACGTAAAATGTGCATTGTCGAGTTAAGTAGGTCTACATCTGCGCCTATAACTTTTTTGTTAGTGGACCAAAGTTAACCAATTTTTTTCGTAAAACGCGGGAGTGATGGCTGTCAATCAAGTTTATTTCCAGTTGTTGACCTCTTGATCCGTTCCGGAGATATTGTCAGTCAAACTTTAAAGTTGTTCAAAATTGCGCGCACAGTCGATTTTGAGTGGGTCAACATCTGCGTCTATAACTTTTTTGCTGGTGGATCAAAGTTCACCAAATTTTTTTGATCCAACACGGAAGGGATGGCAGTCAGTAAAGTTTGTTTCCCATTGTTGATGTCTTGATTCCTTCCGGAGATATTTGCGACCAAACTCTAAAGTTGTTCAAAATCGCGCGCACAGTCGATTCTGGGTGGGTCAACATATGCGTCTATAACTTTTTTATTTGTGCACAAAAGTTTGCCAATTTTTTTCGTTCAATGCAGCTGGAATTGCTCTCAATGAAGTTTGTTTCTTTTTTTCGATATATTCACCGGTTTTTGAGATATTTGCGGTCAAAATTGAAAGTATCATAAATTGCGTCGAATTTTGGACGTTTTTGCCTTACCAAATTTTCAGGGGTAAATGTTGTATATAAGTGATAATGCCCACTTATGTCACGTCAGATGGCAAAGTTTTATGGGGTTACTCTCTCTGACCCCAAAGTTATAGGCGCTAATAAGCTACATTTTAGGCCAATTATGGTGCCCCTTTTTTGAAAAAAAGTGTTGGGGGAACCCCCATCCCCTGTGGGGTGTGGGCTAGCAAGACTTGGCCATTCTATGACGCGTGTAAAAATTTCGGGGTGCAGCACCCACTAGGGGCTGAAATATGGTATTTAAAAAATCGATTTTCGGGGTACAATTGCACCTTTAAATCTCAGTGGTTAGTGAACCAATGTTCATCCAACTTTTGTCGTTGAAAGCGGGAGGAAATGCTGTCGATCAAGTAGTTTTCCGATTTTGGATATCTCTGTCCGTTCCGGGGATATTCGCGTGGTTCGAAATAAGACAACAGAACTTTATTGTTTGTGAACTCAAGTTCACCATTTTTGCTGCGTTCGACGTGTAATCGATCGTAGTTGTAAACGCCGTTTTCCATTTATCGATATTTCTATCCCTTCTCGAGATCTATGCGATCATAGTTTAAAGTTCTCTGAAAACGCGCAAACTGTCGATGATGGGTAAGTCGAAATGAGCAAACACAACTTCGTGGTTAGTGGACCAAAATTCATCAAATTTTTCTTTTTCAAGGCAGAAGGGACAGTCGTTTATAAAGTCGTTGACCGCTTGTCGATATCTTAATCCATTCCAGAGATATTTGCAGTCAACGTTAAAAGCTGTTCTAAATCGCGCCAAAATTTGGACGTTTTTTGACTTTCAAATTTTAAGCATCTCGGTGCGAAGCCTGCCAGCTAGGTCGACTCAGCCTTCTACCTTCCATGGGACGGTATAGTGAGTAGTAACTCATTTATATGGGTTACGGAAGGTGGGGACATTGGTACAGCTGACTGGGGTTGCCTAGCCGGCCGCTGCGCCAGCCTGTGTCTGCAGGCTGCACACGGTGGCCGTGCGGTAGGCGGCTCTGCTTAGTGACGAAAGCGTATTAGAGGCGTGCGCTTGCTCGCGACGATGCGCTATACAAATTGACGACCTTTTACCTTTAAGAGGGTGGTGCCGCCTCAAATTTTGTACACGCATTAACACCCCCATCCAGCGGCACATCAGGTGGTAAAGTTTCATTAGGCTAATCTTCTTAGCGTCAAAGATCTAGTGGCTGATACGCTAAATTTTAAGTCAATTTTTGACCCCCATTGAATAAAATTGTTGGGGGAGACTTCATCCCCGGTGGGGTATACGCTAGCAAGACTTAGTCATTCTGTAGCGCGTGTAAAAATTTCGGAATGCAGCACCCCCTAGGAGCCGAAATATGGTATTCCGAAAAATTCGATTTTCGGGGTATAATTGCACTTCTAAATCTCCAAAATTAGTGGACCAAAGTTCACCAAACTTTTTTCGCCCAACGCCGGAGGTAACGCTGTCGGTCAAATATTTTTCCGATTTTGGATATCTCTATCCGTTCCGGAGATATTCGCGCTCAAAGTGAAAAAGGGTCCAAAATTGAGCCAAAATTAGCGTTTGGGGGGGGGCAGCCCCCCAAATTTTTGGACAGGAGTTATAAAATAGAACATGCTTCCGAGCACGACGCAAAATTTCGCGGCGATCAGCTAAGGGGCCTCGGAGATTACGCGTTGAAAAAAAATAAAGAACTGTTGTAAAACATAAGGCCTTCCGGGAACTACCGTTTTGGGCGGTCTAATTAAGCGACTGAAAACTTGTGCTGGAGCTTGGAGCTGGCGGTGGACACTTCGAACATTCACAGTGACAATTAAATTCTGGCATCTGATCTGTTAACTGTGTTGTTTCGGTGATGTTATTAATTGGTGTTGTAGCTTGAACATTTTTAATGCTGAAAAGTTGGTAGGCGGTCATGTTAAAAAGTCTATAACTTCGTCGTTTTTCAACAAAATTTCATTTTACTTAGCGGTTAGATATAGAAGGTTTTAGCAAATAAAGCCGAAAAATTTCAAGTTAAAATTCCAAACGGTTGCTGAAAAACAGAAAAAAACTTTAAGGGGCTACATTTTTTGCTGCATCCTATATGTGGGTGATTGTTTTGTCTAATCAGTGTACAAAAATAATGTACGAAATTGTCAGCACAAATATGCACCAAACTTAACTTCTTCTGCCTTTATTCTGTAATTTTTTTGCAGACGTTGCACAGATTACTACTACTACTACTACACGTTGTTGTTGTTGTTGCTGTTATTCTAAGGTCCTGCATCAGTGAACTTTGGTGAGGTATGCGCTTGTGCAAGCTTGGAGAAACAAGTTAGCATCATCAATAACCTCGACCAATTCATACACGTGGTCATTCAGGTCTGTAGAAGTTTTGTAATAGTGGTATTTGTTGTAGTTGTTGTAGTTGTAGTCATAGTATGGTAGTTGCAGTAGTAATAGTTCTAGCTGTAATTGTAGCATTTGGTTGCAGTAGTACTGGTTGTTATAGTAGTAGTAGTAGTTTTTGTAGTAGCGGTTGTTGTGGTAGTGTGGCTCGGTAGTCTAACGGTAACGTGTCGGACTTGTAATCCTGAGGTAACTCAGAGGCGCAGGTTCGACACCGCACCAGGACACTACCGGGTAACGACCTTAGGCAAGTTGTTCACACACATGTGCCTCTGTCACCAAGCAGCATAATTTGGTATCGGCTTCACCACTGGGACGTAAACAGGCACACTGCGTATCCGTGGTCTCGCAGTGTAAAAACTGGTGTCTGGCTGAGGGCCTTAGGAAACGGAGATCAGCGCCGCCCTATTGGCCTTAAGGCTCGGGAAGGACTTTACGTTTTTTTAGTTGTTGTAGTAGTTCAGGTTATAGTAGCGTGATTGTAGTTGCTCTGTTACTATCATGGGTAGTAGTAGTTGTTGTAGTTGTAGTGGTTGTATTAGTATAGTGTAGTAATGTTGTCATGTGTAGATTGACTGCAAGGAGTTGCGTCAGTCAAGTCCTCTGTCACATGTCATTCCTCCTACATCTCGTGCTGTTGTTCCAATCATCTTTGAGTCGGCAGTTAAAGGACGATTTCAAAGGTTCAGCATTGTCGTTCTAATTATTCACCATTAGCTCTGCTAAGCATATCTTAGCTATCGTCGAGGTGTCTGTTTGTTCGTCTGTCTGTCCGTCACACTTTGTGATTGTATCAAAACGGTGCAAGGTAAGATCACGAAATCATCACTGTTGTCTTTCACAAAGGTCTAGTTTTTTGGGACATAATTTTGTAGTGCTGGGTGAGGAAATTTTTCTAGAATGGTGGCGTTAATCAAAACATTGTTATTTTACCACTATCGACTCGTCTTTCATAAAAACGGTTGCTGTTAGGTACATATTTGCTGCTTATCATAACAAGCATCGCGGACGAACTTTTGGTTTTAGTGCTAGATTAAACGGGCAGCTTGTTGGCCATTTTATCACTTGATGCAAAGCATCTACGCAAAGCAGCACGACATGATGCAGTCGCTCATCGTGGCGCTGGTGTTTTCCAGGCTTGACTACTGCTTCGCAACTTTTGCCAGCCTTCCGAAGCAACTCACGGACAGGCTTCAGTCTGTGCAGAACGCCGATGCACGGCTGATCTTCAAAGCTTGTTGTCAGGACCACATTCAGCCGTTACTGCGCAGGTTACATTGGCTTCGGATGCCAGAACGCGTTTCGTTCTGGTTGGCAGTGCTGGTGTATCGCTGCCTCCACGGCTCTGCACCTGGCTACCTGGCTTCAGATCTTCAGCGCGTCACACCTCAACGAACGTCGATGACTGCGCTCTTCGACTACATCAGCACTGGTCGCTCCACGCACTGTGCGTTCTACCATTGGCGACCGCACCTTTCCAGCGACTGCTGCATCGGTCTGGAACAGTTTGCCGGAGTCAGTCCAGTCATCGCCGTCGTTGCAAGATTGCCGCAGCAGACTGAAAACCGAACTTTTTGCTTGGTCTTACAGTCTGTCTGTTATCTGTGTGTTTGTTTGTTACATACGTATTGTGGCTAAACGGTATGTCGTTATGGTTCGGCGATGGTACCTTTAAATAGAGCAATGACTAGTTTCTATATTCTGACAATGGTAACTGTGTCTCTGTCTGCGGTAGTTTGGCTGCAGTTTTAATTAATAGGCCTACGATATAACGCCTGGCGAGATGACTACACGTGACATATGTTATACTAAAGTTGATTGTAGCATTCCAGAGCAGCGTGTTGACATAGCATGTATGGAACAGTCATTATGTAAAATCGTTTTCTCTATGCACGGCCGTCAGACGTAGGCGGTACGGTCGGCCCAGTCTAGCGACAGCTGGGCTTTTTATTACTGTGTTGTAATGGCGTGTGCATGAATTCAGGTCGGTGGAATATACTGTGAACGATTTTTATCGCAATCACTTCATGGTCTTTGCTGACGTCGTCGGCATCAGCCTGCAGCTGCTAACACGCCAACTGGACATTGAGTCAACCCCTGGACTGCCTCCTGACACAAGTGAGATGTAGTAGTATTAGTAGTAGTAGTAGTAGTAGTAGTTTATTTTTTCCATTTTTCTGTCTTTTTGCTCTGTTAACACAATAACTCATGAACTGCATTTTGAATTTTGAAATAAATTTTGCGTGAACATGTACCTCGTTAATCGCAAGAATTCTATTGAATTTCAAGGTCATAGGTCGCAGGCCAAGGTCACAGAACTGGATTTTTTACCATTTTACCGAAACTTTACCGTTGCAAGATAGAACCATGCTGCTAACAGATGCTGCTAGGCAGGGCTAGCCAGGCCAATAGCTATTGGCTAACGCTGATGTCATTGCTATAAATGTTGCAGCATGCCACGGCGGCTACCGCAGACTGACTTAGCCTTGTGCAGGGTTGACAGTCTGGTTGTACACTGTGTTCAAAAAAAACACCGACTTATGTTTACTTGTATATCTCTATGAAAAATGTCCAGATTCCCACAAAATTTTCAGCGAATATTTAGGAGAAAACAAGTACTCCGTTGGTTGAAAAGTTAGATATTTTTTGCTACTGGTGACGTCATACTGATGTCATATTTCTGCGTTTGTAAATTATGTGTTTTACCTCTGAAGACAGATATTTGATAAAATGTAGGTGAGTCAGCAAGGGTTATGGAGCTGCAAGTTTGTGCAAGATGTTTTTGGACAATGGATAGACAATTGAATATTGATGGAATAATACTTTTAAATAAAAAAGAATTGACATGACCTCAGTATTAAGCCGTTTGACTGATAGCAGGCAAGTGGTCATCCACGCAGTGACACAGTGCACGTAAGGATGCCAACATCAAGAAAGTTGAGGATCTCACACGCAGCCAAGAAAATAAACCACAAAAACAGTTTACAATGGAAAATTGCGTGACAGATTAGCATATTTTTGGGTTCAGTTAACACAATGACCTATTGATGTGTTTTAACATTTCATCAAATGCCTGTCTTTAATGGTAAAGCCCGCAATTTACAAACACAGAAACATGACGTCAGCATGACGTCACCAGCAGCAAAGAATATATAACTTTTCCACCAGTGGAGTACTTGTTTCCTGCTAAACATTCTTGGAAAATTTTGTGCAAATCTAAACATTTTCCATGGAGATATAAAAGAAAATGTGAGTGGGTGTTTTTTTCTGAACACAGTGTAGTATTGATAGTAACAGTTGTTGGTTGGCTGCATGGTCAGGTATGCGTGGAGTGGTATTTATTTGCAATCGTCTCAACCAAGCGACTGATTTCACGTGGAATCCAGTGCTAGGTGACCGTGGCACTGCTTTCTCCATACGACCCGCTGCCGGTAACACTACTAAACAACTACACTATTGCTACTACAACACCAACAACTACTACTATTACTACTGGTGGCGTGGCGTAGTTGATAACGTGTTTCGGCTGAAACGAAGTTACTCTACACTGGGCCCGGTTAGTACTGCGATGGGTGACTGCCTGCGGCAGGTAAACCATCTCGGTGCAAAGCCTGCCGGCTAGGTCGACTCAGCCTTCTATTCTCTGTGGGATGGTAAGATGAGTAGTAACTCGTTTACATGGGTTACAGAAGGTGGGGACCTTGGTACAGCTGACTCGGGCTGCCTAGCTGCGCCAGCCTGTGTCTGCAGGCTGCACGCGATGGCCGTGCGGCAGGCGGCTCTGGTTAGTGACGAAAGCGCATTAGAGGCGTGTTTGCGACGATGCGCTATACAAATTGACGACCTTTACCTTTTACCTTTACTATTACTACTACTACTATCCTGGCTGAAAACATTTGCATGCTAGCTGGCAAGAGAGAAACTACTACTAAGACTACTGCAACAACAAAACAACGACAACAATTGCTGCTACTACTACAGAGTGGGCCAGAAAAACCCGGACCTGTTTGAGCGTTGATAACTCAGCGGTGGTTACCCATAGAAAGGCGAGTGATATGTCAAAAGTTTTAGAATGTTGTAGACAGAAAGAGCCGAACTTGCATAGCAAATCATTTAAATATTCTTTGCCTCATTTGCTTAAATCATTACTCCTGAAATTAGGCATTTGCCTGCACTCCCATGTGCCCGAGTTTATTGAACTCAAAAACTCACTGCCAAAAAATTCGGATTTGAATTCTGTGAATTATTCAGTGTGGGGGCATTGCAACAGATAGCATGGTCACAAAATTTCAGTAACTGACCAGCTAAAACATGTGCTAATGGAATGCTGGGCTCAGCTGATCCTAAACACATTGACTCCAGCGATCGATCAGCTGCCTAAAAGGACCGATGATGGTTATGAATGCAAAAGCTGGGCAACTGCCTATATCGAATTTCATCTAAACTTAACGTATATGTTAATGATTGTTGATATTTCACTGTATGCTAAATGAAAATCAATTTAGATTCATGCGTTACTGTCAATTTAGCATGATTTTAGGGGTGGGACAGATTTGTGTAAATCAGGCAAAGAATATTTAAATGCTGAGACATGCAAATTGTACACTTCTTCTGTACACAGTTTTGAAACTTTTGGCATATTACACATCTTTCCTGGCACTGAATGGCCTATTTTGTGCTGATGTGCCGTTAAGAAACTACTCAGTCACTACACATCTTTCCATCAATAAACGTCGCTAAGTTATAAAGGCTCAAATGTCCATGTTAAATCCATGTGATACAGTCAAATTTGGCAGAATTTCAGGGGTGACAAATATATGCAAATTAGGCAAAGAATATGTAAATGCTTCACAATGCAAATTTGTCATTTATTATTTACAGCATTCTGAAACTTTTGACATATCACGCGTTTTTTCACCACTAACCATCACTGAGTTATCAATGCTCAAACAGGTCCGTTTTTTTGGCCCCCCCTGTACTATACTACTATTACTGCTACGACTACTACACTACCTGCCATTTCTGTTACTAGGCTAATCTACTCCCTTAATCAGATATCGTCAGATAATGCTTCTTTCTCAAGGAGTTGAAAACTCGTTTTGTGAGCAGCGTTTTTTGAGCTGTGCTGTGAAGTCATGCTTAGCATATCTTTAGGGACCAACTTAATTCACGATTTCACGGCCATGACATTTTCCGTGAAATTGACCTCATTCCGTGAAAAAACGCTGATGTTTGTGAAATCCGTGATTTTTCATGAATTTTAGCGCTTTTAGTTTAATTTGTGACAATTCCAGAGTTTTATCAGCAGCTTTTGTACGGATGTTGCTGTTTGCTACGTGTCGCACTTTAGCACTAAGTAGTTGGCATTGACTGTCTTGAGTCTTGACTTAGTGCAGTAAATATTCGTTGTTCTGAAATTTCTTTGTTTGCAATAGCGCAGCACCTCGAAATAACGTCTGTGTGGCCCGTGAATTTGCGAAACTCTTTCCGTGAATTTTCTGTGAAATTTGACACATTTTTGAAATTCTGCCGTGAAATCATGCATTTTTCCCGTGAATTCGATTGGTCCCTACATATCTTGTTCTGATCGGCTGCATTACACGTCTTGTCCGTACGGTCCGTCCGTTCGTCCGTATGTTTGCTTGTAATTAGTTGTTGCTCGTTATGTTTAATACATGTCATTAATAATTTGTTTGCAATGCAGACGATTATTTATTGACATAACATAATAACGTGCAATATGACGTAAGCGGGTTTTCGGTTGTTTTTCATTTTTATTGAGACAAGTAACACGTTTACTCAAATAGTAAATTATGGTATTGAAGTTACAGAGGTGCAAAACCGTGCATTTGTTTGAAAACGATGTCCTGATAGCCAGCAATTTACACCATTTTTTGCACAAATTTGCAGTACTACACGAAACTTTTTCTGTCTTTAGCAGATTTTCTTTTTCGAAATTACTGAAAATTTTGTACGAAACCGTTACGATATTTTGAGGATATTGAAGTTCTTTGTGCAGAGGTTTTTTTATTGTGGCAGTGGCACGCTGTAGCCTATGTCGTATGTGATTAGGGACGATTGAAGCGTTTTCCGAGCTTTGCTGTGAGGTGGTGTTTCACCCGTCATATCTCGCTCCTCTAGAC
>Ga0209367_1013219_pt1 | contig 10662 bp, 6 predicted proteins | sample WorMetLIZISLAND2_FD_187412 | JGI IMG/M metagenome (GOLD analysis project Ga0209367, IMG submission 187412) | Marine gutless worms symbiont microbial communities from Max Planck institute for Marine Microbiology, Germany - Olavius geniculatus... ...
TTTATAGTATCACATTCTTCAATTAACTGCTTGCAAAATGGTACAAAAGTTGCGTTAAATACGATAACTACGATCGACGGTTAGCTAACTGCCCGATGTTGGCCAGTTAAATTTTTGGCCATTTTGACCATTGGTTAGTGCAACGGGAAACGCGAGTTATGCAAATCTGTCAGTTAACACTAACTTGACCGGCCAGTTAAGATCCAGAAACCGGCCCTAAGGCTCCTAAATGAAAAATCCTCTAAAATTGGAACAAATATATATGATCCGGAATAAGAAAAAAACTCTTTTATTTAGCATCCCTAACCCAATCAACTGCATGTTTCCAGAGCCACTTAACCCAATCCCTCCAAAAGTTATCAGAATTCTTACCTCGTTAAGTAATTATGCACGCCCACAGAAACTTATGAAAACATTAGGCCTACTCTTTTACTACAGCGGATGTTATAACTTATGATGCTAATATAACGACACTATTATAGGCCTGTGGAAAAAATAGAATGCAGTTTGCATGGACGTTTGCAGAGATCGTGAAGTCCGTAGCGCAGTGGAAGATAGAGAACGAGAAAGACTCTGAACTCTCACCAGCAGTGACGTCTCACATCATCTCATTGCTAGACCTGCTGAGTGCTAACTATGACGGTCTTGCTGCAGCAGCTGCGCCGCACGCTGCCAAGTTCCAGCTGCTCAGGCGTCTGCACAGCATCCTTGTCGCCGACTCCTTCGACGAACAGGTAGGCCACTGTGTTTAATGGAAAATTTTTATTCGCCGTAAAATTTAGCACAACAAAAAATAACTAAACAATAGTTAACTAACAGCGGTAGTTATACAGCGGGCTACAAATCTCTTAGGTCTATACTCGGGGAGACACGATGCAACTCCCCCTCTAAATTTTTGGCGTGTCGGAAAGTTTTTTCCAAAATACAAAATTCGGAGCTGGAAATTTTTAATTTTTTTTAAATTAAAAGCAAAGTTAAAATTTTGAGCAATTATAATTTTTATTCTTCATTTTGTCAAATTTCACGTGGTTAATGTGAGTGGATTTTTATCAGTGAAACAACTATAGGCCCTTTCAAAAATCACTGAGCGACTTTTTTGAAATTTGAGTTGTTGAATCTCTCGGTTACGTATTGTAGCTTGTAGACTACTGCTTCAGTTATAGGTCTATTTATAGACAGGACTAGGAGTCTCTTCAACCGTGATCGTGGTGAAAGGAGAGGGTTGTGTTCTAATTGGTCGTCTGAAACAAATCACTGATAGTCAGTAGCAGCTCATCTGCTATTGTCACTGTCACTTTCTCTTCAGTGAATGAGCGCTATTTCTGCCGTGGTCGTGACTGCAGTCGTTAATGCAAATTGTGAATTCACATGCGATCTCACAAGGTAGTGTAGCGATAAGCTTAAGATGTAGTGTGGTACGTGAAATCTTTAACAGTCGTTTTATTGGCGATTTTACTAATTCGCTTGTGCGCAGAGCAACCGCAAATCAACCGCAGATTTGCTCAAATCACACAAAGAGTTCTGTGACCTCAGCTGATCTGCGGTGCCAGAGAAAATGACCGATCTGCCGAAGCAATTACTGATCAGATGTGATATGCTGTGCTATATAGCCTATAGTTTGATTTGTGGCCACTGAAGATAAGCAATTTCTGGTATCTTACGGTTGATTTGCGGTTGATCAGTGGTGATCTGCGCCGCTGCGGTGACCTGTCGTGTTTAGGCAAAACGTTTCTGTTTGCTGCATGCAGGTCGAGCAGAGCGCACTTGCTCTGTTGGGTCACGTGCTCAGTCACGAGACCGGTCCTACAGAGCCTTCAGTCGACGTCTTCCTCGACATCATTCGTAGCAAGCTCGAGTCTGCGCCCAGTGCCGCGCCCAGGAAGACCTGCGCCAACGCTCTGTGGGCGCTCGTGCACGCCGTCAGTAACCGGTCCGCCACAGAGCAACGTCTTCTTGGCTTCATCGATCAGCTGGTCGACATCTTCAAACAGACCGATGACGATCCGATGTGTATCATCAACGCTGCCTGGGCGCTGACGAACATTTGTGCCCCTCGAGCAACCACGCGGACAGCCATCAACATCATCTCACGCCCAGACGTCTTCCTTCACCTGTCCGGACTGCTGCGCGCCCGCTTCCCGCGTCCATTCGAGAAACTCGCCATCTTCAACAATGTCTGTCGCATGCTCAGCCCCGCTATCAACAAGGTGATTGATGACAGCATAGCTTGAAATTACCGCATTTCACTCGTCAATGACCGCCGCTTAATCAAACGTTTGTAAATAAGGTCTATAGTAGTCGAAAAAGTTTGTTTGCGTCATCGGTAGACAAAAAACGACAGCATTCAACGGTTCAACCCCAAGTATAATTCATCTGACAAGAGGGGAAACTTAAATAACAAAATGAAGTCAAGCTTTTAGGCCCACTTTATGTAGGCCTTAGCACATTTTCATCTATTCACTGAAGTACTGAATTAAAGACACAGAAGCCGCGTGTGTTGTGCTAGATTCCCGTACAGCTGTGGCCATTGTTCCTGACAGCCGTCATTGAGGACGACCAAGCGATCGTGTCGTACGAGGTTGGGATGGATGACCTCTATATGCCCTTGAGGACGCTGCTACGTGACATGCGTTCAACGCTGGGGAGTGCCGCGTGGACTCGGGCACTGCTAGAGATGGGTCCGTCCAGGGCCAGTGTACTGCGACGTCGATACAAACTCTACTAAACCGTCGCATGCTATTTTCTGGAAACTGGTGTAGATAGTGTTGAATGTATTTCTTGCATTCTTCATTCCATGGGCAACGCGCAGCGGCGTATAGACAAGGAGGGAAGCACATGTTTTAACTCAAGAAAACAAGTAAGCTTAAAATTGTTGCAATCAGATCTCGTATTTTAAAGATATATCACACAAAATTCGATTTCGGATTTCGGTTGCCGTTCTCCTTAGACCCCGCTGGGGAAGTTCACAGCGCTCCCCAGCTGGATTTAAGGGGTGATACTTTTGAGAAAAGGAAGTGCGAGGGGGAGGAATCTCGAGAAAAGGGGAAAGGTGGAAAATGGTAAAAGAAGGGAAGGGAGAAAAGGGGACGAAAAGGGAATGGAAAGAAGTCGAGGCCCCACAATTCACATTTCTGGCTACGCCACTAGCTACGCGTTAGCCACTGAAACTGATGCTCGATCGCACAGTTGACTTTTTACAAAGACTACCGTCGGTTATCTAATAACTGTGCATAATGAACTTTCTGTATGTTTGTTTTTTTGTGCTTAGAGCCTAGTCTTCTTAAATTGTCTGTGTTGTGTTGCTGCCGCCATGGGGAAAAAAATAAAGTTTTTATAATACCCCAAACTCCACTTGGGTTTGCAGTTCGCACACGTGCAGTAAAATACAATAAAGTACAATAAAAGTGCGACAAAACAATTTCGTTACATTGCAGTTGTATGCTATTACAATTCGCAAACTTGCATGCTAGATATTTAGGCTGAAAGTTTATACTTGAAGCAGCTGCCGAGCTGGCTTGCTCAGTCGCTCAGTAAATAGCCGTACAGCAACCAATAAAAGTTTGCAGTAGGCCTAATAAAGCTCGTCATCGGAGCACTTACGGCGGCCTTAGAACAAATCCTAACAAGAGAACAGTTTACACTGGCATGCTGACAGTTTAAAACATTTACGTTTTAGAAAAGCACCTAAAATTTGGTAACATTAACACTGAACGGGACGCCTTATTGTGCTAAAATCCACTTTCTTGAGCAGCGACCAGCGAGTTGAAGCCGAGTTCCACACGTTTGCAATGCGTTCACTACAAGAAAGCCAAACTGTCGCCAGGGAAGACGCGCTACGGCCCATATACAGTTCCTGTTCAGCACTGACCTTCAAGGTCATCCAAAGTTGATGATTTTTGTCTCCGCTGAAAGGGCGTAGGCCTATGCGATTTCCTGTTAATGCTCAATAGCAACCTTGGCCCTATCTCGCACCATTTAGCCACAATACATCTGATCTAGACGGAGACGGATAGACAGACAGACGACAAACACATCGTACCATAAGCGCCTATAGCATAGCTGTAGGCCTAGCGCGTCAAAAACTATTGCTCATAATAGAGATGCACGGAGATTTTTGCACAACTTAGGCCTATATTTTGAATGATAGATTTTGAAAAGGTTACAATTTTTAAGACAGGCTAGGAACAACTTCAAAGGACCCAAGGGGCACGAATTAGCTGTAACTGTAAAAACATAAGTCAATGGCAAGAGAAATCGAAGATTTCTGGCTGCAAAATACAATTGGACGGTCATGTGGCCTAATATTGCAGTAATATAACCAACGACAACGAGCATAATGTAATATAAATTTGACTATCTTGTCTAATACCAATTATGTATGTCGCAAACTTCCCCACAAAGAACAAACTTTCGAAGCCAACTGAATGAGAATAAAATACGCCTTGAATAACGCAGTGGCGAAACCGCGAAACGCGTACTTTCTCAACTTTATGTAAACGAATAATAAATGATATATTACAGTTTCTCAATTTTCACTCATAAACTGATAGAGCCTAAATATGAATTAAACTGGCCGATCCATTTGACTTGTTGTATGCGTACTGATCCCAGTCACCGTGTCATCGTGTCCGAGACTCCGAGTCCGATTTGCGTTGAGTCGACACAGTAGGCTAATGTATCGGCATTCGGCACGAAGTGTCACTGACAGCGGCGCTGCGCTACGGCGGCGCGTATTGGCGCAATTGACGTCATTGACGTCACTCGTGTACTTGTGCATGTGTATTTAGCGTTTCAGCGTTTCAGAAACTGTATCATGGCTGTTTTTCGGTTATGTTCGTTCGTTGCATTAACATTTCTATCGCTGTCAGTGGACGACAGTGTTAGCACAACACCGGTGACTGCAAAGTCGGAGATTAAACCGTTAAAAGGCGCGTTGCTGACGAATTTGACGTCGCTGACGACGCGACCCACTACCGACAGGAGTTCGCCGCCCGTTATTACAACCGAGTTCAAACGGGGTCAGTATAATACATGACGTTTATTATTGTATTGCGTGCTTTTTAAGCAGCAATGCTTAACGAATTGTCTTGTGCATATCGAGCGTCATATTTTGGCCGTAGCGTTGCTAATGACTGTCTATGACTGTTTAGTGTCTGCAGTTCCAAATCATTTTCGGCATAATAGCTGGTTGGCTGCGAGTGGACTGCTTTCACGTATTTACTGGTATGTTTGTCGGTTTTATAAGCTCATCAGCTCTTTTTTTGTTTGTTTAAATTCATCATTTTGTCACTCCGATTTGTGCAACAAAATTAGTAGTATTAGGCCCATTTTAGCACGATAAGATGTTATCATGTCAGGATCAGAATTAGAATGAATTATTGCCAGTGGTCCAATTTTCCAAACCGAGGCATGCATTTTATAGGCGCTTTGGTACTTGTATGTTAATTCACCCGCACCCGAATTATTCTTGTTAACTAACCCTAACCCTAACCTCAACCCTAACTCTATCCCTAACCTTAACCCTACTCCTAAGCCCAACCCTAGCAGTTAATTTGGGTGCGGGTGAATTAACGGACAAGTACCGGCGCTTTATTTTCTTACAGTCTCAGTTTTTAATAGTTTTGTGACTGTGTGCATATAGGTTTATTTTGTATTAACTGCTGTGGTGTTGCATGCTGTGCCCATGTTTTTCTCTGATATTTTCTGGTATACAAATCATTAAAAAGATTGTGCTGTGAGTGTTTTGCGGATGTGGGTAAAATGCGTCTAGTGCGTCTAAGTGCGTCTGTGACTAGTAACATACCGTATGTAACTATTACCAGATCAAACACTTAACATTAGTATATATCCTATCCCTACCTCTATCCCTACTGATATCATTTTTCCTTACTCAAAACCAAATAATACATGCCTTAAACGTAACAGATGTGGCTCCAGTGCATCTGTTATTTTTATGCAAAATAACGTAACTGACTCTAGCTCTCATCAGCTCATACCTTAGCCCTGATGCTGATCTTGAACGTAACCCTATCCCTGATCCTGTCTTTAACGATTATCCTGACCTTAATTGCACTAGACGCACAAGACGCATATTACCCACACCCGTGTTTTGCGGCAGAAATAGGCTGGTACTTGTGGCCTTAATTTTGCATTATGTAGTCGCTGTTAACAGTTTTGTTAATCCACCTTACTATAATATTGTATTTTGTTTTCGTTTTGTTTACTGGCTTTAGTGATGTCATGCTATTGCAATCTTTTGTTGCATGATGTAAAATGCAATTGCATGATTGTCTGGATGAGGTCTGATAATTGTTTTCCTATTGTACTGCTGCCTATTAATGCGTGGCGGTATTGTGTGCAAAATACCCTAGTCTGTCAGTGTTTATGAGCTAAGCTGGGTGGCGTCATTTGCATGAGCAGTGAAGTTCAGTGCGTGACTTCTCATGCTAGCCTTTACTGCAGTTCCCGTGTGAAAGCATGCAGGGCAGAGATCACGCTTCACTCTAATTGTACTCCCTGGCGACCTGAAGGTTAACGTTGGAGAGACGGCATGACCTTCCATCCCATTCCCAGCATTTATTATGTTGAATTATGGAACTTCCGTTCCCACGTACTTTCGCTCCCCCGAACGAAAGTTCCATAAATGGAACTTTCATTTCCTGGAACTTTCACTCCCACAGCCAGCGTAAAGTGGTTTCGTTCCCCATCACGAATTACGATTACTTAATTGATAAACTAATGGTATTAAGGCGTTATAGCTTGATCGTATCTTTGTACAGCTTCATTGTAGTAAAAGATCATCTATAGCAAATTATTTTATTAGGCTTAATTGTTGTCTTTTTAATTTATTAAGTTTTTAAAATTTTTCGTCAAATTATATTTTTTTATAAATTCCTCTTAAGTCTCTTTCCTAAACAGTAAACCCATTTTTAGTCTTTCGAAAAACCTTTATGGGCTAACTGTAGCACGTTCCTATAGCGACAGCTGGGCTTTTTTCTTTTGGACGTTGAGCATTTACACCGCATGCTGGCGTACTTTGATTTCATTTGCTTTTATTAAGTGTGTAGGCCTATAATGTTAACTCTGAGTGAGTAGCGAAAGTTCCAGGAAACGAAAGTTCCTGGGAACGAGAGTTCCAGGGAACGAAAGTACAAGGAAGCGAAAGTTCCATATATGGAACTTTGGCTCCCGGGAGCGAAAGTACGTGGGAACGAAAGTTCCAGTTACTTTGTTTGCTAATGACTGATTTAGAAAGTTCATTTCGCACAACCTGATAAATTTTGAATTTGGTCAGTTTGTGACAATAACAGTATTTAGATACCAGACGTCCATGCAATATCGTTAAAAAACTTAATTAAATTTGCCACCAGTTATTGTTCTGTAGGCTTAGTATATTTCATTGAGCAAAAGTACTCTAAATTATTGTAAAACAGCAGTTTTACATAAGCCTAATTGCATGTTTTGTCAAGTGCGTGATGTCTACCATGGAGCTTCTGCATGGATTGTTGTTGAATTTTGCTGTGACTTTTTGAGTCTGAGTCAAACTAAAAGTGAATCGTGTGATAATTGAGTCAGCTGGTTTTGTTGGTCACGAGACAGTGTCAGTATACAACGGTCGTCATGGTTGATGACACTTGCCTGTAATAAACGCCACCCGCAATACAGCAGCATGCAGCACTCTCACGCTTTGCTCTTAAAGATAAACGTACTTGTATTACGTGATTACGTGATACAAGACTGACAACCAGACAACGTTGTAATGTACACTTGTAAAATGTAAGGAGTGGCAGTAAATTGGTGCGGTAACGCTATGTGTAGATATGAGATAATTGTAGGCCTACGTACCACAGTGTGTGCATGAGATCATATGGGACTGTTCCTAGGAGCTATAGATACAGATGATTTAACATCGTTCTGTCATTAAGGTCGGCTGGTGCAGGGTGTAGAAAGATGGTATACTGTATAGTTGGAATGCTTCGCTTGCCAGTTGTTGTCGTCGTTGTCGAAATCGGTCTTTTTCGTCGTCGTCGTCGTTGTGCTGCGGCGCTGTCGCCGTTCGGCGCCTATGTCGCTGATCTCACTGCGCTCGTAGGACGTAATGGTCGTATGTGGTTGGTCGGCAGACGAGCGGCAACTTGTCCTATGTCGTTTCCGACTCTCCGTACTTAGCCCAACCGACTTTAAAGCTAAGCTTATTTCATGGCCCAGTCCTACCATCTCTCACTGTAGTGTTTGGAGTGTTATCAGTGCCCGTGCCCACCCCACTCTACTCAACCGTGACGACTGATAAAATCCAGGTAGAACACACCGTTGTTCTAAAAAATTTTTTCGGCTCTGCAAACACGTGAAAAATGAAAATTTTGGATAGTTGATGAATTTGCAAGGGTTCAAATTGAGCAACATACAGCGCTATATGCTTATTTACCTTGTGCATTGGATTAAACTCATTATGTGCAATAAAGCTGCTGTCTGTATTTAAACGTTGGCGGCCTCCGAGAAGGTCCTAGATAAACGTTTTGGCGGTTCTAGAAAGTCCTGGAAAAGTCCTGGAATTTTTTGTCAGCAAAAGTGCTAGAACCCCGACGTTTAGTTGAAGTAGTACAGGCTGCAGATAATCGCAGAAGGTAAGGTACCTAGACGTCTGTGGCCAAATGGTGTCTGTTGTGTGGGATACCGGTCGTGCAACCAACCGAGTCTTAAACCGCCACCCGAGCTGGCGTCGACTAGGCCTACATCGTAACATCGCCCATCTACAGGGACAATTTAAGTGACTAATGCCGCCCCACTATGGGCTTGGCCTATCTATCTGCCTATGTATTTGTGTTAATTCCTCCTGTTCAGCTGATGGTATCTTCAGCGTCGTCAGTCTATTCAGTCTACTATTCAGTCTACTGTGAATTAGTCCGCATCGCCCCTATTCAATTAGCAGCACGTCGTCGGTCTCAGAACGAAGTCCATCTCTGCAGTGTTCAAGGCTTGTCTTCTTGCATACCTTTAGTTTCGGTCAGTCGGATCAAAATAGGAACAGAAAAAGTTCTCACCATCATAATCCTAACTCAGATATTATCTGGCAAAAAACGACAAACTTCTTTGATGACTAACGTCTGGGGCGATAGCAGAAATGTGCACGTGAATTAAAGATGATTTTGCGCTGCGTTGTTCTTCGTCCGTTCCCCTGCTGTAAGCGTTCCAGTCCACATTACAAGAGATACACGTCTTCCGTCGCCGCTGATTATACACAGAAATTACTGGTGTTTTTTTCAAAATCAATTATGGCGAAGTGGGTGTAATGCGTGATCTGCAGACTGTCACTGTAAAGCCTGTATCACAGGCTGCGCGGTAGCGCAGCACTGTTGTAAGGGTGACCAGCCATTTCAATGGTAAACTCCAAAATTTGACCCATCGTATTTCCCAAACCCCTTAATTTTTCCACACCAAAATTTGCACAGATGATTACGTCCAGCATGTCTCATGATGTGCAAAATTTGGCGAAAATCCGTTTACGGGGGGCTTCCCCACGAATAGGTGAAATATAACGCTTGCGTGACTTATTGTGCCTTTCCTTTCATTCCCTTTTTTCCTTCTTGCCGTCCTCTACAGGAAAAACGACTGAACTGATTTTAACGCGGTATAGCTCATATGACGCGGTTTCGCGCAAGGAAGTGCCTTTTGAGGGTTACAAAATTTAAATTCAACATTTTCACCTACTTTTTCACAAAAATATGAAAAATTACAATGGCGCCTATGGGGAAAATTAGACAATGCTTTAAACTGTCATAACTCCGGCTATGTATAAGATAGTCGTAATTTTTGGTTCTAGGGTATGGTTTTCGAGGTCGGCCAATTTAACGGTGTCATTTATATTTACCCCTGATCGACCCCCGTTGCCATGGCAACGAAATTTGGGACAAAATGGGCGATATCTCGGCCCCCTTAAAAGAAAATTGCACGCTGTTTGCACCTTCCCCCTATTTTCGGGCCCGCGCTATCCGATGGTGTCATTTAAATTTCCCCCCTGCCAACCCCTGTTGCCATGGATACGAATTTTGGGACAAAATTCACTATAACTCGGTCTGTGTAAGAGATATCTGCAAGATTTTTGCGTCTATAGTGCGGTTTTCGGGGATGGGCCATCGAATGCTGCCAACCGAATTTTTCCCCAAGCTACCCTAACAAAATTTGGGACAATGGCTTAGAACTCGGCTTACGTAAGAGATGTATCGAAGATCTTTGCATCAGATAAGGTGTTTTCAAGATCGGCTTATTTTGGTATGCAGTGCGCAATTATTCAAAAGCGCACATATGCACCCCCGCAAAAATCGTACGTCAAGTATACGAAAAATCGTTATTATCTAGCAACAAAAAACATTTATACATTTTCTAACATTGCTAGAATTAACTAATCCAGATTACTTCCAACGGCAATAAAACTGCAAATATTTATGTAAAAAACTGTTCAGTTTAAGGTAAGTTTAAGGTGTAAGGGTGACATCGTGGTTGTAGATACAAAACAGCACAAATCAATTTAAAAATTCAAACATCACCATTACACAATGTCAGAAAAACTTAGCTGACTGTGTAATGGTAAAGTTTGAATTTTTAAATTGATTTGTGCTGTTTTATATCTACAACCACGATGTCACCCTTACACTGTATATAAAA
>Ga0209367_1013220_pt1 | contig 10661 bp, 6 predicted proteins | sample WorMetLIZISLAND2_FD_187412 | JGI IMG/M metagenome (GOLD analysis project Ga0209367, IMG submission 187412) | Marine gutless worms symbiont microbial communities from Max Planck institute for Marine Microbiology, Germany - Olavius geniculatus... ...
ATACAACACGCTTACTTACAGGCATACTTCCAGAGACACAGGTACAGGTACAACTAACCATAGGTATACACACATAGCATTAGACGCACTAACTACTAGACGCACAAGCAAAGGTGTTACCAACACGACCGACGACTAAATCGACAATAAATGCAACACGGACAGTGAAAAATACAGACAGCAAGCTTATTTGACGTAACAATAAATCGACAACTCGATTTTCCACAGGCGTCATACACACATACCGGCCACGATCTGAGTAAGAAGCAGCACGGCTTGACAAACACAAATTAAAATACACAAACTAGTTACAAGTTCAGTAAAATGTTGTTACGTTGCCCTGCGCCTCTCAATGAAATGATGGGTCGCGTCGGCGCCGTTAGAGCTGGAAGTGTGCAGAATGACTGACAGTCTGTAGTCCTATAGGACTAAGAGAATTGTTGTCTGACTCTGAGAGTGTATCTGTTGATTTGCCTGTCTCTGCATCTGAGCGCGGCAATGTATTCACATCAGGATTATTCATTGCAGTCCAGTACCGGCGCAATGATGAATGTTTGATGTGTTGACGAGTCGCTGTCTGAATATCATCCTTTGGCCAGTCTCTCGTTAGCTCAGATATTAGCGCACTTGCTTCACTTAGTACGTCCACGTCGGATGTAAGTTGTATAATATAGCAGCTTCTGCTTCTGTCAACTTTCACTGATCATACTGCATCGTGTGAATTTTGTTCAATCAAAACCCATTAACTTTTTTTTCAAAAACCGGTTTAATCTAAATGCCCAAAACCGCGGTATTCTTAGTTCTATCACGTTCAAACATACAGCGTTTTCTGACTCCGGAAAATAGTATATTTTATTTATTTATTTATTTGTCTTTAATAGCAGGCTCGAGGCCCATGAACACACAAACCACACAAAACAAACACAAACACAAAGACTAAAAAAACTAAAACAATATACTATACTATAGATACTTTACGTAATTGTAACGAATTTATGTATATTTTCATAGATGTGGCGAAAATCATTCTGATCTTTTTGAACTTAATAAGAAAAATACGTCTCGAAATTTGCTTATTACTACGTATTAGTCCGCGCGGTTACATGTAAAGCAAAAACCCTTCTGCAAACATACCGAACAATTTTTTTTCATTTTAGTTTACCTGTAACCACCTATGAAACATAATCACAAATATTTTACAACCATCGACTTTACCAAGGCTTTTCCCTAAGAACTTTCTGCACGCTTTTAACCTCTGGTTTCCAATTTCGACTCCTTGGTCGTGCATTTTTATTCGAAAGAGTGACTGACTTTATTTTTTTAAAATTCTCTCAGAGTATGGCTAAAACGATGCAGTGGAAAAGCGAAGCAACATTATCAAGACAATTTAACAGCTTCTCTCGACAAAGTGGTCAATCACAATACAATACAGTACGACTGAATACAACCTATGATAAAATTCACATAATACGGGCGTGCGTATACGTTGAGCACTGACGCTAATGACGCGTTAGTTTGGCCAGCTGCCGACTGTTGACATCTATAGGTCCCCACTGTGCCAGTCAGGGACTGACTGCTTTTCTTCATTTCGATCTAGTGCGCTGGGTAAAATAAAAAGCGCATAAAAGTGGTATGAGTCTCCAGCTCTCGGCTCGTCGTTCGACGGCACTGAGAATAAATAAGTAGGAAATAGCGGCGAGCGTGGTCTGTGCAGTGGGTCCAAGTGTCACGACAGTGGCTGCTGCTGCAGCTGCTGCAGCTGCTGCATAGTGTGTCGTCCCGTGTCACGAGAGAACGGTCTCTGATGCTATGCAGTGGGTCCAAGTGGACGCGGTGCGGCGGCGGTGGGCAGGTCGCCGGGCGCACTGCGACACGAATGCGACGACGAATACAAATGGTTGCTTATCGAGATCCCACGACGGACCGGTGGACGTCCAACAGACGGTCACCAGCCGCGGGGACGCACGGACACGGGCTGGACGGCGACTCCAGCCACCGGGACCACACACACGAGCGGGCGGCTGGCTGGCTGTCAGCGACCGGGCAACTGGTAAAAGACGTACGGTCACGCGGTGCCGCTGTGTAATCTCATTGCGGCTTGCTTGTATATACGGGACGACGAGACCAGAGTAAAACTGCGTGGACGGGACACCGGGCCGAGCCGTAGTGTACCTACCGAGAGTTGAAACAAACACTGATTAGCATTTTGTGCCGAAAGCACGATTAGCTAGGCTTACAGTTACGTTTGCCGTGCATTAATTCCGCGCGACGTTGTTGTTAAAACGCCAATGACTTGATCATCATCATCATCATCATCATCATCATAGAAGGGTTTAATGTGGCCTGAATAATAATCATTATTTTTAGCACCACCGCAGCAAAGTGTCAGATATGTCACACATAAACGACGATAAAAGTTCTGTCACGCTGCCTAAAGACCGAGATTGACCCATGCATGCAGAGCTGATGTTCGAAGGTAGTTCAATACTGCGGCGTTTGCCGCTGATAGATAAAATTATTTCCCGTTTTGTCGGCAATATCACCATTTCCTGTAAACGGTTGTTATTGTAGTGCCGACACTTTCGAAAATGTACGTGATCGTAGACCTCAGATTTACTGTTGGACTTTCGATATCTGCCATACAAGTACTTCCGGTTTGGATAACCGTCTCGGTATTTTGGACTGTCGATCAGTAGGCCTACTTCGAAGTTATTCTCCTCCAGATTGCCATAGTCGATTTTCTTGGATTTGCAGTTTAAAGGAAAGGAATTTGCCGTTTTTTTCCTCAAAAGTCTCGGGACAACTTTCTGCCGCAAGCGCAACAGGGGTGTGTAAAAACATCTCAGCTCACGGGGATGGTTATTGGTTCGCTGACGTCGTATGGACTAGTGATGACTGTGGTTCGTCGTTCGGTCGAAAAAGTAGCTGCTGTGTTTGTTAGCATAAAATTTACATGGTCCAGTGTAGCGAAGTGTGTAATCAGAGCGGATGTAGCGCCGCGCCGGGCCGATGCGGGGACGTACTGTCGCAGCGCGGCGTGCGTGCGACGCCTGCAGACGACAAGTTTGACTGCGGCGCTTCGCCGTCACTTTGCGTTATCGTCCTGAACAACAAGTGATCGCCTGAAAACACTCGGTCTCGAAATGACCTACAGTTGTGTCGAGCGGACGTAAAACCCCACGTACTCACTCAGTTTGCGTTATCGTCGTCGTCGTCGGCGTCTGCTGGCGACAACTTTGCCCGGAGCCGTGCGGCACCGCGCACTGCGCTAATCAACTCCGTGTCAGTATGCAAGACCAGACACGCATCCACTACCGGTCCTCTGCCCGCCGTGCCATCTGTCTTGTCGCATTAGTGCCCGCTGATTACCAAACCATATGTGTCAGAAAATAATTCAACACACGAACGTCCGCATGCTGCCACTTATCGAATAAGTGAAACTAACTTTGTAAAGTTACTTTTACTTCGAATCGATGAATGCAGTAGTTTTTTACGCACACGTGTCAAATGGAAGAAGATGCACTCTAGATTAAAACAGTTAAGATCTAGTTGACCTGGTACTTATACTTCAATACCGATTCTGCTGTTTAAGCAATTAAAATATTGTTTGGCTCTCAGGCTGAACATCATATACGGCAGTTTGCTTAGCATTACCTACTCGCCTATTAAACTGCGTAGCCTAACTTTAACCCTAATCTTAACGCTAACCTTTGATCCTATGAGCTAAAAATGGCGCAAATGGTTACTATTGTCTTGTACGGTTCGCACCAATTCTGGCGTTCCTAAGCCTTTTGGTTTTTAAGTTAGAAGCTTATACGGGACAGATAGACAGACATATAAACAAACTGACGGACGAAACAGTGAAAAAAACGTAACTACAAAGCAAAGGCTGACCGTTCTGCGATCATCATTGTGATTGAACGGTCTGCGGGGGTGGGGCTGATGCAGTGCGATACAAATGCGAAAGAAGAGGCAGGAAGAGTAAAGATATTGTTGCGACGTAGTGACGTAACATCGTAGACATTGAAAACAGCAGCAGCAGCAGCAGCAGCCGGTAGTCGACAAGTGACAGAGATGAACGACTGACTCAACTAGTTCAATCGAATCTCCGCCATGCACTGAAGTACATTGCGGCGTCGCAATTCGGCAGAGTGCATCGATTCGGCGTCTAGCCGCTATACTGCAAGGTCGTGCCCGGTTAATTACTGCTTAGCCGCGCCATTCATTCTTTCCTTCATTCACTCATTCACGCATTGCGTTGTCAGTCGCCGCACGCGTTTCGGCTCTCAATCGGCCCGATGCAATCAAAGCCTATTATGATGGGGTCTAATTGATGCTGGCGTACAGGTGGAACATTGCGGTCGGTCAGATGTCCGAGCACATCACATTGTCTCGTTGAGGACGTGGACTCTGGAATGACACGGTCATCAGGGCTTCTGTGTCGACTCGCCTCGCATGGTCGCTGTCGCGGGTCGCCGCCGATGCCGCTGCAATCTAATCACCCGAACTGCCGTCCACTGAATGACAAGTTCCCGGCCCGTGCAAGCAACAGCAGCAGCAGCAACAGACACTTTCGTAACAAGGGACGACGCACCATGATGCAGCATCATTATCGACCCGAGGATAGACCTTCTTTGTCTCACATGCCGTCAGTCACCACAAACATTTGAACATTGGCTGCAGACTTGCCCCGCTGCTCATCTTCAACGACTTGCAATCCTCTGGGTCAATCTGATCCGCCACTAGACATCCTGGTAACCGATCCGCTGCAGGTGATCGTGTGCGCGCTGTGAGAGACCGTTTTCTCGTGACACAGCAGCAGCAGCAGCAGCTATGGTTGCGGCGTCCAATCAACTATCGTACGGTGCTCGTCACAGCGCCTGTTTGATGCCCATCAACTGGTTTCACGCTTGCTTGCTTGCTTTAATAATACAATACGATGCACAGTGAATTTATATAGCGGAGAGATACAAAAAGTTCACTACGACTGTAGCATCGAGGTTAGAAAGGAGCAAAGAAGAAATATTTCAGTAACCCCTAAAAGTGTCTGTAAAAAACCCTGTCTGTCACATAGTTGGAGATCAATTTATTCCTGTTTCTTCTGTCATCCCGTAAAGAAGAATAAAATTTATTCGAAAACCTTTCAGCATCATTTGCATGTCTTATGCCAGATGTAGACCAGTTGTTCCTGTAAGGGAAAAAAGTCATTGGACTTAAGCTTGCCACGACCATATTTCGCCAAAGAACTGATTGCCGGGTTAGGGTTAGAGTTAGAATATGATGTCACCATCATTGGTTGTCACGTACAATGGCACATCGCAATAATCGCATTGATGAACGTTAGCAGATTACTGACAAAGTTGTTGGTAGGTCAGTCCGTCAGAGACTATACATACAGTGACTGTAGTATTATAACGAGAGAGTTAAAGTATTGTGCCTTGCAAACGATGCAGTAGTGGCGTGGCGGCGCAATTTCGTGCTTGGCTGAACGCTGTCAAAGTTAAGTTCTGCCGTCACTCACTGCACTGCGTCGCCGTCTTAACTGATTTCCTTGCAGAACCAAACAAACATTTGTTTCCTGGTTTGAACTATGAAAAAGTAGCTGGCTGGCGTATAGATGTTCTTGCGTGTTATATAAATTCGAGTGCCGCAAAAAGTATCCGCAAAAGTTTCGTTAGTTTTACTCTAAAATCTCTGTACTAAAAATGCAAGCACGGTCACTTTTAACGCCTGATGATATCTCTATGTGACTGATCTGAAGCTTTCGTGTCAGTAACGAATTACACAAAAAAGCTGCTGTTGTATCGACTGCTGCCATATATCCGGACGAGTTGATTGGTTGCCGAAATCTACCATCGGACCTCAACGATTATCTGTCAAGGCAGAAATAGCAAACAAATAACGGCGTGAACATTTTTTTATGTCAGCCAGTTTTAGTCGTCTTGTTAAGAGTTTCACATCTCTGTAGCTTCGATGCGTTTGTGGCGTATTTACAGATTCTGTCGCACAGTGAATAGCCACTGCCTTTAGTGCCTTACTTGCAAAGGTCCTATGTACACAACTGTACTGTTTCACAATTAGACCTAGCGAGACTTGTTGGCTTTTTAACATGTATTTTTCGTCAGAGTTTACTTTTGTAAAGTTTCATAGTTTGACGTCACGAATATACACTGGTTCAATTTAGTCGAGCTGTTTTTCTACCGTTTTCTGTACAAAACAATGCGGGTTTTTATATAACAGTTAAAACAGCAATATCGTTTGTACAATCATTTCAAAAAGAGCAATAGTGTGCATTATTTTAACAGAAGCTGCAAAATAAAAGGGCGTCCTTTTATGGTTTACAGTGTATATTCTTAAGCGTGACAGTAGCAAGCAACTAAATCATAAATTATACTGTGGCTCCATCACGGAATTGAAAAACAAGTACAGGTAAACAGTTCAGTTCAGTGTATGTTAAACGACCGTTTGAAGTGAAATAGGCGAGTGCGTTGAACGAAGTTATACACTCTAAACAATGGTTTAACAATTACACTTATTCTACGCGCGTCGACTGCCAGTTTTCGAGCCTAAGCTGTCGTTCGTTTGGTTACACATGACTGCGCCCATATGGATTATCAACAGATTATTTCACTGCAGACAGTATGGTAGACAGCGGCAATGTATACGTGTGCCAGTGTGGAATAAGGAGACTTAGCCAAGTGAATGTCTGTTCGCGCTTGCAGTAAGACGACGACGACGACGACGACTACAGAGTCAAAAAGTGTCGGCGCGTGCTCGTGTGCGCGTGTGCGTTCGTGGATGCGTGGATATATAAACTCGGCAGCACGGAGCAGCAGTGTCCAGCGTACAGTCGGTCACAGTGTCAGGGCATCCATCGGTTCAGAGGCGACTGAGTCAGTGACCAAGACACGTCCAGTGCGCGTCCGTCATTGGGTGACCCCGCGCGCCATTGACACTAGCAGCAGCAGCAGCAGCAGGGAGACTTCGTCGCGTCGTCGCTGAAGCACGACAGACAGAGCGACTGAACCGGAGCGGAGCAATTGCAGCTGCAAGAGCTTTGTGTTAATCGGCGTCGTCGTCGTCATCACCGTCACCACGGACAACTTCACGACGGACCGCATCTACTCGTTCGCTGAAGGTAGGGGGCTGAGTTGATCTGAGAGACGAACGGAACGCATCTACTCGTCGGCAGCGTCATCTGCTGCAGCATATGCTATGCAGGTACGTCCATGCGACGCTATGCTGGTGTACATTATAGCCCGTGTCTAAGCTTAAGATATAAAATAAAGTCCGGTAAGCTTATACTTGATATCGCACTATTTAAATTAGTCAGACTCACGACTAGAAGTGTTCTACAGTTTTTAAAAGTGGCAGCTGATTTTTATGAGTTATTTAAATGACATCGCAGCAATGCATATAGCTATATGCGGCCGTCCATTAAAAACTTTTGAAACTGAAAAATTTATTTGGCCATAGAGACAGCAACACACAACACACAATGTAAGAGCAAACACAAAACGCAAGACAAACACACAGTGGAAACAGTAAATAAAAGTAAAAAGTTAATTAAAAAAGTAGAATAGCCATACTCAAAACAAAATAAAAAAATTAAAAATGGCAACGCCAACGTTAGCAAACATCTGAACCTACGGTGCAGCATTCAGACATACCACCGCTGCGGTCAGCCACACTAAACTTTTACTTCGTAGACCGTAAGCTACTACTAATTTTTCGTCCCGCTGAGGGTAGGAGACTGAGTTGACCTGAGCACACAGCAGGCTAGGTTTAGCAATAAACGACTAACGCATCAATCAGACAGAAGCACCGACTCTAGCGCCTCAAGCTGTTCACCACTGCTTGGGTTAAACGTCATTCAGGCCAGTGCACCATGCGCGAACTTGCATGGAACATGGCGTTTTTGCGCATTCATCTTAACTAGCGTCAGCTAAAGCACTTGTATTGCGCGAGTGCCATTTTACAGACAGGCTGGCTCCCCACAATGGCACCATTTTTCATTTGCCTTAATTAACCTCGTCAAATATTGATTTATTTTCCAAATTCTTTCACAGTCAGAATCGGAAAAAAATTGGCAATAAACCTTCACAAAAGATCCCACTTTACCTTATGTGTGTCGTTACACTACATTGTGAAAGTCCGTGTCTTAAAAACAACAATTGAAAATAAGACGAGTTCTGTAACAACACATTTTACGAAATTATTGTTATTGTGTAAAGTAACCGTCACATTCTGCAGTTTTTTTACATCAAAAGTTTAATGTGTTGCTAGACGATGCACTCAATCCGGCAATACCACTGAAACGATTAACGAAAAAAAGTTCTGCGAAAAGAATCCTTGAAAAATTTTGTACTAACGGGCAAAGTTGAAGGACAAAAGACGCGTTGTTGCTAATTTGACACAACGAAGAGAGACAAACTTTATGACTGCCGCCAACGTCAGAATTCTGACTTGGCGCACTGAATAAATAAATGTATCTTCTATTTACCTCGAGTCATAAAAAACAAATTACTAAACTTTTGTTCATATCTTTGCCGATATATATATATATATTAGACCGACTATCGACGTTTTCTACTGGTACATTCAATTGAAAAATTTTTTAAATATTTTTCGCCAGTGGCTGTTTTCGTTTTCGTTAACGAGAATGACACTGCCACATCAGCAGTGGCTGACCGAGGTCGCCCAGCCTCCGTCGTTTGTTCTGGCTTAATAACAGAATGACCGGCAAGTTAATGCGACTGTGGCTTGCCATAGAGCGAGTCTATTCAACTGGTTCATTGCGGAATTTTCACGCTCGTTGACCAGCGCCTAAGTGTCACGATGTGAATGTGTTGCGGTCGACTGACGCCGCTCATCACAACCCAGCAGCAGCAGCAGCAGTAGTAGTAGTAGTGTGGCGTTCATCATTATAACGTCGGCCACTGCCCTGAACCATCGCTAACTGAGTCACGTGAGCGCCGTCACTCGCATTCTCAAACTACATTGCGACAAATGAAATAATTACAGCGGATCAAAAACGCAGTACACATAGGTCGCAGAGCATACAAATATACAATCTGCGACGTGCACGCATAGCGTATAGGCTAATACAAAACCGCATTTATATCGCACGCCATGGTGTACGTCAGTAGATCCAGAGCATCGCGGCAAACGCGACTGCAGTGCATCAAAAATAGTCGGCCAACCGTTCTAATTTTAAAATAGTTTCAAAATGTGCGTTTACCTCGTCACAGAAATTTATATCAAAACTAAGGAGCGTCACCCGTCGTATAAAATCACTCACTGTCAACCGACACATTGTCAACCGACGCAGGTAATTGATAAGGTGATTAATCAAAATAAATTTAAATATATCAAGTCGTCTTTTTCATTCAGTTTTGAGTCAAATTTCATCTAAGTTAGTCTAAGGCTGCGTTTACATAGACACGAGTACGAGTCCGACACTGTCCCGGTACCCGTCGGGTATTTCAATGGCGGTACAGCGCGGCCATTCACATATGTACGAACATTTTCTCGATTCGATTTCATTCAATATGGCCGACAGGCGTTGAGTTATGTTCTTGTACATGTAACCGTCAACACTCCACTCGTACCAGTGAAGCTTCTACGAGTCACGCCATTGAAATACACGACGAATAGCCGGACAGTGCCGGACTCGTACTTGTGTCCATGTGAACGCAGCCTAAGTCGGTAGCAATGTGAGATGGTGTGCCTGCAATGATGACAATGATGATGACACTGTTGATGATGTTGCACAGATCACGTGTAACGGTTCAGAGCGCTGCCGCAGTCCACCATGCAGCAAACTCGATCATCATCAGCTGCAGCAGCAGAACGGCAGCAGCGTGCAGCAGCAAGCAGCTGTCGCAGGCGTGACGTCATCGGTGAGCGGTGACGTTACGGACGCGGAACAGAACAAGACCAATCTGATCGTCAACTACTTGCCCCAGTCCATGTCACAAGACGACATTCGGTCGCTGTTCTCAAGTATCGGTGACATCGAGTCGTGTAAACTCATCAGAGACAAGTCCACAGGTCAGTCACAATTGAGACTTCTATAGAGCAGACCGTCTCAGAAGTTGCATTAAATGTCATTACTGTTTTAAATGTCTGTATGTTTATGCCCCTGTCTGTTTCGTGTATACGGGTTTTTCAAAAAAACGCAGAAAGACCAGATATCTTCCAAAGTTCGATGTCGTCCACGTTCTCTAGGCTATAATCGGTGCGTGAAAACAAGACATCGTGGACGATGAGGTCATTGTGACGCAGAACATGTCCAGTCCAACCAAGTCTTCGAAATCGTACAAGTTAAGCCAGTGACATGGGGACTTCACATTGTGAACGGACAGTCTTATTTGAAACACGGTCCTGCCATCTGACTCCTAACGTACTGCGCAACAAATCTACACTGTGTTTCAAAAAAACGGGCACCCTTTTTATTTCTTTCATAATTCACTCAAATGATGATCAATTTATACGAAATTTTTACCAGATGTAGCTGAAGAAATGCTAATTCGAAATATATGGACAAAATATGGCTGTTAGTTAAATATTCTTTGCTAGTTGTGATGTAATGCTGACGTCATAATGCATCGTGAATACAAGCTTGCTTGTCTCAACTGGTGCTGTCCCTTGTTACTCTG
>Ga0209367_1013221_pt1 | contig 10657 bp, 5 predicted proteins | sample WorMetLIZISLAND2_FD_187412 | JGI IMG/M metagenome (GOLD analysis project Ga0209367, IMG submission 187412) | Marine gutless worms symbiont microbial communities from Max Planck institute for Marine Microbiology, Germany - Olavius geniculatus... ...
TAAGACCACCCTGCATACAGCAACGACCTTACCCCCAGTGACTATTATCTGTTTTGAAATCTGAAATTTGATAATGATGGTGTCCGCTATCCATGATGATGAATGACTCAAGCCTTTTTTATTGACGCTGGAAATCGCTTCTGTTTAATGCTCTGTGACGTCATAAATTACAACGACGTCAGGTCCGCAAACGACTCATTAGAGTTCGCGAAGGATGTAAGTTTCACTGATGTATAGATTGTAAAAAATATTGTTGTTTAATATGTCGCGGCCGAAAACTTTTGGGATGACCCTCCTATTTGTGAATAATGGATGTACGAATTAATGAAAGCTCATGGAAAATGCTAAGAAACCATCCTGGAAAGTCGTTGAAAACCGCTCTCGGTACTTGTGTGCGCTGTACAACTGAAAAATTAACTGCATGGTTGTTTTTAATTGATTGATGATTATTTGTGGTTTAACAGCGCATTGTTTACGTTAGTGTATCAATGTCGTACCTACAGCACCAAAATTTTTAATTTTGCAACTTTGCACACATTTTCAGTCTCTCATTAACGTATATGTATGTTGTATGTGCTAACAATTTACGGCAGTAAATGCCGTACATTGTGCAACTTTTAAGACTGGACAGTCAAGTGTTTTGTGTTTGTAGCAATGCTTTCTGATGCTAAAAATGCACCAATTCTATTTTCAGCTAGATTTTCTGGCAAGAGCCAGCAGAAAATATATGATGCCCTCCAGGCTCCCTAATTAACCAGGCACAAATATACATCTCCCATTCCCGCACCATCGACATTATGCAGCACCCCACTTTGCTACAGACCTGAACATTTGTTTGCAACTAAGCAACCATGATAAGCAGATAAAGGGTGTTTATTAACCGTTTAACACTGATATTAGACCCTTTGTAATCAAAATTAATCTGCTTGTGGTTTCATGTAGTGTGTGCACTATTATTGCCACTTATAGATTGCTATTGTTTAATCGAGCTATGTACAGTATGTACGATTTGTATGTTCTGGGTGTTTTATATTTCTCTGGAAGTACGGGCAATAAACATTTGTTTTTAATATTGATGAAATATGTTTAATTTGTGCTAAACAATTTCTGAATAAATTCAATAAAAACAAACATTTTACACAGATGGAGAAGCCCAGCTGTCACTAGGGCATCGTGTTGCCTGCTGGGTGGGCATACCTATTTTTGGGTTTAGGCCTAGTCTACAATCTACCACATTTATAGGGGGTTGGCGGTTCTGCCGTTGATTAGGACGTTGATCAGTTTGCACAGGCTGTTAATAACTACCATGTATAAAGTATTCCCAGTATTTGAGAGTGCAGAAAACTTTCGTTTGGTGGGGACGGCAATGATGACATAAAATATTGTGTCTGTAGACTGTTGGTATAATTTATATTCTGCGGATTTACATCAAGCAAATTGTAAGTGTAAAAACACGCATTTATTTGAAACATAGGTTGTCAACAGCACTGCCATTTGAGTGGGCGTTGGTAAGTTTCTGTATGTTTTCAGTAATAACCATGCCGCCAACGTGCTTATTGTATGAGAATATGTGTTACTTGGTCTGATTATATGACTGATACTGATTGGTTTTTTTTGGTTACAATACGTAAGAAACCGTTCACTTTAATCAGTCATTTTAACTATGTGGACCTACTTCAGTTGTCACACTGTTTTTTTAGTCTTTAAAACGTTGTTTGGCAAGTGTCACTCTTTCTGCATTTGTCTAGTGGTAGTATGTTTTTATAATGTTTGTATTTACACCAAGAACCAAAATAGAAAAGCATTTACTTCAGTCAGTCATCTATAGTACTTGCAAACGCTCAGGGCATGTCTTGACTATTAACCTGACACATAAAACTCAAGATGTCTGGATTATTTTAGATAAAATCATATTAGACTAGGTTACGGGCTTCTGTCCCCTCCTACGTCCTTGGAAAAAAAATTCCGTCCTTATATAAAAATAAGTCATCACAGACGTCAAGAACGAGGTGTCACAGGCATCGAGGAGGTTTATTATGTACAAAGAAAGTGTCCACGAGCATATTCTATTGTTTACGTAGGCTAAAATAAAATAGGCTTACGTTAGCATACGAAAATGTTACAAAAAGTGAAATATGACTTAAATATTCCCATCTATTTTAAGCTTCTTGCCCCTATAAAGAAAAAGTTTTGTTAAAGGTGTAATTTGCCCAGTGAAAAATAGGTGAAAAGTAAAAAATAGGAAAGATTTGTGAAAAGTGTAGATTGAAAAATAGACGGGTAATACAAAATAGGGGGGAAATTTCTGTTAATGGTTTAGTTTGTTTAGGAAAATAGGGGAGTTTTGACTTGAAACTTTATCAAAATTTCTTTATTATATTTTTAGAGCTACGAGTTAGAGGTCGACTGCTTGTCAATTTATCGCCGTTACCCCGTTCCCGTCACCTATCGAAAAAGCTGAGATTTGCGTGAATGTCATGAACCCATTGCCCGTCGCTGCCCCTGTAGCTAGCGATCCATTGCTTGCTTTGACGTGGTCGAAACTTCGAAAGTATGCAACAATCTTCGCCCGCGACGAATCGTCGACGTCAAATGGTTTGATGAAACACGCATAGTTCTGCATGATTGCACTGATAGTAAAAAAGCAATACAACAAACTGGACAGGTAAGTCTTGTATTGCCTTGCTACAAGATTACAGGATCAGAAAGAAATTCATTACACTGCATTGTTAACGAATGATAGCCTTAATCGTCCATCCGTCTACGAAACTTAGTACACAAACAATAACACAAAATACGTTGCTTAGAAGCTCGTTACAGGTTGGTAGCGTGTTACTTATTTACTGTGTCCAGGTTCGACGAATTTTCCGGTGGGACAGATTTTTTACGAGTACATGGAAAATTTGTCGCAGTCTCGCGAGAATCTCGAGGTGCGAAAAATTTTCCGGGTGCGACAAATTTTCCACGACACCGGGTTTACTTTGTTTTTCGCTGTTTTTTAGTCAGCGTGTTACGTATCTGTGCGACGCTTAGCTGGGTCTAGCACGGCGCAGCTGCGTTAACGTCCTTGTAGCTGGGCAGTTACTAAAGAGTTGCTGCGTAGTGTATCTTGGTTCAGTTGAACTCTGAACGCTGAGAAGCAAGAAGCTCGACTCAGAGCAACATGCTGTGAAACGCTGTGGACGTATTTGTTGTTATATGAATTGAGATTGTCAATAATAGTTCGATTTACTGTCGCGTTTTACTAGTTAAATAAATCTTTACTGGAGTTTTAAAATTGGCTAGTTCTCGTTAGACACATACATATATTACGAACGTTGGTCTACATAATGTACCATACTGTAAATATACGACTTAAAAAAGTTAACGTTTTTATTTTTATTTAGGCTATGGTGCGAAAAACGTGTTAGTCGAACATTAGCCATAAAAGCATAACAACAAAAATACAAGAATTGCGTGATGGCCTAACATATAGATACAAATGTGAAATAACAGTAGAAGGTATAATAAAAAATTAAAACTACACTAAGTGTGTTTATACAGCATAAGCGTAAAAAATTGCTTTCGGACAAACATGTGCCATGTTTGGTAAGTGAAAGCGTGTGCGACAGAAGCTTCTGATTAAGTGACTGAGTAGTTTTGTAACGGCACATCAGCACAAAATAGGTCATTTAATTCCATACGTAATTAAAATTACTTAAAAGCAATTAATATATGTATTAAAAGCAACGTTAAAATACTTGTTATGATCAATGCTATTAAGCTAATATAGAAACAACATTACATTCGATTGTAAAAGCCGATATCCTTAACATAAGTGATGATGTTACGAGATGCAACATTTTCAAAAACGTCCCTAAGTGTGTCCACTTCAAAATATCTCTGATGTGTTGCACTGTAGCGGGTGCAGTCTACCAAAATGTGCTTGACTGTGAGTCCAGAATGGCAAGCTTTAAATACTGACTGACACTCTCCCTTTAGAAGATAAGAATTTGTAAGTCCTGTATAACCAATTCGAAGACGGTTGATAAGGACTGAGTCGTAGAGGCCCAGTGACGAACTAACACTGCGACCAACGGTTGATTGCACATTGTAAACTTTATTTGATGTACACTGGTTTTAAAAATGTTGCCATTCCTTGACATTCATTAATTCATTTCATTCATTTTATTCTTTAAGAAAAAAGCTGACAAACGCAGCTTATAAAAATATAGTCAGTAACCAAGTATAGCAAATCTGACATAGGCCTAGTTTGCAATACACATTAATAGCTGTCTCTGTAAAGCATGCAAATGACAGTCACGTTCGTTGAAATAAATAGTTTAGTTAAGCAAAAGTTTGTCATAAGAGCGTGGTCTGAGGTCATAAGATGACGGTTGGCGATCCGGAATCAAAGGCTAAAGGACGTCAGCAGAGTTGCGTAAAATTTTACGGAACAGTTTATTGTCAGCAGACTGAAATAAATCCTCAACAGCGGCGACGTCGTTGTCGTCCAGGTACCCGAGACGTCGGCAGCGCCTCAGCACAGCATTCAGCTGCGCCCGGTCAGAGGCGGAGCACAAGCCTGACCAGACTGGCTAGCAGTAGGTCAATCTGGAAATCACTGTGGCTCGGGCGACATCGCAAATTGATTCGCGAGGTAATCCGTGCGCTCGCAGAACCCGCAGCGCATATAGCTGTCTGGAACACGTCGTGAGTAAGTGGCTGACATGGTCGACTGCCGTCATCCAGTCATTAACCACAACACCGAAAATGCTAAAACTTTTGTCATGCTCAATTCCACGGCACGGTGGCGGAGGTTGTGTGCGCCTCCCCCGCACTTTCCTCACACCGAACACACAATTGGTTGACAAAAGTTAACAAATCGCTAACTGAAAATCTTATGTTGGTGATGGCGACATCCAGTCCTGTCATAGCAGCGATGTCAGCTTCTTTGTTTCCTCGAATACCCACGTGCCTGGGAATCCAGCAAAAAAACCACTGTTAATTATTTGATTGTGATCCGTTAAGATCTTTAAGATTCGTGGATTTTTGACTTTGCAGCTTTCAGTTGCTTGTAAGCAAGACAAAGAGTCCGAGAAAACCACATAAGCTTTGCTTCTTGTACGGCGGATGATGTCTAGCGCCATGTCCAGTGCATGAATTTTGGCAGTAAATATACTAGCTTTGTTAGTTAAGCAAACTGTTTTGACAGAGATAGATGCAACAACAGCGGCACTGTCCTAATTCTATAGTTAAACCCATCAGTGTAGATCTCTGCATGGTGTGAAAACTCTGGGCGAAGCTCAAAGAATTTGCGTTTGAACACTTCTGGGTTAGTAGTTGTTTTTGTCGTAACAGCATAAAATGAAGTTACAGTTAGTGCGTTTGAGAAGCCAAGGTGGAATTGGAAAAAACGGTTGTAGATAAAACATTTTTTTTCTTAAAGCCGAGATTCTGCAAGTCGTAAGTAAGTAAGTAAGTAAGTAAATGATTTATAAAGCGCCAAAGTCTCAGAAAGAATCAGGGCACATAGGATAATGGACGCTAGGTGGTAGAAAAGGTTAACTGAATGTAGTGGGTCTTTAAGTGACGTCTGAAGGTAGCCAAGGTTTAACATCGACGAATTTGAGGAGTTAAGGAGTTCCAAATTTTCGGTGCAGAGACACGAAAAGAACGAAAACCAAAGGATAAGTTATGCCGTAAAATTGCAAGTAACTGACTGGTAGAAGAGCGCGTGGATACTGTAGATTTATGATACTGCAGAAGATCAGTAAGGTAAGGTGGATGGCCAGTGTGCAGTGTCTCATAAGTTGAGGTGGGGAGTTTAAATCTTATTCGTCTTCAACTCTAAAACCCAGAGGGCGTGTTTGGCTCTGTTTTTTGCCAAACTCAGTTTTTAACTTTGAATTAAAAACTGCATTGTATGCCGGGTTATTTGTATTTGCACAGAGTTAAAAACAGTATTGTAAAGCTAGATTTTTTACGTCTTAGAACTAGTGGAAGTTTAGTAGCCTGAACACATAAACTGATTGCTGGTGATAAAGCCTATAATGTCGTGGTACTGCGAATGGAAATGACAATATACCGTGTAGAACATGGTTGCAGTTAAAACAGTTTTGTTGAACAGCTGACCGTCTGCATCGTTACATATTTCATTAAAAATTGGAAGTCTGGCATACAGTAACCACAACGTTTTGCACGCTTCAAATGTAATTAACCGTTTAATGGCCAGCGTTCGCCTACGAGAACATGTCAATATGTTGCACGCTCGAGCCAGGAAAACAGTAATTTCTATGAAGCTCGTTTTGTGTTGTGTAGTTGTGACGTCTGGTAAGTGATATGTGCAATGAACCTAATTTTACAACTGTTATCGTGCGATTAGAGGCACGGCGAAAAACTTTACATTTTCGATTTTTCGAATCATTTGAGTGAAAATTTTAGATAAAATCAGCGGGTGTAAGTTTTTTTCAGACATATTGTAACACACATGCAAGGTTTATAAAAGGTTTATGGGAAATGCGATGCTAGCTACTAAGTATTAAAAGTCGACAGACAGTAGGAATGACGGGCTTTTAAATGTGGAGTGTTCTCGTATGAGCACATTTTCAATGTCAGCATGCGGTGGCCAGTGTTCGCGTACGAGAACATGTACAACGTAATGCTTAGTGGTGTTGTAAATAATAACATTTATGCAGTCAAATGTGCGAAGTAAGTGATCCTTGGCTGAAATCAACATTTTATCTCATTGCCACAGCGATACAGATACAGTATTTTTCGTTAAGTAGACCAGATTGTTAGTATTTTCTTTCTTTCTGATGCAGTGGCGTCATTTCGCTAAATCCTTGGACGGTAATAATGTAACACAGCAAAAAAGAACACAAAATGCAATAATGTGAACACCATCATTGCAATTAGATTATAATGTTGTTTAAAATGTACTTTAAACTGTAATATTGAATAGTTCTGGTAACATTAAACCTATTTGCTCCAGTTGGTTGCCAATTCTCAGGCATATACACTACCGAGCGTTCGGGACCAGTAGGTCGATACCAGTGGTCAGCCTTCGCGAAGCTGTTGATGTAGTGGAGAAATCGTCACATCGCACTAGATCCGTTACTGTCTTGCCACCAGCAACTGGAGACAGTGCGGTAGATTCTGACTCGGAGAAAGTGCCTGATGGTGCAGTAGAAAACATACCGCTTGAGCCGGCGGGACAAATGGAGGTAAACTTGAAAGCTACGTGTAACAGTGAAAGTGATAGCGAGAATGAAAATGACAAGAAAGACCAACCGGCGCCAGAACGGCGTCCGACAAAGAAGCAAAAAATTATCCACAGTCCCAAGTGGAGTCGCATGGCTGCATTTTCCCAAGGCCTCAACAGTCCACCAAATAATAGCAAGAAGATGTCTGACGAGTATCCCTTCTTGATCCCTCTGTCTCCCTACCAGGTCTGGAAGCTGTTTTTCAACAACAGCATGTTGCAGCAAATCGTTCAGCAGATAGTAGGCCTACTGTATGCACATCGTGAGAAAAACGTAAAGAAGTTTGCTGTTGGTGAGGATAAAGTTAGGCGCTTTATAGGCATTGCCTTGTTGTCTGGTCATCACACTGTTCTATCAAATCGCGATTACTGGAGCAACCAGCCTGATCTTGGGGTGCAGTTTGTGTCACAAGCGATGACGTGTAGACGCTATTGAAAACTGGCGACGTCTGGTGCCTTGGTGGAACCGTACCATGCACTAGCTGCGTAACGCAGTCATGCAACGACGACCAATCAGTAAGTCGTGCAGACTCCGGGCGGACTTCACAGTCAAATTTCGAACATTCTCTGTAACTGTTAAGTTGTTCGCCACAATGACTCTATACATAAAGCTTTTAACGGCGCATTTTTTTCGAATCGGTGGTGTATCGACATTTTGTCGTCTTTACCTGTGATCAGTGAACGCAATGTCAATGGACATAACAAAGTTAAAGGTTAAAGGTTAAAAGTGCATATAGCTTTTAATGATCCCATCTCAGAGCTACAGAGCGTCACTTGTCATATGGGATCACACAGTGTTACCTGCCACCCGACAGAGGTGAACGCGCCCCGCCTTAACCCAAGCCAAATAGGCCGGTACTCGATTTACCTACCCCGGAAAGATGGAAGGCTGAGTTGACCTAAGCGGTTGGTTACATCCCGAGATGGTTTACCTGCTTACAGGCAGTCACCCATTGCAGTATTAACCAGGCCCGGCGTACAGTAACTTCGCTGATTGGATCAGACGCGTTACCACTACACCACGCCGACCGCCCAAAGTTAAGTGTGAGGTTATTCACATTCGTCCAAAACTATATATAGCGAAGTTTGGTAAGTCGAAATTTTATGTTGTTGGCAAATACTACATGTCATGTATCATCTGCAAATTTGCAATGAAAGTTGCTTGAAGTATTAGTTTTAAGGTCACCGGCATTGACAGCATATTCGGCGGGTCCAATAGATGCTTTTTGATTACGTATAAACTAACTGGATATGCACATCATCTCCTACTGGCATTGACACGAACCAAATGGAAAGACAGCAAGCATGAAATTCAGCAAAAAACATTTGCGTATGTAATATCTGTACCGCTGCGGCGCAAGGTGATTATTGTCAAATAGCAGTGTTAGATAGTAACAAAATAGTTCTACTTCGTTACTTAACTTAAGTAAAAGTTTTTACTTTTTACTTTTATTTAAACAGTTTTTGTCAGGTTACTTTTTACTTTAATAAAGTACATTTTTGAGCTGCCTTTTATTTGTCGTTACAAAAAGTAGAGTTTTTTTCACAATATAGTTATCTTATCAATTACCACAATACTACTGAACATACGTAAAAATATTTTTTAAAAATAGTTTATTTTTAACTGATAGTATTAGTAACCAAGCTCTTTAAAATGCCGTTGCATCATAATGTTTTTATTTTTTGTAGTAAACCTATTTTGACATTAAAGACTATAGCACTTATTTTAATTGTTTCATATGGGCTAAACATTACGCATCACCATAAAAATTTTACACAAAAGTACTAAAGTATGGACTCAAGTTTTATCTCGTTTTTTTACTAAAATAATAAAAGTAAAATAACTGATAAATTGCCAGTGACCATCCCAGGCTGGACGGTAGTTCAAGCCCTGTGTTAACGGCGACTTCTCTTTCCTATGGAAAAGCCAAAAAGTTGTCCCCCCTACAGAATTAAAACCCCATTTTTGCGCCTATAGGGGGTTTTGGGGATTGGTTATCGCATGCTGCCAATTGCATTTTTCCACGACCGACCCCCGTTGACATGGCAACAGAACTTGGGACAAAATTGGCTATAACGTGGCTTGCGTAAAAAATTTTTTTGCGAAATGTTTGCGCTTATAACGAGGTTTTCGGAGATAGGCCATCAAGTGCTGCCAATTGCATTTTTTCCTGACCGACTCCCGTTGCTATGGCAACGAAATTTGAAACAAAATAAACTATAACTCAGCTTGCGTAGATTTTCCTTTCCATTCCTTTTCCTTTCCCATTCTCCTCCTTTTTTTCTTCCCTATTTTCTTTCTTCGTTTCATTTCCCTTCTCCTTTCCTTGCCGTTTTTTTCTTTTTCCTTTCCATTTCTTTTTGTCTTTTTCTTTTCCTTCTCCTATCCCTTCCCTTTTTTTCCTTTTTTTCTTACCTCTTTTTTTTCTTTTAGGTGCATGATACTCTTACAGAGCATGGCGTAGAGCGTCAACTGCCATATGCTGTGTGTATAGAAGATGGAGGGAAAGGTGCAATGTGTCATAAAACATGGTGCGGAGCGTCACCTGTCATATGTTGTGTGTGTGGAAAATGGAGGGTGCGGTGCATGATACTCTTATAAAGCATGGTGTGGAGCAGTGTTTGTTAACCTTTTTGCTGCAGTGGAACCCCACGCAAACGTGAAGGTTGCTCACGGAACTTCATCCATTGATTCGTGAGTTCAGCAGAGTATAGGTATGCAGGCGAAGTTTCAGGATGTCTGAAGACAAAGGCATAGAATCTGTGGGGATGGCTGCATAAAAAATGATATTATTTAAAAATTTTGTTTTACCGGCAGAGAGCAGTAAGCTATTGTATTTAACTAAAACACTTTATAAGGAGGGCCCCAAAATTAGGCTCACCACCGGATCTTTTACGTTTTAAGGCCCACAGACAACTAAGGGGGTCTGGACCTTTCAGTTGGTTACGCTAATGCGCGAGGCTTTTTATAATTTTTGAAGAAAATGTTTTAAAAATAATTTTTTTTCAATAAATGAACACATAATTTTTTTACAACAAAAGAGTGCGGCCGTTGAGGGGCCGCCCGCTATGGGGCTGTCCTTGCAGTTGAGTACGTGCGTATGTAACAGGCCGTATTCACGGGCGCCACCTGGTAAATCGTTCGCGATGGCAGAGTAGCGTTTTGCTCGCGCTTGTGCTATACTCCACGTTACTGGGTCTGATAATTAGGCTTACGTTGACACAACTACCGTGTCCTGTGACCTTGACCTTTGACCCCTTGACCTTGAAATTGGTTCACGGGGTGAACGTGTCCCAAGGACCCTTCCTACCAAATTTGGTCTTTTTAGGCATTTTCGTTTTCCCTCTAGGTGGCGGCACGGGACAGACGGACAGACGGACGGACGGACGAACAGACAGACGGACGAACAGGAT
>Ga0209367_1013224_pt1 | contig 10657 bp, 5 predicted proteins | sample WorMetLIZISLAND2_FD_187412 | JGI IMG/M metagenome (GOLD analysis project Ga0209367, IMG submission 187412) | Marine gutless worms symbiont microbial communities from Max Planck institute for Marine Microbiology, Germany - Olavius geniculatus... ...
TCCTTGGTGGTTAGAACGCCAGCTACTCATAAAAACTAAGGTGAAGGTCGTAGCTAAGCTTAGTTCCTAGGAATAGCCTATGCAGGCTAAAGCCACGAGTGATACTGTCGTCGCTCCTTAAAAGGTCATCTTTTCGGTCGGTTCGTATCCGCCTGAAGGAGGGGCTTAAGAATGTGTTTGTTTGCTTAGCTATACTGTGAAAGAACTTTCCTCCATTTGCGCATTGCACGTTGCCTCCAGTCTGTTGCCCGTCTGGAACCTTGGTGTAAATCTGCCAGTGTCTGACAACGCTTACTTCAAACATGTAATCACTTTCCTTTCATACATCTACATGTCCATGAACCCGTTTATATACGACGTCAAGTTTGATTCAGTCAAACGCGTCCTACTGAGTTTGGTTCCCTGCACGCAGACGTCCGTGCAACCCATTGAAAGAATCGAGGTGAATGCAGCTCGTACTGTTTCAAACCGCAAATGATGCTTGATAGAAGACAAACAGTAATTGCTTCAAGTAGCAGGCTTATTCGGTTATAAGTTGTAACAGTTGCCGATAGTGATATACACTGTGTCCCAAAAAACATCCCCGACATTTTTGACTGTAACTTGAAAACCAATTACCAGATTTTGATAATTTTTGGTATAAATATTCCTGACACAACTTGCCATCAACTGACCGTTCAGTTTTTCACCTCATCCAGCATTTGTTTCTGCACTACCTGGGGAAAACACAATCAGCGAAATATCACTTTTTTATCCCATGCGATATGATTGCTTAATTAACATAACGCGTAAAAAAAAAATTTTGTTCACATTTCTGACACTTGGACTGACATTTCATCCAGTTGTTTATTTTTCAACTGTTTGCAGCAAAATTGCTTGAAGTGTTGGCCCACTATGCGAACACAGGCAAGGAGACGCTTTCTCCATTCGTTGACAGCAGTATCGATAAAGTTCTGCTCCATACCAATGCAGGCTTTACCAGTCACTTCTTGACTTCGCAAAGATTCCTAAACTTTATCTGGTAGACACACTGCTGCATGACAGTCAAACCTTGTAATAGACCGGCTGTTGGGGCCCACAGATTAGGACAGATGGAATTTATTGATGTTTTTTTAATTCATTTTAACACGTAATTTGTCACCAATATTACGACAGTAACTTGGTCTGCTTTCCCTAGGTAGTGCAAAAGCAGACGTTGGGTGAAATGGGAAACTGAACAGTCATTTGATGGCAAGTCGTGTCAAGAATATTCTTACCAAAAAATATCAAAATCTGATAATTGGTTTTCAAGTTACAGTCAAAAATGTCGGGGATGTTTTTTTTGGGACACAGTGTAGTTGGCATACACTCATATTAATCAGCACTACATGAACGTTCAGACTTCACTGTGACCGAATGCATGTCACCAATATTACGACAGTAACCTGTTCTTACAATAACCCTTTATTGCACTCACTTGTTTTACGCGCGACAGCTATGCTTCGCGCGTCTTAGCCATGGCCTGGACGTCTGTCCGTCCATCTGTCCGTCTGTCCGTCTGTCACACCCTTGAGCCCTATCAAAACGGTGCAAGCTATGATCACAAAATTTTTACTGTGATCTGCCCCAAGGACTCTAGTTTTTCGTGACAAAGTTTTATGCCCCTGGGTGAGGGGGTTCCCCTCGAACAAGGGTGTTAAAGAGGGGTACCCCCTAGATAAAAACGTTATTTTGCCGGTATTGGCTCGCCTATTGTGAAAACGGTTGCAGATAGGTACAGACAAGTTGCTTATCACAACAAGCACTGGACACGAACTTTTTAGTTTTATCAACATCGATGATTTTGAACGACCTTGAACCCCCAAAAGAAAAGTGTTGGCGAATTTTTCGCATTTTTTGGCTGCAGCGCACACTTCAAGCATGAGTTGCGACGAAATGGCTGGAGATAGACCAAAACAACCTGCATACGAAATTTTCAGCATCAAACATAGATTTTTAGTAGTTTAAGTCCCAACCCCGTAGGTTCAAGTAAATCTGCGCCCGCGAGCGTTAAAGAGGGGTACCCCTGTAAAATTGGTTATTTTATCGATATTGGCTCGTCTAGCGTAAACACAATTGCAGATAAGCATAGACATGTTGATTATCATAGCAAGCACCGATAACGAGCTTTTTAGGGTATTTACCTCGATGACCTTAAACGACCTTGAGCCCTCAAAATAAAGGATGTTAGTGGATGTTAGTGATTTTTTTGCGATTTTCGGCTGCGGTGCACATTTCAAGGATGAATTGCGACGAAAAGACTGAAGATAAACCAAGACAATGTGCGAACAGAAACTGCTAAGGCTGTCGCGCGTTTCGTGAGCTTTGCTCAAATTACTTGTTATACGTAGATGTGACAGACAAAATTACAATAGCTGGTATGTACGCGATGAGCACTATACGTGCGTAAAAATTGCACTTTTAGAGCACTTCACTAATTTTCAAGGCCCTCGTCTCAGAACACTACGAACATCGGCGTCAGCCTTATTATTACTAGCTGCTAAAATGTTGAGTGCACGAGCCACTTTTTGCTGCTGATAATGCGGGGTCCATCTACTTTCCAATTTCCTTGGTCAGCTTTGAAAGAGGCATTAGCATAACGAACAGTATCGGTCATCCATAGTTCAATGATTTCTATATCAATCGAAAGCGCTTATGTGAATTCCTACTAGTGATCAATAGTAATCTTAGCCCTATCTCTCATCGTCACAGAAATACGGCGACTTGAAGGTGTTCTCCCTGCATCAGATCGCTGAAGTTATGCTCGCTAAGAGCTATTCGTGTAACAAAATTCGAAGTAGCCCAATTTATACGACCAGCGTACACCGTACATCATCGTTTCACTAAGCAAACAGACCAACGGACGGACAACACAGAATGGCATTACCCGTCCATGCGAGAACGAATTGAAGGTAAGTCATTGATATAAACATTGAAGAGGCAAAACTGGTCCTCGAGGGAAACCATTCTTCTGATGTCTCCAAGAACTGCATTTATTGCCCATGTGAACACGGAATCGTCTGTTGCTGAGAAGTAGAGTGATTGGCTCAACAATCCAAAAGATATTAGAACATAAACGGTAAGTTGTAACTACGCTAATAACTGAGAAATATTGTGAAAAATAGACATGCCAAATAACATTTTAATTCTTTATTTATTTTATTGCAAAGTATTTTTCGCGGCTTCGTGGCATGTCGCATAATCGTGTAACGTCGACTGCTAATTTAAACATTTTACAAGCCATATAGAGAATACTTCAGCTGCAATGTAAGTAAGAAGTCCTGTAAGATATAGAGTGTTCGTGGTCCATAATAAAGTGTCACAAAACTAAGTATGTAACATTTAATTATCTATACGGCTGTGTGTCCGCACTGTCCGCCTACGTGATTCGTGCCAGTCAGAATTAAAACCTATTATTATTATTCCACGAACACTGCGTCAGCTGTATCGGGTGGTATCGCAGTTAGCATATTAGCATTAAACACAACTGGACGTACGTTCTCATGCATACCGGCGGGCTGCTCAGTCAGCGTGATTTAGCGTCAGCATCACGTTCCAAGCAATTTAAATTCAGCCAGGTGAGCTCGGCATTACGGATGCATGTATTCGACCTGGCTCTGGCAGTCAGCGGGTGCGTGGTGTATATACGTGAAAGCCTGCCGTGCCGAGTTAGACGTCGACTAATCACCGTTTTTACGCGCGAAAGCAGCTATGCTTTCAGCGCGTCTTAGCCACCGCAATTCTGTCTGTCTGTCTGTCACACGGGTGGATCAGGCAAAAACGGTCCAAGCTAGGATCTCCAGATCTTCACCATCGGCTGCCTGGAAGACTATTTTCAGGAGCCGTAAAGCTTTTTCATAAATTCGAAGGGGGTCACCCCGAACGAAGTCGCTAGATGAGAGGGAGGTGGGCAAAATTTGCGATTTTTGGCCTATAACTCGCTGTATCTCATTAACGGTGCGAGATAAGGCCTAGGTTACTATTAATCACTAATAGAAAATCGTAGACTAGCTATCGATTGGCGCCGAATTCAATGACCTTGGATGACCCTGAACGCCAAAATAGGGGGTTTTAAGGATTTTTTGGCGGCTGCGACACAAAATCATTCACAAGGCGGCGCCACGGTGCTGGCATTGGTGGCGTGGCGTCGTCGGTAGCGCGTTTCGGCTGAAACGACGTTAGATACACCGGGCTCTACACCGGGCCCGGTTAGTACTGCGATGGGTGACTGCCTGCGGGCAGGAACTGCTATAGGCTTTCGCGCGTCCCGTGAGCATTAGCTCAAATTTCTTGTTACTGCTATATATACGTCGCGACCGATCGGTTGAAACCGGACTCGCCACGGGTGTCGGTCCGCGCCAATTCGTCGCGCCCGAATAAATTTATATCCGCCGCCGCCACCGCCGCTGCCGCATTGTAAGAACAGGCACAATACGAATTGGCAATCAACCTGGGTGCCTATATAAGGGAGTGGTACAGTAGCGCACTATGTGTGGTCGCGCTCTGGAGCTTTCCTGTCGAGTCAACACGATCACCTATCTACCTGTCTACCTGCTATATGCCTGTCTACCTGGCTGAACGGATCAACACACAGCCGATGTGCCGATACTGCTGCGACTGCAGCCCCTGCGACCGATCCGAAGTTTGATGAGAACAAGAACGGTGCGTTGTTATGAAGTTTTTTCGTTGTCAAGGTTTTTCGCTTTATTATCTCGATATCACTAACGGAAGTAAATCTAGTCAGTATTTGGCCTATTTGGTTCAGAACGTAAGTGTACATTGACTTAAAACGTAGTTGCTGTTGCTTAAGAACTTAGGAATTGGAAATGTGTGACCACTTTAACTAATTGTTTTCTAAGACTTTTATCTTTTACAAAGTGGTTTTAATTATTTTAAGTTTTCGTTTTACTACTTCGTCATTTTCAGTGCATTTGCCGTCACAGCGCAATAACGACAACTCTAAATACATAGTGTTGTCGTTCATTCAATGCACAGAGAAAACCAATGACCGTTGCATACGAAAAAATTTGATGATTCACAAACACAAAATACTAAGCTTGCAGTAAATAACAAATGTTGTACGTTTTTAAAAACTAGAATGCTACAGTTTTGGGGGTGCAATACATCTCAGGGGCATCTATATCGCACATCAGTGGCAATTTTCGCGAAGTCGACTTTTCGTTGCCAGACATTTCTAAATAATAACGAACTCTGGTTTTATATATCAAAGAAAAAATGTAAAAAAATTGTAAAAACTTTGCATTTCATGAAGTTTTGCTGATGTTCAGATGCACGTTATTAGTTACTTGTTGTTGAGTTTCGCATTTTTGTAATATTTGTAACTCAGTATATTATGACAGCGTAAGGGCGTGTTCAAAGGGACAGAAATGAACTGAACTAAACAAAAAACTGAACTAAGATTTTAGTTAAGTTCATTTGATTTCATTTTTGTAACTTTGAACAAGTCAGGTTAAATCACTAGCAGAGTAAATTATCGCAGTGATCGCACTGCGTCTGCAGTGTCTTCAAGTTGTCTAATTCAGAACTCCTAAAAGCTTCGATGAACACCTGGTCCTTACTTACGTTCGAATGGTGTCTGGTCAAAAACCACAAAATTGGAGATCAGCGCCGCTTTTTGTCCCTATGCTCTTCATGCAAAAACCAACAGTACTGCTACCGATGCTACTACTTCCGACTCTATACTATAGGCCTAAGCGTTGGATCGGGTGACTGCAGTGTATGAGAACAGACGATTTCCGAAATACAGCTCTAATTTACAAGATGATTTGACCGAAATAGTCATCGATACAAAACAAGCGTGTCACAAAACGTTAGTAGTACTCATGTGACTGCGTCAAAACGACGTGGGCTTACATTGTCTGGTTGCAGTTTTGATAAACGATTTTTTTCAGATAAAACAGTGTTGAAAACAGGTGCGTTTGTTTCCGTGAAAAAATAGAAAGTCTTAAACAACATAAAAACGAAAACACATCATATGATTATAATGAGACAGTCATCGCTGACGAGTAAAAACGGCGCAAAAATTATTGTTGCAGTTACGTAATTAACCCACAAAAAGTAAAAAAAGTAATGTAAACAATTTCGCTACAATAAAGACTGCTCTTCGAATACTGAAAACTGCGTAAAACGCAGAACGATGCAACACAGTTTCTTGGTTTGAAAAGAAACACATTTTGTCAGGAGACTTGGTTGTGATATTTTGCTTTTGATATTTTGCTTGTGGTTTTTGCTTCCTGACTTTTAGTTTCTGTCGTATGTAATTGTCCTCCGATCTTAGCCAAGTAAAAATCAGTTGTTGTTAAAAAGTTAAAAGTAGTAACGTAAGCCTACGTATGTCGTAGGATATGAAGTTATGACTTAGTTTTTGCTGTGGGTTGCGACTATGTAGAAATGGTTACAGATATGATTGCCAGTCGAGACGAGTGGACCTTGGAACCGGTCGCGGTCGATGAGGGGAGCAGGTCTAAGACAGTTGTACGAATCTTCTATTCACTGTCATGGATTTGCTCTCTTTACTGACACGGCATTAATACGTCAGACAGCCAGTCGCAGAGGCAAACCGTAGGCCCTATTCATCTGTCTTCTAGCCTACATGTCACATGTTAAATAAATTTTTTTGCACTTATTATGTAAAAAAACTATTATAGCTTAGAAGATAGACTCTGGTTACGTGTAAAATAGAATATCATTTGTACAACATTCATATTTTGCATGTAACGACTGCGTAATGAATGTTAACTGTGCCCTTATCCTCTAACTGCGTGACAGCCAACGATTGTCGCTGTTGTTCGAAACAAACTTGTTCAAGAAGCTTGAAGTTTGTACGCCATGACCTGTTTAGCCTAGTTGCTAGCATGTTATTTATGCGCGTATGCTGGTGTGCGATATTTTGACCTACGGCCTAGATCTTTGACCATTTAACTGCAGACGAAATGTTCTGGGCATTGTACTAGATAAAATGAAATAGAGATCTGATTATAAATGACTATTTATGCAAATTGCCAATACACGCTGGCAACACAGATGACATGCCCTTGTGGGCGTAACTACCTGAACGCAGCTGGATAACAAATCATGGAAGTAGAGGTTAAATTTCCAGTTTTCGTCACCGCATTATGGAAAAGTTAACCGAATACGATTGTAAAAGAATGCTGCCTGTAATGTATAAACATACCAAAAAGTCGGTTTAAGATGCAATGCATTACAGCATATTTATCAGATCAACTGTCAAGTATTCCTACCAGACAGTCAGTATTATCCCATACGTATCCATAATAAAACAGTGCTCTGAAAGCGGCGAACAACACTTACATGAAATTTGAGCTAATGCTCACGAGACACGCGAAAGTCTATAGCAGTTTATGTTCGCAAACTGTCGCAAACTGTCAGTCTATCTCCAACCATTTCGTCGCAGTTCATTCTTGGAGTGTGCGCTGCAGCGGAAGATCGCAAAAATCAATAAAAAAAACCTTATTTTGAAAGTTTAGGGTCTTTCAAAGTCATCGATGTTGATACGACTAAAATGCTCGTCACTAGTGCTTGTTGTGATAGGCAGCATGCCTATGCCTATCTGCAACCGTTTTCACGAAAGACTGGCCAACAACGGTAAAATAACGACTTTTACGGGACTACCGCTCTTTGATGCTCTTGTGCGCAGGTTCTCTTGAACCTAGAAAATCGAGACCTGGACCATCGAAATCTACGTTTAATGCTGAAAATTTTATTTGCAGATTTTCCATGTCTATCTCAATTGGTTTCAGCGCAATTCGCTCTTGAAATGTGTTTCGCAGCCCGAAATCGCCAAAAGATTTATTAAAAACCCTTATTTTAGCGTTCAAGATCATCCAAGGTCATTGAATTCGGTGGCAATTGAAAGCCAGTGTACGACTTCCTATCAGTGATTGATAGTAACCTAGGCCCTATCTAGCACCGTTACTGAGATACAGCGACTTAATGGCTAAAAATCGCAAATTTTTCCTACCCCCTCTCATTTAGAGCCTTTGTTCGGTGTGACCCCCCTCGAATTTATAAAAAAGCTTTACGGTTTCTAAAACTAGAGTCTTTCAAGCAGTCGACGTTGAATATTTGCTGATACTAGCTTGCACCGTTTTTGACTGATACACCCGTGTGACAGACAGACGGACGGGCAGAATTGCGATGGCTAAGACGCGCTAAAAGCAGTAGCTGCATTCGCGCGTAAAAACGCAATAATCAGCTGGCACCTGTCTTGTAGAATATTACTTTGGCTGCATGAGTGTATTTGCGAAATGGCATCCTATTCTGTCCAACGGCTTTAACGGGCTGCACGAAACTGACAAACGAGAAAGCGGACAGAGCCCGCTTTTTTAACATTTGTCGCGAAAGGCAAAAACGACACTGCCTAACGTAATCTTACAAAAACTGGTTATCAGAAAATTTGGTATATTAGCTACGCTATTCTCTGAATAGTATAGCGGTTGACATCATTACGAATTACTGAGATGCAAATTCGTGTTCTGAACTTCTGAAGGTCAACAGGTAAATGCCAGCCAAGCTATACGTTACACTGGATAGTAATGGATAGTGGCAGCGACTGTCGTTGCCTTGGTGCATTCGGCCATACTAATTATATTGTAATTAAGTTAGCAGTTCAAAATGACATGTGGGGACAACTACACGAAAATAGCAAATCAGTAAAGCGGCAAAAATCAATAAGACAACATTACTAAATTAACCAAAATTTGCACTATGTATAACAACAGTCTGTACTGTACCTACGTTTTTGAGCTATGACTTTTTCAACCTTGTCTACGGCAGTTACTTACTGACTCAGCACAAGTTGGAGTTAAAGACAGTCACTTGTTTGAAATCGTGATTTTTCGCCTGTTTGTTTAGTTTGTTTACAGCAAACTGTTACGATAATGTTTTAGTGTAGAATTTTGCACGTCTGTGCATTACAGTATGTGCTATCTCGACGTACGCCGAGACCATTTTTGCGATACAAGTATTCCTTTGTATCATATTTTACTCCATTATATTTTTAGCGCACGCGATTTACATGCACATGATTAACAGCTAAAAGACAGCGATAACTCTACATGAGGCTGCGGGTAAAATTTACACTTACGCACTGGCAAAAATACAAAAAAAACGAAAGCCTTAATGTAGACAGATGATCTGTTCTCAGAACGCTCGTAAAGCCGGCAGCGCTCGCAGTGGGCTCTGCAAACAAGCGTCGGTGGCAGACGGCAGCAGCGGATCCGCCACGTCTAAATACAAGGCGTCTGCTGCAGCGGCTGCGGCTGACGGTATCCCACTGCGTCCGTCGCACGTCACACCGGCGCACGACCAAACCAGTCGCTCGCTCGCTCCGACAACCATTAATCGACTCCGTTCCGCGATTGTGTGACGCTATGCGTACTATGTTCACACCATGTACGGATGTTAGGTATACTGTTCGGGAGTTGTGGGCGACGTCGGGGTTGCTAGATTTGTCATGTCGCGCAACACTGGCGAAATGTAGCCCAGCATTTTTGTCTTTTATATGTAAACCAACGAAAGTCAGTGATTGAAAACGTCGCCCAAAATGTAGCAAATAAGACGCCGACGCCGCCGAAGTCAAATTTTCGGTCGCAAACGGCTGGCAAAAATAGCCCAATTGGCGTTTTTCGCGAAATCTGGCAACCATAATGGCCGTGCGGCGGACGTTCGACGCTGTCCTACACCGTCAGTAATGTGACTCTCACGATTTCCACACATAATAGTGATAACCCACCATATTTAACTTCTAAACACATCGTTTTAGCTTGTTTTTATCACTGATGATCAGCCGCACCCGACTGTCTACCGTCGGCGACCGAGCTTTTCCGGTCGCCGCTGCTCGTGTCTGGAACAGTCTGCCTGAACGTCACCTGCACACCTTTCGTGGCTGTCTTCTGGTTCTTCTGAAAACCCGTCTGTTTAACAATTCTTACCCTTTTTCCTTGTGACTGCACAGCATCTGCGCAGTAGCGCTCGTTGCTTCCGGACACTATAATCGTTCTTGCTTACTTACTTACTTACTTACTTATTTACAGTTTGAATAAAGTAGACATAACGTCTAGATACCTGTTCTGCGTCGCTGGCGCTCGCTCGGCTCCTCGTGGCAGATCGTCGATAGAAAAATCCGCCGACGGGCGGGCGACAGGGCTGCAGTGACGGCTGAGTGACGGCACGTAGCCTGGACAGAGTTGTGTCCGTCGGTCGCCGCTCATTCGACCACTCGACCGTTGCCCGAGCAACGTTAACTCTGACGCACGCCGCGCACTTGCAAGCTTGATTCTGCTCTGTCGTGAACAATGCACGCTCTGCACTGTCTACTGCTGCTGTTAATTCCATCCGTTCACGGTACGTATGACGGGTCATTACAAAATTGCTGTCTTACATTGATTAAGCAATCTAGATAATGCATTATGTCCTTGTTTAAAAAGAGCTATACTACTTTGTTTGCTGCATCTTGACTTTTCGTTGGCATTATCGTAATAAACTCTGTTACTATTGTCATAGCCTTTATGTGTCATAGCCTTTATGTCATCTTGGTTTTTCATTATCATTAGTTGCAATTTGTCAACTATTATTACACAAATATACAGTATATGAT
>Ga0209367_1013225_pt1 | contig 10657 bp, 7 predicted proteins | sample WorMetLIZISLAND2_FD_187412 | JGI IMG/M metagenome (GOLD analysis project Ga0209367, IMG submission 187412) | Marine gutless worms symbiont microbial communities from Max Planck institute for Marine Microbiology, Germany - Olavius geniculatus... ...
CATACTCCGGACCCACTGCTTGGAACAGACTGCCCGCTAACATTCGTCATCAAGCCACCAAAGCCAGTTTCAAGACACATCTCAAAACATTTTTATTCTCCGAGATTTTAGCACGTTTTTAATTTTAATTTTGATTTTATTTGTCTATTGTTGAACACTGTAATGTCCACTGTTCATTGTGTAAGCGGACACTAAGCCCACGGTATGATGATAACTGACAACACCAGTTGAGAGTAGCAAATTTGTACCTGTGACACATTATGACGTCAGCGTTACATCACGACTAGCAAAAAACATTTAATCAACTGTTATATTTTGTTCAAATATTTCGAATTAGTATTTCTTCAGCTACAACTGGTAAAAATTTCATATAAATTGCTCATAATTTGAGTAAATTATGACAAAAACAAAAATGAGTCCATTTTATGAAATACCGTGTAGTTTGCGCTCTTAACAAAGTTTACGACGCACTCGATAGCGGCAATAAAATCTTCCACGTTAATGGTGAAAATGCCCAAAAGAGTTGCCAAAATAACCGCCTGCTCGTCTCGTGCATACGGCGCAAACAACTAGGAGTTTCGTGACGTCACTTACAGACTTCAGCAAATGCGTCGTGACGTAACACATTAGAGCGTCCAGCAGATCAGCAGCAGCAGCAAGCCATCGTGAGAGCACCTGCTAAAGCCAAGCAACCAGCAGCACTTAGCAGTCAATCAGCCGTGACTTGCCCGCGGTGCTTCACTGAACGGCGATGCTTTGTATTTGCTGCAGTCGCCGTGTGAACGCGATAACTTATATACGATGACAGACGCGTCATGTTCGTTCGCTTTGTTGAAGCATATAATTCGATGGGAAGTTCAAAGGATACGATGCAGTCGAGTTTCATGAAACTATAATTTTAATTAAATGTTTAAACTGCATTTTACATCTCACTGTGTTGTTTTGTTCTTGCATATTAGTAGTAGCAAATACGAGTAACTCAAACGATATTGGCCCCCGGTTGTAGGTATATTAATTGTTTTATCATTACTAGTCAACCAGTAAATGCCACCAGACCAATGCGCGTGGGACGGTTGGATTTGCGCTTAAATCTAGTAGTAGAGTCCAGTTAGTCCACCAAGTCCGACTCCGAGTCCTGTGAGTTCTAGCCCGGTCACTCGAAGCATAGAGTTCGTTCGACCTACGAGACAAAAAGATCGTATAACTCGATAGTCACAATCTGAGTCTGAGCATGCGGCGAGAAATAACTATAACACAACAGAATGTTGATGCAGTAATTTGTTAAAATGTAAAAAAACAGTAAACATACAGCACATTTGCTTCCAAGTCATACAGCGCTGAGTCTGAATCCAGTGGGCCAGAGTCCGAGTTCTGGAATAAAAGACGAGTCCGGCTAGAGTAGTTTACATTTCCGGAGTCAGCCGGACTGCAGATACTACATCACTGCACAGCAGTCGACTGTGTGCGTGTGTGTGACGAACCATTTGCACTGACGAACAAAGTATTGCGGCGAAAGTTTACTATCAGCACTGCCTCGAAATGTCTAGCGGCGGCGGCGCGGAAAGAAGCGGCCGGGCCTCCGAAGTCAGTTGTCGCGACTACTGACAGTGGGCCCGGACGGAACGTTAAACGTAACGACACACGACCGAGACGCGCGAGCGGCAGAATTAAACCCCGCGGAATACGGCGGTGTCGTTTTCGCAGCAGCGTTGCGGAAATTACGATCAGCCGAATTCACGTTCAGTCGCACATCGGGTGTCATGGATCAACAACGACGACGGTGGCTAAACATTTGCTAATGTTTAGAACGTCCTGATATTAAATCACAAAACACTGGAGATCAGACTGTGAAATTATTGTTCCCGCAGCCAGAAACGCGTTGATCTGTCGCGACGCTGCGTATTTTTTTCGTGCGCGAGTTAGCCTGTTGCTCCTTGAAAGATACTACGGTTTAAATTTAAAAGTTCCCTTTCTCAAACAAACATACAGTCGCGTCCAGGATATTCACTATAACAAGTCAAATTTCACTGTCATAGCACTTAACGCTATAACCGCCAAGTCCTTGTCTTCATCATTCAGTTTACCACGGGCCGTCACAAACACGTTAATCAACGAGAATAAAATTGTCCCAAAACTAAGTAATATCGCAACACCAGCAATGACATATCAATTAACTGACGATTTCATTTTTTCAATCGTCGTTCTGTCTTTGTTTTCAGGTATTATTTTGCCGCAGTGCAGAAGGACAACTAGAGACCTTATGGCAGCCCACAGTGAAGAATGTAGGACATTTCCCCTGACCTTTCCCCCTTCCCGGACGTTTTTCCCCTGCTTTTTTGCATACCCGGACATTTCCGCTTTATGTATGGGGCTGCTGAGTGTAAGTTGTATTTCGTGTAAGTATCAATCGCTGACATATATGATCAAATAGCAAATATCCAAATGTATTAATATCTCACATGGTAACGCAGCCGTCCAGCACCTAACTGCATGCCGTCGACGAAGTCAGACTTGGGAAGAAAGGCCACGCACGCGCTCGTCATACATAAGAGGGGGGAAATGTCCGGGTATGCAAATAAGCAGGGAGGAAACGTCCGGGGGGAAACGTTAAAGTGTCGGGGGGGAATGTTCGTCTCCCACAGTGAAGATCTCCAGTGTATGACAATCGACCTTGCAGACACACTGCAGATAGTAGGCTAAGCTTATAGTGTGCCGCGCAAAACCCAGACGTGGTTCGTCCAGCACAGCGCTATTAATATGCGCTCTTCCACGAATGTCGTACGATTTAATGAATATTTCACTACAAAATATCGAATTACCGGCAACGATAACCTGGCGCTTTGCAACTGCAGACCAAATGACGACATCACTAGTAACGCACAAAACTGCAGCATAGCAGCCACTAATAGGGTGTTTACACGATCGAGCAAACATCGAACAGCTAGCTCGACGTTTTACGATAATTAGCATGCTAATTAGAAGGGCAGGCGGGTTGTAATTCGAAGGTTTATATAACACGTGATCAGCTGTGAGCTAAGAGCCTAAGACTAGGCCTACATTTGAACCAAGGGTGGGGTTCCAATAAGCCTGCTTGAGCCAGCTCGATGTTTGCTTGACGTTTGTTCGATGTTTGCTCGATCGTGTAAACACCCTATAAGACTTCCACGTAAATGCCAAAATCTTCGAAATAGCCAAAATGCTAGTCGTCGTCTCGTGCATGAGGCGCTGCGGACGAATGGGAGTTTTCTGACGTCACACGTGCGCGTTCTTTTTTTATACCGATTTGGTCGTTATAAAGCAAAGCTTTTTAGCCTGGAGCATCATTTCTACCAAGTTATAATATGAAACAAACACATACCTGTCCCACAGTACAGTAGCAGGTGCAATTATTGCAAAACTCGCCGCAGAGAAACCGGCACCGAGTGGACGAAGTGTACTTTGTTTCCGCGCGATTTACGTGTCCGTTAGCAATATCGTAATTTACTCGGCCATAATGCAATACGTGCACACGGCCGCACAACACAAATGATGACGATGACGATGACGATGACTTATTAAGCTGCTGCTACAGTAGCAAACAGACGGCAGTACAGGGAGCTAGACGTACCAGACCGCCGAGGAGGTAGTGGTAATTGACTCGATTCATGCCGACGTTCTGCAACTGCACAACAATAGCACAGAAATGCCACACAACGGAACCAGTCACAGCTCTGAATAGTGAATAGTCAAATCAACTCAATCATACGCGACACCAAGAAGCTACGATTTAACTGTGGCTATGTGCTTTATACGGCCTACGTTTGTTTCATTTTTCTATGATTCAGAGTTTACAAAAACCATTATGGCGGTTTTCTTATTTATTTTTTTTGAATCTAAGTTTGTTTAGTGTTTTTAAAACTCGCCAAAATAGTTGAAAACCCGAAAAACGTCAATGACGTGTTGAATAATAAGTTGTTATAAATTCAAATTATGCATTATTAATGTCAGTGTGCCATGCGTTTTTGCAAATAAAATGTTTGCATAAAAAGTAACGACATTTTTATTCCTTTCCCGAATGCAACAAGTAGGTGTGTTTGAGATGTTACCAACAGTTGATTTTTACCTCTTCAGTTATTATAACATTATACATAATATATACAGAAAAAGATTTGGACTAAAGCATGAACATTATCATAGCCGGCATCAGTACGAGTTAGCTGTTTGCTCCGAAACTGACTGATCACGACAGAAAACGATCGTTCTCCGATCCTCCACTTAATGCGTGTTACGATAAAAATTTATTATTATTATTATTATTATTATTTATGGGCTGTAATAAACGGCAAGATTAACACTGAAATATCTAGACAAAACGGGAGGAAAGTTAGCAAGAAACATGTGACAGTATAAAGTTCAAACCCAATTACTAAAATGCACTTAATTCGATTTCGGCTGGGGATCCGCCCCAAACCTCGCTGGAGAGCTCACAGCGCTTTGCCAACCCTCTAACTAAATTTTAGGGGTCTTGCTTTTTAGAGAAAAAAACAAAAAAAATAATATGGAAAAAATAAAAAAGGAGACAAAAGATGGAAGGAAAGGGAGAGAAAGTGACAGCTGCAGACTCACCAAATTGCATTTTTTTGCTACGTCACTGCACACAACAAAGTGACAGAATTCGCGCATAATGCAATACTTGTTTGAGCATAAGTTGTAGGTCGTCGGCCGAGGCGAGGTCGAGTACGATGTGTTTGTCTACGGCCGACTCTCGAGCATCTATCTGTCGCAGTAGCACATGACATCGTCCGACTTCCGGTATACGCAGACCGTCGATCTGCAGACTGACGCCGTCCCGGTTCAACGCTGAGTGCATCTGCTCGATGTTCGCCAGGCCTGCACCAAAGACACACAAAGCTACTCAATACCTTCAAAAAAGAACTAGCTATATCAATACTGCCAAAAATAACTATTTTTAGGCTTTTCATTTTTAGTGTTGACTTTTACGCGAGAGAGCAGCTACTGCTTTCAGCACGTCTTAGCCATCGCAATTCTGTCTGTCCGTGTGTCCGTCACACGGGTGGATCAGTCAAAAACGGTGCAAGCTAGAATCATCAAATCTTCACCGTCGGCTGCCTGGAAGACTTTAGTTTTAGGAACCGTAAAGCTTTCTCATAAATTCAAAGGGGTCACCCTGAACGAGGGCGCTAAATGAAAGGTGGTAGGCAAAATTTGCGATTTTTGGCCAATAAGTCGCTGTATCTAAATAACTGTGCGGGATAGGGCCTAGATTACCATTAATCACTAATAGGAAGTCGTACACTGGCTCTCGATTGGCGCCGAATTCAATGACCTTGAATGACCCTGAACGCCAAAATAAGGAGTTTTTATCGATTTTTGGCGATTTCGAACTGCGACACAAGTCTATATCATTCACAAGGTGGCGCCACGGAACTATCGTTATGCGATTCAGATAGAGAATGGTATTTATATATTAACTTAGCGTAAACACCCCAAATTTCAGCTAAACTACTGAACCAGAACTGCTATAGGTTTTCGTGCCTCTCTTGAGCATTAGCTCACATTTATTGTACGAAATATACCAGACGTTTTTTTGCTAAAAGCAAATGTTATATAAGTGTTAACTGTTGCTTGTGTAAATTGCTCTTGTACTTGTTAGGATTTGTTTCAAAACTGCTAAAAGCACTCTGATGAGACTTAGAGGTTTGTCGCTGCAAATTTTTTTTGGAAAATTGTTATGTTTCATTGAGCAAACAAAAATAATCGACTGACTGAACTTGAAACGAGCTGCTTGGGTTTTGCCGATGTCGAGAATAATTACCGCACCACGCAAAGAGTTGTATTGCCACAGTACTGAAAAATTGTCTGTCCGTCTGTCTAGGTTCGTCAGTAACCTGAGTGTATCGTGGCCACAAACGTTGAGCTACTTCGAAAGTAATTACACGATTACACGTAGTTATCGACGACTTAGTCCTATAAAAAACATCCACAAATTTCAGTGATGAAATACACATAATCATTGTCGTGAAAGCCGATAGCTTTCACTGTATTTTTACGTCTCGTGAGTCTCTTTGGTTTTCGACAAGACACACAAACTATCTCTCTGCGTGTTATCCAATTATTTTTCATCGGCCGTTAGTCGCGGGCGGAATCGCTGCAGCTGCTGCAGCTAACGTGACGTGATTAACAAGATGGAGCCGAGCGTGTGATGCGGTGCGGCCGTGACGATCTCCGTTGCATCACGCTGGATGCCGATGCGGACAAACTGGATTGTTGCAGCGGCCAGCCACTCAGCGCAGTGTTTGACGCCGAATCTCGTTACTGTGGCATTAACGCAAAGTACGTGCATCATCAGACATCGACCAGCTGTGCAAGCTTATGATCAATCAAGCACCTGTCAATCAAACGCGAGTCTATCTCATTTCACGACCTATCTCTAGCGTTTTGTTTACAGTCGATGACGACGTTTCGATAACTCTACTGGTGCACTTAAAAGCGATCAAACGAATTGGACAGCGCAGGTTACATGACCGACCGTAGGCGACCGTAGAATGAGTATTAAACCGCTGCCTGGAGTACTGTACATTAAGTTTGTTTAACATTCGCCATCCAGACCATCTGCGGTTTAACACATACATTTAGACTACACTCGACTTCTAGCGTTCGACGTAAGGTGATAATGAAATCTGCTGAACATTCGATGACAGCAGAAAGACACTCTATAGCAGCTCTAGCGCTAAACCACCTTTGATTGCCGAACAAGGCTTCTCGAATCTCTTATCCATGCGTTTAGGATGGTAGGTAACACTTTGTGATAATGCGATACTGTACGGCAGGTGGCTAAAATAGTTCTCGTAAAAAACTACACACCTTTAACCTTTCTTTAATTTTTAAACTTCAACCTCTAGCTGTTTCTCTCTTGCATTTCACATGATATGGGCGACTGAATCATAGTCATACGTTAGGCCTATAAGGACCGCGGCAGCGCCTGCTTGGCACGCTTTGCTTTTGTTCATCAGTTACAGACAGTCAGCAATCTCTCCGGACTCTGCGGGGAGTGCTTCGATTGCAGCTGTCGATATGCGGACCTATCTACATCAACCGCTACCTACCAACGCAATATCCCTGACTCTGCAACCAGACATTATCCACGCTACCAGAGCAGTCCATGTCTATGCCGTCTAATACATGATGGTCAGCTGCATATTCCATTACGTTTACGACTCGCGAACAATAAAAATCAGCCGCGGGAACAAAACGACGCAAGACGTTTTGGGTTTTAGTGCATCCGTCGCGAGGCTGGCAAGATATGAATGGATATGACGACAGAGAGGCGGACTGGCAAACAATACGTCACAAGCGCAGCAGCAGCAGCCGCAGCATCCGAGTGTCTGCATGCCATCGCGCCGCACGGACGTTCAACTAATGAAATGCTTTCTGCGAAATGTCGACGACGCTGTGATACAGATCCGCATTGCTGTCCGGCAGCGCTAACATTTCATAACATCGAGACGATGCAAAAAATATTTCCAACTATTTTGTCGCGGTCTCTGTGGTACTTGAAGTATGTTTTTTTTCGAGTATATTTTAGCGATATTACGATACTACTGAGTACCGCAACTCGAGTTTTCTGTAACGTATAACTACAAAAATTGAACAAATGTACAACTATTCATATATTGTTATTATCAACAAAAGTGCGTAAGCTTACATAGCGACGTAACTAAACGGTCTTGTTTTTGACAAAATGACAAATGGATGAGCAGCGCGAGCCCATTAATCATTGGTTGACGCGTATGTGAGCGTAGTCACGTAGGCCACCATCGCCGTTAAACGGTGGCTACTGTAATGCATTACTGCTTGCTCATTGGTCAGTTCGTCAAAAACTAAATCTTGTCAGTTCAGTTCAGTTCAGTTACGTCGCTCTGTACGTGCCTTAATACTCAAAAAAATCGGCGTATAAATTTATGATACAGACTGCCCATATTTTTAGGCCTATTAAATTGGTGTTACAAGTGCGTTTTTTATTGCTTGTGTCTTTGCATGTCGATTGAATGATGTACAGAAAACTTCCACATTTTACTTCGGGTCGAAAATCGGACGAATTCAGAGGCAAACCGGCCTGCGTATGATCGTATTATACTCTAAAGACTTGATGTGTTTTAGAAAAAAGTCCCTAAGCACGGAGCTTGGGTAGTTTAAAAAGTGGGTTGATTAAAAATTGAGCGATACGTTACAAATTGTCGAGGCCTTGCAATGGCCGAAGCCGGACTCCGGACAAACAGTTCGTCGCTTGCGTCGCCATTTTTGTTTTGTGCTAATGCGCTAAATCGACCGAACCAGATCTTGATCCACTTTTCCCGGCAGAATTCGTTTTGTTCGTTCAACAGCGGGTTTATGCCGAAGGCTGTCTGTCCAACAACGTCTTGTTGTCGTCGCACAAAGTGCGCTCCTGCAGCCCAGCCCAGTGCAGTCCACGGATGCAGACATTCGTAACCATGGCAACTCTGGTCGGCGACTGCAGCAGTAGGTCAAGAGACGCCATCATGTGTGCGTGTTCACTGAAAAACCTGCATGGATGAATTGGATCGACAAAGCAGAAAAGCTCTTGACCGGTCGTTCGGCGACAACAACCGCAGTGTGATTGACAATTATTAGTCGCCTCCGAAAGAATAGCAGAACGAATCGCAGCAATATCATAATCGTTATGACGATCAGCATTATCGTACAATTGCGGTATTTTTCACGCACTCTGTATAATACTGAGATTATGCAACGTTATCAATGTCATCAGCATCATTAGGACTTACACCGCACGCGACGATGCCTTGTAAAACAATGTTGATGAAGATAAAAAGCTATCAATTTTGATGGCTTACTTATTATAGACCAACCGTAAACAAAACGAAGACAATCAGTAAAATCTATAGTCAAATAGCAGTCAAAACAGTTCTTGAAACATGTTACTGAAATGAATCTCGAATAATAAGTACTTAGTAGTGCATAAAACATCGAAGAGCATCGCTGCTTGCCGCGGCCCGTTATGGCTATCAAACAGGTAGAAAATTTGGGTCGCGTTAGCGTTAAGCTCAATTATTTAAGCTGATTGTGCATGAGGGAGAAGTAGGCAAGGCAAGTCTGATTTACGTACAAGATCTGACAGTAGCTATAAAGCGCAGGGTAATGCGGCGCATCAGTCGTCCCTTGCAGCCGGCTTGTTTAGCGGATTCAGCGACGGGTAGGCCTACGGCATGGGATGGGATGAGATGTAATTCAGCGCTCGCTTGTTGTGACCGACTGTGATGACGCCGACCGACAGCAGAAATCGATGCAATCGGCCGCGCTTGCATTATGCCAACCAAACAGAACGAACGACAGAACGAGGGAACGACGATCGTTCTTGACGCAATATCACACGCAGGCCTACTGCTATATATACAGCGATGACACTGCAACCGTTCTGTTACCCTCACAGTATTCCCTGAATCACACTAAACACAGCGAAAACCGGGAGACGAGGACAATGCTGCCGTGCTATAGCAGTTTGCGTCTGACTATAGCTCAAGACGATAATGTCCGTGCTCTATGAGCGTGTAAGTACCGTTGCCATGTTGCTGCGGATGCAGCGATGTGCTCCGCGACTGAAGATAGGACCCATGCATACGCCTTGTTCTCAAAAAGCCGTATTTTATTGGTCTTGGCTTCAGACTGTGATCTAAAATTGCTATTTCTTACTGATCTTTGTTTATTTAAATAGCCACAGTGATGGCAGTATAGTAATAGTAGTATTAGTACTGCATTATTAGTGGTGTCTGTAGTAACAAATAACCGAAATAATTCGGTGTGACGCGAAATCGCTAATCGGTGAGGATTCGATGCTGCCTTCTGGTGAATCATAAATAAATTATTGCAAGTCTTGGCTGGGGGTTTACCTTGGACTCAGAAACTCCCATCTAACACACTGTGTCATCAGACCAGCACTTGTACCTGCCATCCAACGGTTTAAGCAGACTGCACGAATGTGACAGACGACAGACAGACAGACAGACCACGCTACGAAAAAATGGGTAGCTATAGGCCAAATCGCTTGCACTACAGCGACTTTGCCTAAAAATCATGTGCACGTCATAGTGCGGCAGTCTTACTAAAAATGACTTGACTTTGTCTCCAACAACCTCGTCTTGCGTAATACAGAAATGACCGGCAATTAGCAAAAAAACTTCATATACGAGATGTAGATGGTCCAACGCGCAGTCGCAGTAAGGCTGAACAATATCGGTGCAATGCTGCGAGGATTAGTATTTGCAAGCGTCCAAGAACAGCAAATCTCACTGGATTTGCCGCAACATAAATAACGGTACTCAGCCCGGTACTGAAGGCAACCGATTAACGCGGTTCCACCTAGCCCAGTATTAACGATCATCATGGCAGTTTCTGTAACACGTAACTGGATTTGCAAAAGTCTGAGAAACTAGACAGCCAGAAAATAGTCGCCAAAATGCGACAGAATGAATGCACACATTTTTCACAAATGCCAATTTTCTAAAAAAAATTGGAGGTTGACTTTGGACTCCCGCCCACTACGAGACTCCCTAAAAAAAAACAGAAATAATAATAATAATACAAGATTTATATAGCGCCATGAAGTCCGAAGATACAGAGG
>Ga0209367_1013226_pt1 | contig 10657 bp, 5 predicted proteins | sample WorMetLIZISLAND2_FD_187412 | JGI IMG/M metagenome (GOLD analysis project Ga0209367, IMG submission 187412) | Marine gutless worms symbiont microbial communities from Max Planck institute for Marine Microbiology, Germany - Olavius geniculatus... ...
CAGCTACCCCCTAAAAAGTGGTTATTTTACCGCAATTATCTCGTGTAGCGTGAACACGGTTGCAGATAGGCACAGACATGCTGCTTATCATAACAAGCACTGGTGACAGGCTTTTTAAATTCATCAACATCGATGACCTTGAATGACCTTGAACCCTAAAAATATTGATTTAACGTGATTTTTTGGCGATTTTTGGCTGCAAAAAAGTGAATTACGACGAAATGGATGGAGATAGACTACAATTACCTGCGAACAGGAACTGCTATAGGCTTCGCGCGTCTCGTGAGCTTTGCTCAAATTACTTGTTTAAAATTCTTTCACTGACATTCTGGCACGGAATACATCTGACAATTAAGGACGCGTGCTCATCGATGAAATGTGTTTTGAATTGATCAACGTCACCTGTTGTAAAGAGGTAAATTTTTTCGTGCAAGATACTCCATAAATGAAACGAATAAACTGTTTACATATATCCAGCATTAAATAGAGGCCAAGTAACGACGATCAAGTCACACAGGACAGCAGCGCCACCTGGCGAATGCAATTGCGTAGAGCTGTGAGCCTGTGAATAGCATTTTATAAACTTCTGTTTTTAGGGCACTGCACGTATTATTGATGAATATATTGATCGCTTGAAAAAAGCTATTACACACCTTAAACTTTAGTGAACTTCTACCTTTTTTTATCTCATTTAGTGACACTGCTTCTCTGGCTTGCTGAAAATAGGCCAACAGGGTGTGTCAAAAAATGACCCAACTTGTTTTTGACAGAACTTCGTCAAATCTCCACCAAATTTGATAACTTTTGGCATACAAGTAGCCAAGATGATAGAAATATGTAACTAAGGTACACTCAGTGTCAACCTTACCTAGTTTATGTCAACGCACTACCGTGTAAAACGCAGATGCTGCAAATTGTTACCTACCATTGTCAGATAGGGCAAATCTCCGCCGAATAGACTGTAGCACTTGCTACCTGGCAAACGCAACGGGAAAAACATTGACTTGACAGGGTTGCTGGAGTTTGCGTTCTTCGAGCGGTTTACCAATTTTTGGGCAGAACGCTAAGGTTAGCTAAGCTTAACGGTCTGCCCTATAGTTCGGCGTCTGTCTCTCTGTCGTTAGTCGTCTGTCACATATGTATTGTGGCTCAGCGGTAGGTCTTACTGAAAACGTTTTACAAGATTAATTAGCCTGGTGTAACCTAGTGGTTCGGCGCCGACAAAATTTCAGCGATACAGTGAAAGGAAAATATTTTTCAGTTCGGGGTTGAATGAAAGGGGTAGGAAAAGTGGGCCTTTTAAAACAAAAATTGGCAGTATCCCAGAAACGGTGAAAAAATGAGGCCAAGGTTGCTATAGATGACCAACAGCTAAGAAGTCGCATAAGTTTTTTCACATGACACGAAAATTATTTGCTAGTTTTCCGACGCCCGCGTACGGTCGGCCCTCCCTAGCAAAAGCCGAGCTTCTTGTTAATGTGGCGTGTCGTAAATTTGTACGACAGCATAGCATGTTGTTGCTACAGATAAGCAACAAATCGAAAAAGTGGATTTTAAGCGGAACGCGATGACAGACAAACTGAATCAATCGGGCGTCAATCTACACACTATGTCAAACCAGCAAGCAATGTTCCTCTCTCCGTCCACGAGTCCGACTCAGTCGACGAAATATCGACTTCACGTTGTCCGTGAAACATCTTGGTCTTACGCAATTAAAGGCGCGTACAGAGCGACGAACTGACACAGTATAGTTTTCGACGAATTGACCAAAGAGCAAGCAGTGCGAGTCTATTAATCATTGGTTGACGCCTACGTGAGCGTAGTCACGTAAGCCACCGTTGCCGTTAGACGGTGTCTACTGTAATGCATTACTGCTTGCCCATTAGTCAGTCAAAAACCAAACCATGTCACTTCGGTTCAGTTCAGTTAAACATCGCTTTGTACGCGCCTTTGCACTAAACTGATGACCGACGACATCATAAAACGATAAACCCGCTGTAATGCTGCGGGCGCAGTGTACGGGTTACTAATGCTTTTTTGAATATTTGTGGGTTAAAAATAGCATGCAGTTTAGTTTAATGAAAGTCTAATGTTACGCCTTCTTCAATTGTTGTCATAAATAAAAGCAACACATTAAGTATAATAAACTGTTTGATTGCTTAGATTGGGTACATGCAGACAGAATATGAATTGGCTAATAGTTTCTTTGTTGACAAAGAATAACCATGTTCAACGCTGGATGACTGGTGCTGAATCGGTAATACGCTGACAGGAAATGACTGATGATGTGATATGACCCTGCAGGCTGACCTTATCAACGCCCTAGCAGTGGCGATGGATGTCATCCACACAGGTAGACAAAGAACTGGCGAAATCACTGAACGCATGCTCACTGTAGTTCACACGTGCACGTGGCAGCAGGTACCAAATGAATTGGCTCACAGACGAAATCCCGTCAAAACTAAAACCATACTTCTAATCTTAGTAAGTTAATAAGCAAGTAAGTAAATCTTTTATTGCGTAAAACAAAAACATAAAATGTGAACATCCAATGCAGTACAGAAGTTTTAATGGACAATTTGACGTTGGTTAACAAAGGCGCACTTGAAAAACTGATCATTACAACTAGCAGTAACGCAGATGTCCACAGGGATGCAGCGACTGAATGAAGTTATTCTCTAATAGTAGTAAACTAGATCAACAGTGCTTGTGCCACTAAATTTCGCTGAAAAGCTTTATAGATTCAACTTTTCCATTTAAGTTGTTCCCAAACTTAACCCGAGCAGCTTTCGTTCTCCTAATACACTTTTGAATGCGCTGATGCCATGTCGAAAGTATAAGTGACTTGACGCCATATCCTCAATGAGGACAGCGCCAGAAGTTATAATTAATTATAATGTTATAATAATAATAATAAACAAATTTAATTCGCTTGGATATATGCACTATGTTAAGAAAAGGCCAGCAGTATTTTTATTGGCCTATGTAGGTACAAAGAAAGTCGCTCAACTTTCAGCTAACGTGGCAGAGTTAGGTCTAAGTCAGACTGCGGCTAAGCAGCCGTCTCAAGACGATCGTCTGAGAATCACTGTGGTGACTGACCTTATCTACTGACAGCTGGCCACTTCCTGCGTCCATTGTCTTTGCTGGCGACTGAATATAATGTATACTAAACGATATAAGAGCATTTTTGTTAATTTTTCTTAAAAAATGCATTGCAAATTAATCTTTTCTATAGTTATGGTTTCATCCACCTATTACGTCTCTAAATGCAACAACGTATCGTACAAGTTTTGCATAGGCTTATTTGCTAAGATAGTTCGAAAAGTGAGATTTTCGTATTGAGAAAGAGATTGTGTACGGTGCTAGTGCAGAGTTTACATTCAGTGACGCCTAAAGAATCAGAGATGATGACCGCATGCCTGGTCACGGGACACGTAATGGCCGTCTGGCTTAGTCGTCCGTGTAGAGAGACATTATAATGTTTTCACGCCTTGTAAGTTTCTACCGCAAGCAGCATGCAGCCAGCGACGAGTAATTTCTTGTGGTTGATGGACCGGATGTCGACGTACATCGTACATAAGCCAGTCTATAGCTCCTCTGTGACTGACTGTGCTAGAGATGATATCAACTCCCTGTCTGTCTGTCCGTCGGTTCGTCGGTGGCCGATGTTGCTGAAGCAAGTCCCTGGCGCTCGCTCAAGATGCTTGTCTCTGAAGCAAATGGGATTCGACGGTAGCAGCATCTTAATGCCTGATGCTTACGTGCGGCCGCCGGCACAGCTACTCAAAATTATCGACGCAATAAACTGTTTATATGTACGTTGTTTGTGTATGCGCGCGGTATTTCTACTAAAATCTACGGCCGACTTTTCCTGGTAATCTTTGATGACATTAAGCCTTGCTGAGGCGCATGGAAGGGAACAGAAACCCCGCCGTCTCCCCTCAGAAGGGAAAAAGACATTCTCGCGATACGTCTTCTGTATTAGCGTCGTTATATATCAGTTTTAGCATGAAAATATTGGATTGTAGTTCCACGACGCCTGAAGTGTACTTATTCGTTTAGGCTGGGGTTTCGTCCCACTTTCATAGCGCTCCAAACAGACGCAATGGAAAAGAGGCTGCCCTTTTTTCATATTTCAACTTTCTCAAGGTGAAACGGAAAGTTTTGGCGTACGGTTATTTAACCGAGTTGACATACGTAAGTCTCAACTTCGTCAATATTTTGTTGTCGCTGATCAATCAATCAACCAATCGTTTATTTGTCATAAAACATATTACACTGTGACATTTTATGAGGTATTGCAATGGCAGGAACAAGCAGACTAAACAAGATTTACGGTAGGCCCCTATAGTCCAAAACGACAAAACAAGTTCGAAAGCAAATTATACACAATTCAAAATGCTTTGCTTAAATTTAATTCTATTGCTTTCGTTCAATAGCGTACAGAACTGCAAATGTGTAGATGTTAAGTCATTGTTAATGCTAATGCCAGGTCGACAAACGCCATTAATTTAGAACTGAAAACCATCAAGAGTGCTGCATTGCTGATAGCCTATGAATGTTCGCATCTGGTGAACCCATGATGTATCAGGTATCGCTAATGAAACATTGACGTATAGCTAACAGCGCACGAGTCCGTGATCGAATTGTCAATAACTGCATTATAGAACGACGCGAAGGTTTGTGGTCGGACCGTCTGTCTGTCAGATGAAACTGAGTGAGCGCAATGCACATCGTCATCGATGATCTGTGAGTTCGACGTCAGTTACGCCGCACGCCGCACGCAGTCAACTGTGACTGCATTAAAGCTCACCCGACATCAGTCGGGTTTTACTGCCTGCGCTGTGACCCATCACTGGTAGTCGGGGAGCTGACAGGGGTTACTATGCACCCCTCTGGGATTACACCTCATGCATATTTTATTGTACTCCAGGGACTAAACTTTAGAAAAAAAATCATGTTAATAGGAAAAAATTTGGGATACAGAGTGCTTATCAGCCATTTGTTGCTATGACAACCGAAAACCTTTAGCAACAAGCTTAATGTGCCTATAACAAAGATAATAAATGTCTAAATGTGTCAAATATTATGGCTATAATAAACTATTCATGAGACACTAATTACAAAAAAAAATCCAACGGTGTATTTATCATTTAGCAACGGTTGCTACGGACTGAGGTTCTCCATAGCAACGGCCTATTCATCAAAGATATAAGCATGAGACCTCAACCAAACCTTAGTTAACATATGAAGTAAGATCAGTGGTTATAGTTTTGCCTAGCGACCGTTACTATGGACACCATGGTAACCTAGTAACAAAGTTTTCATGATATAATATCACTCGTTACTAATTTGAATGAGCCTAAAACTTTACAAAATGCTCAGCACAATACAAAACATTTTGCAAATAATCGCTTTTTAGGGGGTAGCCGTCTTTGACGCCCGCCTGCGCCGGGCTCCATGAACCTAGGGGATCGGGACTCAGACTGCTAAAATCTACGTTTAATGCTGAAAATTTCATACGCAGGTTGTCTTGGTCTATTTCCAGCCATTTCGTCGCAATTCAGTGTGTGAAATGTGCGCTGCATCCAAAAATTGTGAAAAATTTACTATAAACCCTGTTTTTGAGGGGGAGGGGGGTTCAAGGTAGTTTAAGGTCATCGATGTTGATAAATCTAAAAAGCCTGTCACCAGTGCTTGTTATGATAAGCAGCATGTCTGTACTTATCTGTAACCGTTTTCACACTCTACGAGTCATTATCTGCAAAATAACGTTATTTAGAGGGGATACTCCTCTTTGATGCCTTCGTTCGAGGGGAACCCCCGCACCCAGGGGCACGAAATTTTGTCATAATAAACTAGAGATTTTGAGGCAGCCCACGGTGCAGATTTCGTGATTTTAGCTTGCACCGTTTTGACACAATACAGCATGTGACGGACGGACGGACAGACGACAGACGGACAGACGCCCATGCCATGGCTAAGACGCGCGAAGCATTCTGCTATCGCGCGTAAAAAATAAAAACTGGAGACAGTCGTCCGTTGCTGTCGACTTTGTTTACTATTATCACAGAGCGAAATATGGCGCTGTAGTAGAAACGTGCTGAAAAGTTATATTTTATTGCAGGGGTTTGCAGTTTTTTGCATAGGTCTACTGCATTAAAGCACAATATGTGATTTTACAGTTGTTTCAGGTTGCTTTATTTTTAAACAGATGTTTAACAAACTAAAATATAATATTGTAGCATCAAATGTTCGTTTTTTTGCTGCAACTTCTGCGATTTAGGGTTATGGAGATTTCTTTATCCTTTTTGCGATATTATTGTGTGGCCGTCATAATAGGCGCAATACATACATATCTTGCGAAAATCGTACCACATGATTACAACTTGCTATGTTCTGCCAATCCATGTGGGGATTGCTAATTATGGTGCCAGTATGGCAATAATTACAGTAGCCTAATGTTGTCGTTGGAAACGCCGGTCTCCATTTTGACCATTCATGGCAAGTCATTAGTAAGCAAATGGGGCGCAAAGTCGTTTCTGTTTCCTTTCTCCTGGGACCTGAGGGCTACTGCGGCATTTTGTCGCTAGACCTGCCTGCATACAGTATCGCGCGCTGCCGTCGTCGCGCATAACCGATCGTCGACGGATAACAATTCTTAGCGCGCGACGACGACGACGACGACGAAGGAAAACCGTCGAAGCGATGGTTTAACACGATCGCTCGCTCGTCAAGCAAGTAATGTGTCTTTTGGGGTCGACCATACAGTGCTGCTGAGGCTGGTTGGCGGCGGTATAAATTTATGCAGAGCGGGAAGGGAGAGGTCATCGGGCACTCAGGCGGGGTCCGGGAAGCGTGACGTATTAGCCCCTGACCCGTCCCGACCGTTTCTGGCGCCCTGGTGTCCGGTCAATGAGAGATGGATGTGTCATGTGAATAGCTGACGCACCGCGCGCCATTAATGACGTCCGCACCACCATGCAGCCACGTGACCACGTCCATTCTTGTGCTCCAACAATAAGTAAGTAGCATAATAATAGCCCTCACCTTTGTCAACCGGCATCAGTCACACCACCCCGTTGACATCAGTCCCGTGAATTAGAGACAAGGCTACAGACACAGTGCATATATATTATGACAACCAGCTGATAACGACAGTGTTCGTGAACTCTCAAGGAATTCGCAAGAGACACTGGAAACTGGTGAGCGTTTGTTCGCACACGATGCATCTGAACTTCTGAAGTGGCTATACTGTGATGTAAAAGAACTTGCTTGGCAGCCGCGTCGCCGGCTTCAATGACTCAAATGGACCATAAACTGCACAGAAATGTATATCCGCAGTTTGAACTTATTAGTATGTCCAATCAGTGGTCCGTCGGAAATAATAATACAAAATAATGATCTATGTAAACGGATAAAACAGTAGTTGAATAGGAAGTATAGACTATCTGTCCCATACAAAAGCAATTGTTCGGCTTTCGGTGCAATTGTATGACTTTCTCTAAGTGTTGTGTAGGCCTTTACGACGTTGTACTTAAGATTTAATACTTAAGAGTTAAGAATATATCCGCCCTGTTTCTCCAGCCATGAGAAACGTTCACACCAATTTTGGTTTTCTACGCCTTATTGTTTTCGAGTTAAGAGCCCGTTAGAGAGAGACGGACGAACGAGCAGAACATGTAACGCAGCTTATTGGGAGTAAGGACAGCTAAGCAACAATTTATTACATGAAAACAAATTATCGAATTACATTCATCGTTTATCATTTACTATCTTTTTCGGCGTTATATGTTTGATGAACTTTTGCCGATATTCATTTTAGCAAAAAACTGATTTCAGCTATCAGCGGTAGCGCTTAAGTCAACATGTGTTTTTCAAGTGTTCGTAGAGACGATTTTGATAGCTCTTAAGCAATACAACATTAACAGGCCATTTGGTAGATTGTTCCAGTGACTGACAATTCTCTGGCTAAAATAGTTGTGTCAGATGCGACTGTGACATGAAAATTTAGACACGTCTAGCTTCATGTTGTGGCGGAATGTGGCCTAATTAAAGAAAACTTTACCAGTTGGGATGTCACAATAAACTGTCGTGAGACGACGTATGCCAGATGGTTGCTGCAGTGCATGCAGTGAAGAGATTAGGATAAGCTGCTGTAGGATCTGCCTGCGACACACACGAAGTCTGCGAGTATGTCAGTGTGGAAGATGGATGGATGGTTCCACAGTGACTAGGCGCCGGCGATGTGCCGCTATGCGCCGCACATGCTGCTTCCGCAGCCCTGATAGCCAGTTTGTTGAACTATCAGTCCTCGCGGGAACACTAGGAGCATGTGACGCACTATTGTCAGTCGCCGTCCTACCTCTGTGCTGTCCTATCTGATCATCTAGTTTATTCAACTTTGAACATTTCGCTGCCGATATTTGTCAGTATTCCCAGGCGCAGAGTGTCTGCGACTGCGTTCAGCATCAGTTGCATAACACTTTGTGATTTAGTTTCACAGTTTGCAAACAATAGGCCTAACTTTGTCTCATTTTTATCTGGCTACAGAGGACAGATTAAATGTCTAAGCTAATACATTACTTCGTGCTCATACTTTGGTTTTTTGCTGTTTTACATCATAGCTTATACACCATTAAATAAATTGTTTGCAGTTTTTTTTATATATAATTAAAATAACCAACAGTCTTACTATAATGCGCGGAAAGTTTGTTTGTCTGTTTGTCTGTCTGTCATACCCTTTGGCGCCTCATCTGTTGCACGGTCGTGGACTCCGTGCACCCTACCTTGCCCCTACCTTCCTCCAGCGCAGCTTAAGGGGAATTGAGTTGCCGGCCGGCCATCAGTACAATGTTTAGCGCTGCGTGTAGTGCTTCGTGGCGCCATCTGGCGAATGACGGTCACTTGAAGGTCCTATGGATACTTTGCTATGTAGTAAGGCTAATGTTCATAATTAAACATAGCCCGCTGCCGAAAAAAACTGTATAAACGAAAAATTATGGAAATTATAGAAACATTTGCCATGTTTCGTCTGCGTATAAATTACTTTCAAGTCGGTATTACTATTAACGTAGTTGATTATTGTGTTTATAGTTTTTTCTTTAAACAAAGTTTTATCGTTTTGTTTTGTAGAAACATATATTTCGTTTTATTTCTTTTTAAAGCGCTTGTGTAGCATATTTAGAAGTCTACGTAGGTACTAGGTATTTACTATTTTAAAAAACTACAGCAACACATCGCAGAATGTTTAAAATCGATGAGAAAACAACACTTATTGGCATTTTGCTAGTTGCAAATTATCATTTCTTTATGCCTATTTAGCGCAAAAGTTGTATTAATATGCTAATACCGTCAAAATATTCAGTTAACTAACTTATAGTCAAGACGTACCTTCAGAATTGAGGAATTGTTTTATCGTTTTTACGCCCGAAAGTAGCTACTGCTTTCAGCGCGTGTTAGCCATCGCAATTCTGTCTGTCCGTCCGTCTGTCCGTCACACGTGTGGATCAGTCAAAAACGGTGCAAGCTAGGATCACCAAATCCTTACCATCGGCTGCCTGGAAGACTCTAGTTTCAGAAACCATAAAGCTTTTTCCATAAATTCGAAGAGTCACCCCGAACGAGGGCGCAACATGAGAGGGGGGTGGGAAAAATTGGCGACTTTGGCCAATAAGTCGCTGTATCTCAGTAACGGTGCGAGATAGGGCCAGGTTACTATTAATCACTAATAGGAAGTCGTACATTGGCTCTCGATTAACGTTGAATTCGATGACCTTAAATGACCTTAAACGCCAAAGTAAGGGGTTTTATGGATTTTTTGCGATTTCGGACTGCGAGACACATTTCAAGAACGAATTGCGTTGAAACCAATTGAGATAGACATGAACAAGCTGCGTATGAAATTCTTAGCATTGAACGTAGATTTCAACGGTCCAAGTCTTGATTTTTTAGGTTCAAGGAAACCTGCGCAAAGAACGGTACCCCCGTAAAAGTCGCTATTTTTCCAATGTTGGCCAATCGCATCGTTCTTGAAAACGGTTGCAGATAAGCATGGGCATGCTATAGGCTTTCGCGCGTCCCGTGAGCATTAGCTCAAATTTCTTGTTAACTTTTCAGAAGAGATTGATTATATTCTTCAATTGTAAGTAGTAAGTATGTGTATGTAAATACGTGAATATATAGCGCACAATGTCGACGGGAAACTCGTCGATTACACGCGTTTCTCGGCCGACGTATAACTCTGTTGCTACACGTGCTTCGTTGTGATTGTGACTCACTGGTGGAAGGGACGAATGGGACGATGTCCGACCGTGGTTGTTCCATCATCGATCGAGCACGTTCTTGCTGCCTTCTCCTTCTCGCTATAATGAGCGTGCGTAAATTATGCATCGGGTGCACGGGTGGATAATTAAATACAGCGTGGTGGGATGCTGGTGACTGCTGCTTCTGCCTTGATGCAATTATCAGCGGCTAATTCTGTCACCACTGCAGAGGGGCCTGTCTCGTCCATAACAACGTCACCTCAACATGGCATTCCGAGAGCAGCGCTTCATGCAGCCTGTTATCGATACCGCGTGCTTCGCTGCACCGGCAGATATTGCTAGCATCTCATGGCCGCGAACTGCTATTTTTGGGGCGCGGGGGCATAGAC
>Ga0209367_1013227_pt1 | contig 10655 bp, 6 predicted proteins | sample WorMetLIZISLAND2_FD_187412 | JGI IMG/M metagenome (GOLD analysis project Ga0209367, IMG submission 187412) | Marine gutless worms symbiont microbial communities from Max Planck institute for Marine Microbiology, Germany - Olavius geniculatus... ...
GTCCAGATATCATCACAAAAGACCAATGGCCTCCAAATTCGTCGAATATAAACCCAATGGACTATCACGTATGGGGTGCAATGTTGGAGGCTTACTGCAAGCTTAAAACAAGCGCCAAACTCAAGGAAGCGCGTCAGGTTATCTGGGGCAACCTGCCACAGGAACCGATCGACAAGGCTGTAAAAGATTTCTCAAATAAGGCGACTGGAGGCTGGTGACACTTCGAACATTCGCAGTGATTGTAGACTTTTTAACATGACCGCCTACCGATTTTCGGCATTCAAAAATGTTCACGCTGAAAATGGGCCGACCTTTAATATTACATCTTAGCGGTCGGCGCAAAAAGTAGGACGCGTCCTCGAGTCCTTGAAGCAAGTAAGACAATCTGTCTTCACGTAGAACACTGGTCGCGTGTTTGGCTAATCGTCTGTGTCGAACGCGCGAACGGTAATGCAACAATGTTAAGTTCTACTAGATAAACATCGCTCTGTGGGCAGGCACGCGCCATGCTACGCGCGCCAGGATATGGACTCTACAGATACCCGTTCGATTGTTCTTCCAGCCTGTAGCCTACACCGCGAGACAAAAAAACTACGCTACCAGTTGTTCTTCACAACTCAAGTCAAATAGCGACCGATTTTTGCGTATATACTACTCAATTAACCACTATCGCCGTCGTTCACTGTCCAAACAATTTGCAACAGAGCTTCATTGAACATTCGCAATTCACCTTTGAACTCTTCGCTACTTTTGTGAAATAATGTTGTCAGAGTTTTATCTCGTGCAAGTGATAGCTATAGTGTTACAATCATTTCTTGGCCAGTTTGTCTTTCCGCAAAACTTGCACAGTGTACGTTACATACGTTTTCTTTGTTGTGGTAGGCATATTTCACAAGGTAGTGTAGGAACGTGCTTCAGATTTAGTGTAATCGTCTTAAATTTAATATTACTTCATTGCCTGCAGGAAACTGGAATTAACCACCCATATTCTACGCTAATATTTGGTGTCCATTATTGTCACCTAAATCTGTGGAAAGCGCTAATCTTAAACCCTAACCCTCATTTTAATCCCTATAAACCCTACACGATAATATTCACACGAATTTTAGTCATAGGCTGTTCGCCGTAGGGCCTACCGCCGCAGGGACATTCGCTAGGCGGCGACTATGGTTGAACAATGCATATATTCGATCCGCGCATACCTCAGCCAATCAGCGCTGGAAGCCACGCCCACTATGCCGGAATAATAGCCTACAGGCTATTGTTACGGCTGCCCTAATATTAATAGTCACAGCATTGCAAATTTCCTGGAAAACATGTAAGTAAAAAACTGCTAAAATATAGTCACTGTTTGAAGACGTTATGCCATAAACTCGGTAGCAGTATGTTTTAGGTTCACTCTGTACATACTGCCGATTGCTTAGTACGGCGACGTGATTTGTGGCACGCGTTGCGCATATCAACCAAGTTGGCGTAAGTTGAGCCACGTTAGTAACTGTTACAACAAGATGGGTGACCGTTCGCGGATATAGGCCACCGTCTTGATATCTATTTAACTCAGCTACAGAGGCCGACTCAGTCCGACCATCATACCTGATGTCTGGACACCCTAATGGTTAACGCACGTGCCACCGTTATCTAACATCTGGTCTGCTTTTACTTTTTGACGTTTTTGCATTTCGCTGTTGTGGTGAGAGAAATAAACTGCTTTTTACGTCCAACACATTTATAGTTATGCGTATATGATCTAGGCCTAGTGGCCTACATATATACACTAACTAGAAAGCAGTCAGAGCCCGCACACCTCCGCCAAGGCAATGTTGTTCGCTAGGTGGCAGCGCCATTTTCGGTTTTGCAGCGGTTTCCCTTATGCCCCCATTGAAAGCAATGGTAACTAAAATTTCAAAGTGATCCAGAATCCAGGATTCCTTCCGGATCACCCCCAAAATTGAATCACTGGTAGTTTGTGCCATTTCCGACATACCCTCAAAATTTCAGAAAGATCCGTCCATTACCTTTTGAGTTACGAGTCTTGCTAACACACAGACATACAGACAAACAAAGTCTGGCAAAAACATTACCTCCTTGGCAGAGATAATTATATAAGCCTAGCTGCGCCCCATTTGATATTGATTTGGTTAAAATAGTAACTGTTTAATGAACACTACCAAATATGTTTCCAAACTATCAGTCTATCATCTTTATGAGCCCCACCGGGGCGACATTTTAACGCGGTAGCTTTTGGTCGAATTAGGATTAGTCATAACTTTAATTTTCGTAGAAATGTTTTTTTTCTAAAAAAAGATTCGCCAGTTTTCCGTTACAAGGTAAAGAGATCTTTGGCATCGAAAATATCGTTGCATAGTACTGCACGAGCACCGTTTTCTGTCGAGAACCAATACATTCTTTTTTCTCTGCATGCTGTCCGACATTTTCGGCTGTCTTTTTTCAGTCGCATATAACAGTATTTTGACACATAATTATATCTGAGCGCAAAAAAAACTGTCCTTGGTGGTGAGATATGGGCCTACGCACAATGTGTGCGAAGCAAACGCCCAGAAATGAGACGTGTCGTTACTTGATGTTTGCATGTCATCGACACAGACTACTGAACGACGGGGGATGTTTTTTGGTCGGAACCGGACTACATAGTTCCGCGAACGGACAGTACGCTAGCAATCTAATAGGGTGTTAACACGATCGAGCAAACATGGAACAGTTAGCTCGACGTTCTATGGTAATTAGCATGCTAATTAGGAGAGCGAGCGGATTGTAATTGGAAGGCCTATATAACACGTGATCAGCTGTGGGCTAAGAGCCTAAGCCAAGGCCTACATTTGAGTCAGGGGACGGGGTTTCAATAAATCTGCTTGAGCCAGCTCGATGTTTGCTCGATCGTGTAAACACCCTATAAGTTATAACGCTGAAACGCGAGTCGATGCACGCGTATTTCGTTTCTTTGCTGGTTCGTCCGGACCGCCCGCAGTTCGCTCAGTTGAGAACTTGAGAGCTACGTGTGCAGGGCCGACTTCTCGACGAGTGCCGGTATCGTCTCGTCCCACTATCAACGTGCTGCCGCCTGGCTTGACGTGGCGTCCTCCCGGGCAAATTGACGCTAAAACGCCGCTTTCAGCCGGCTCGACCGCCGAGAAATTTAAACGCCAGCAGCACGCCACAGCGCCACCCGACAAAGGGGCTTCGAAGAGGGATACCCCCTGAAAAGACGTTATTTTGGCGCTATTGTCTCGTCTAGTGTGAAAACGGTTACAGATAGGTACAGACATGCTGCTTATCATTCATAATCATAACAAGCGCTGGTGACGAGTTTTTTAGATTTATCAACACTGATGACCTTGAACGACCTTGAGCCCCTAAAAGCTTAAAGGTTTTTGGTAAATTTTTCGCACTTTTTGGCTGCATCGCACATTTCAAAAGCAGCACGCCACAACGCCGTCCGACGCAAGGGTTTCGTGGCAGTGGGATGGAGGAACGGGGGCACCAGGGCAATCTCCCCCTTCCCCCTTAATTTTAGCCTGTCAGAAAATTTTCTTGTCGAAAACTCTTCTTCTAAAACTACAACATTAGGAGCTGAGTGAAAATTTCTCGTTTGAGGAAAATAGTCGGGGAAAGAGGCAGAATTCTCCACCGTCTGATATTTTCAGCTGTCTGTAGCAAAAATTGCAACTTTCCCTCTCCTCCCCCCAACTTTTTTCAACGCACGACGCCGCTGATCGGATGGACGATCGAACGGCTGAGTGTCAGTAGCTTTCGACGGCATGACGGCATGATGATGAGCTCCGCTAGCCTCCGACTGGGCACGGATGGAAGGAACCCTGGACAAAAAGCCACCAAGTTAACACGCCAAACTATTAAATCCAATTTCCATGACTTATACAAGAACATTTTCTCAAGCTGTATCTGAGTCTTTCGCATGCGCAGTTAGAGCAGCATCTTTTGATGACTTGCTCCACCAAGTACAGAACAAGAAATTTGAGATAATGCTGACGAGACGCGCGAAAACCTATAGCAGTTGCGGTTCAGTAGTATAGCTGAAAATTGGGGTGTTCACGCTAAGTTAATATACAAATACCTAGTTCTCTATTTGGATCGCATAACAGAATCGCCAAAAAATTCATAAAACTCCCTGTTTTGGCGTTCAAGGTCATTCAAGGTTATTGAATTCGGCGCCAATCGAGAGGCAGTGTACGACTTTCTATTAGTGATTAATAGTAACCTAGGTCCTATCTCACACCGTTACTGAGATACAACGACTTATTGGCCAAAAATCGCAAATTTTGCCCACCTTCTCTCATTTAGCGCCCTCGTTCGGGGTGACCCCTTCGAACTTATGGAAAAGCTTTACGGTTTCTAAAACTAGAGTCTTCCGGGCAGCAAATGGTGAAGATTTGATGATCCTAGCTTGCACCGTATTTGATTGATCCACCCGTGTAACAGACGGACAGACGGACGGACAGAATTGCGATGGCTAAGACGCGCTAAAAGCAGTAGCTGCTTTCGCGCGTGAAAATGGGTTTAATAAACTACAGCAACAAAAATATGTCAATTTATCTTATAGTACATAGTGTGGCGACTTAAAAGAGTTATATTTTCATAAGCATTTTCACTTTATTTGGAAAAGGAATTTCACTGAAAAAAAAACAGATTGGTGGCCTTTTGTCCGCACATCGGCGTAGACGGAGAACCGACTAGGGGCGGAGGAAAGAAGGACGGGGAACGATCGGTAGGCGCGGTTGGAAGGCCTCCTGCCGCGGCCACACGCAGCGTTCGAATGTCATAACTCGGCCGGGCCGGAGTGAGCGATATGCGCACCTCCTGTTGTTGCATTGATATGTCCTGCCAGTCTCCGCAACCGCTAGCCCACAGTATGAGGTTAGCAGAACTGAAGTGACGATAACACTGATAAAGGAGATGATTACGGTGATAACAACGGCGCCGGTTTGGTTTTCTGCGGCTGCAACTGCTGAAATGAAAAAAGGATGATTCTGCCCGCAAGTGAAACTGTTCTCGCGTGCGCGCGAGAACATAGTCGCAGAACTTCTGTCTGCTGGAATTCACTTCACGCTGCGCAGACGAATAACGTTAATTTAGCGTTTCTCCTTGTACGTCATCTTGCCGTAAAATATTATAACTCGCGCAAATATTGTTTGCTGATAGTTGAATGTCGGTGTATTGAAGCTCGTCTTTTTATTTGCATTTAAAGCCTTTTGTAAACATTCGTGGTTGCAGCCAAACAGTAAATTGACAAAAAAACGTTTTTTTTGAAAATCCAACAACAGTTCGACAATCCGTGACAGCGAATCTAGAGCTTTACGAAAAGCCAATTGAAAAAGATCTAAAACCTTAAATTTCGAACAATATCTAGAGGAAAAATTTGTAGAGTCTGACAAAGCAGCTAAATGACAAACTGGTAGACGATATGGCTCGCGACTGCTGCAGTGTAGCTGAGCTGCAGACCGGCAAACAGAGTCGATAAAGACACGCTGTCTGACCGTAAGTATCGCTTATAGGGGTCGCTATAGCTTGCGGCGTGGCGAGCCAATAAACATAGCATTAATGTGTCGCGGCCTAGCCGAGTTTCGCGGTGCCAGGTAGTCGAAGGTGCACTGGCTCGGTGGCATCACGCGTTGCTTACCTGTTGAAACAGCTCCTCACTCTCTCTCCCTACCTCTCCCTCCCTCTTTGGCTCCGCAGCCGACACCCCGCCAGCCGGCATTGCATAACTGTCCGGGTCCGTCTATCACTGCTTCTCAGACCTATCTGCCCTACTCGCTCACTCGGACGTACTTCTGAACTCGTAGCATCACTAACACGTGTCGTTAGCGAAACTGTAACGCCGCCGCCGCCGTCGTAATCGAAACCGATTCGAAGTTCCGAACCGTACAGAACAACGTTCCGATAAGTCTTAACAGCGACAAGCGGAGAGCGCGGACAGTCGACGTCTTGTAGCAGAGTTGACGCCAAACAGCCAGCTCCGACGTCAGAGAGGTAAGACGGCAAGCGCGGCGATAACATCAAGCGCGATAACAGCCGACTTTATTTGACACAGACGTCCATCAGCTGTTCTATGATACGATTCCGTCCTCCAAGATCACACTCTCAGCTTCGATCGAAGTATTGTAAAATAGTCTCGATTAGAAAACGTTAAGTAGAGCAGCATAGCAGAAGAGTCGCGAGAGTGACTGTTTTGGGCGTCCGTCACGACTGTACTTTCTCATCAACAGGGTATATAGATATATGTATACCCTGCTCATCAGTACTCTCGACCTGGAAACGGGTTTGTTTTTACTGCTGCCAGTGATGTGCGGACTGCGGATCAAAAATTTCAGGATCCGCACATATCTGACTGCTAAGTAAAGCCCCTCTATCCCAATTTACCTGTGCGCCTCGGGCAGTTAGAACTAAAATCGTTTTGTAGTTTTATTGCTGAAAAAGTAGGCCTATTTTACGAAAGCGCCGATTAAAAGGTTTAAAAAAGCTGTCTACGTTGCAAAGTCAGTTAAAGAGCTGTATAAATTTTCTTCATTAAGTTGTCATTATTTGCATCGTGCTCTATGATGTAAGGTGTGCTGTTAACGCCGCCGAAAGAAGGAAGTTATGTTCATGCTTCTGTCCGTTTGCCCGTTTGTGTTTTCAATATTATACGATTTTAGATTTTTACGAATTTTGCTTGGAGGAGTGGGCCGTAGCTTAAGGAACAGCCGGTTGGATTTATGTAGTGGTCGTATAATAATCAACATGCAAGAAGTAGTAATTAGCCTGCTTCTGGCTTGTGCACGGGCTGTCCGTCTGTTCGTCTGTCTGTGTAAAAACGGTGAGAGATACGGCCGAAAGGTTGCCATTGATCACTATAATAGGAAGTCGCATAAGCCCTTTTAGATGAGATGAAAATCATCGATCTTGTATGAGCTTGAAGGTAAGTACGCGCTATTGTGGCTAAACGGCACGTCGTATCTCGGAAACAGTCAGAGACAGAGCAAGGTTGCTATCAATTACTATAGGCGTTCACACTTGCTGCCCTTTGGACAGCTCACGGTCGGCCCATCCTAGCGACTGCTGGGTTTTTGTCTTCGTTGACAACGGCATTATAGCTAACGCACACATTGTCAACTGCATGTGGTATACGTAATTCGGTGCGATGATTTAAAGTTTCTGTATAATGAGGAATCTTGAACGATTCGGCTGCTCGAGAGCCGTATCGTACAGAGTGTTGTCACTGATCTCTTGTTGCGTGGACGACCAGGACGCCCGACTGTGACAGAGTTTATTCGTAATTTGGTGGAATGGACACGAATCACAAGCTATATATAACGCAATTACATGTAGTTTGTATATTTGGAGTTTGTCTGCTACATTGTCTTTTTTCTGGATTTTCCCTTTTTGGTTTGTCGTGTTTGCTTTTCGGCTTTTGCATTGCGTGTTCGAGTTGCTGACGCCATGGCGAAATACGGTTTACATGGTGGCGCCACTTTATTTTCCAAAGTCTCTTCAAATAAATTGTATGACAGAGTTAGGAATGAAATGATACTGGTTTATGCCAAATGTTACGCCGACCTAATCAATATTTGTAAACGTTACAAGCCGTAAATCCAAGTGTCGCACTTGTTGGCTCACCCGGTATATTTGGCGGTTTGGGGACAAAAGCCGGAATGTAGGCTTCACTATCTCTTGTCAGCGTCAAAGCTGAACGGGCTAGGGTGCAATTAAAGGGTTTTAAATTATTGAATGGACCAAGTTTCGGGTTAAATAAACACTTAGTGATTTTTTGTGGGATAATGTCGTCGAATGATTTTAGGGCGATGGTTACGAATTAGAATTGGTAAAGTTTCAAACTTAACCGTTATCCAGTCTCAGTCTGTAACCGAACAGCCAGCCGTATGTGCCTTTTCTCAATCATATCAAACGTGACAAGAGATTCACATTAGCCATAACTTCACGGTGTTTGAGTGCGTTTCTGACAAAGTTTTGTCAGCGCCGCATATGCCGATGACTTTACGTTATTGAGGTCTCTGCCGGGCGGTCTACTTAGTCCGCGACAGTTTAGCCTGCACTCTGTGACTCGAGCAGCGCATGACCGTGAAAACTCAGGTAATGTAATGACAATATTTGCAGTAAATCACGACGGCAGCAGTAGCGTGCGTAGGGCCGGGTGGGTCTTGAAAATGACGACTGCAGTCGGTTTGGAACTAATGGATAACGACGTCGGACCGATGACGTGTGGTACTTGGACTAACTCGAGCTGTCTGCGAGGAGAAACCTCGCCCAGCGCCAGCAGCAATAGCAGCTGTTGCCGTATCATCTGGAAAGAGTTTAAGCTTTTTCATAATTTGTAGACGCGTACCACGAGCGGCACATGACGACTCGCTCGGTCCACACGGCTGTGGATTGGCCCCGGAAGGGCACCAGGCAAGGGCGTGCCCCAGCCGGTCTGTGAAGCTGGCCGTGCGATGCAAGAAACTGTCTCGGAATCGTGGCCTCACGTTTTCCTGGGCTGTCAGTCACGAGATGTATGTTTCGTGCCGTCCGTGCGTGAATCTGAACTTGTCAGTTCGGCTTATGCTCAACTGCAGCTGCGCGTCGGCGTCGTAGGCGTGGCGTTAAGGGAGCCCCGCCGTCGCTCAGAAATATAAAGTGCATCAAAATGCGTCATGTTAAACAAAAAAATTTGAAAAGTTTTCATCCCAGAGGGGCCCCGCGAGAATGTTTCCCCAGGCCCCGCTGCGGCTCTCGACGGGCCTGGCTCCGTCCACCGACACACCCACCCGCCCACCTCCTACCAGCATCCCGAGACACTTCACGAGTCACAGAAATCATACATTACAGGACAACGTCCAAGTGCTGTAACACGGTCAGTTGCCGCCATATATCACAGCCTCAGTCGGTCGGCATCATTCTCACCGCCATTATGACAATGACCTGCTGCCCTGCACTCTGGGTCTACCGGCTTAGAACTGCATGTTCTTACTGGCGCCAGTCTACCGCAGCCAGGTGACACCATCTCGCAGACAGACTAATTATCTGTCAGCTACCTGTTTCTAGTAATCACCCTGTCTGTCAGCACCATTTTATGATATAAAACTCGCCGTGGAACCACGTGGTTCCATTTTGCACGACTATGCAGAAAATAGACTTAAGAAAGCAAATACGACTTCACGTCAACTCAGTTTGTTCATCCCCTCATGGATAAGCGCAATGATTACCACAGAAAAACGGGGTAACTAGAAGACACAATGATTAAGCCTACCAGCGAAAACTGGGGTCTTAACAGGCACTTCGCACGATGCACTCAGCCCGTGCCCTGTATCCGTTTTTAGCCGACCGTACTTAAGTAACGTTCGAACTTTTGCATGGTTGTCGTCCGTCGGTCGTTTGTCACGGATGTATTGCGGCTAAACGGTGTAAGTCAGGCCCTAGGTTGCTATTGATCACTAATAGAAAGTCGCACATTGGCTTTTAAATGACATATAAATCACTGACCTTGAATGACCTTGAAGGTTCATAACGCACTATGGTATCGGTAAATCGTAGGGGGTCGGCGATGATACCAGCGGATAAGGCGCTGGCGACTTCCTATAGGCTATCAATTAATACCAATTAATATCAATTGATACTGCAGCGGTTTGGCCGCAATTTTTAATCTAAAGTTTCAAGCTATAAATGGCCGTATCTCGGAAACGGTGAGAGATAAAGCCAAGGTTACTATTAATCACTAATAGGAAGTGGCATGCGCCGTTTGAGATAAGATAAAAGTCATAGACTTTGGATGACCTTGAAGGTCACTGACAACGAGTACGGTCGGCTATCTTAGCGACAGCTGGGTTTCTTGTTTCACAGATGGTTTGGCAGTATTACTGGTGTGTGGCTGAGAGGTAAGGAAACTCTGCGATGTCCCATGGGCCTCCTAGCTTGGGAATGACTTTAATTACGTTTTAGTTTGTGTAATAAATTCCCCATTTAGTAAGCAGTGCATACTGCGCATTGATTATTTTCAGATCTGCGATCACAGTTGGGAATGTATGCTTACCTGTTAGGGTAAGATTTTTGTAGCACCGTGTGACCGCATCTTGTTTTCGAAAGAGCATCTGGAGATTACAATGCAGTTATGAAAAGTTTTTTTATTCGTGACTCATCCTTACTCCCGAAAACTCTTTTTGCCTGGGGCAATCGGCGAAACGGAAGAATGTGGCATATGTATAGTTTTCTGCGTAGGCTACAAGTGAACCATGGCTGTGACTGAACCCAGTCACGTGGTGCCATAAAGTGCGGTGCGTTTTAATGGCGCGTGCGTAAGACGAATCCAGCTGCGCCTGATGTCGAAGAGCGATTGCTGACAGGAATACACATAATGCTGTCCACGACTTCGCGGGGCCAGTTTATGCGTATTTCAGCAGGTAGGTATAATACAACCCGCGTAACCGTGAGGCCGAGGCTGAGACCAAGGAAAATTTTCGAACGCGGTGACTATACGACCGGCAGCTGGTCAGACAGCCTACAGGCGATCTGACCGGTCAAAACGAAAAATCACAGTCGTCCCTAGCGAATGACGTTGAACACAGTATATGCGCTACTAACTTACGCAGAATTTTTCATTTGGAGAGCCTCAGATCAACGTGGGGGGTGAATTCTAGGGGTAGGAG
>Ga0209367_1013228_pt1 | contig 10655 bp, 7 predicted proteins | sample WorMetLIZISLAND2_FD_187412 | JGI IMG/M metagenome (GOLD analysis project Ga0209367, IMG submission 187412) | Marine gutless worms symbiont microbial communities from Max Planck institute for Marine Microbiology, Germany - Olavius geniculatus... ...
GCCATATGGCAGCCTATCTGCAGCACAATTGGGACAGAAGTGTCATTTGATTCTGGTCCTATTTTGCCTCGGCTTCAAATGATATCCTTATTTAGCTGCTCATGGTTACCATTTCATATTAATTTGCAGTGTATTTTGAAGACTTTTTAATATTAAAGTATTATGGTATCTATCATTAGAAGTATTTTTTAAGCTGAAATTTTACTAGAATCATGCAAAGGAGTCAGGTTCAGCCATGGATCTTGCTAGGCAAGCTCACGGTGCTCCCTCATTTGCTGTACGGCTGGGAAGGGGGACGTCTTCACTCGTTGGTGTTCTTGGCATCCAACACGCTGATCTGGTACTAATTACTATAATTTGGTGCCTGTGTGCAGTTGAATAGTTGAGCTATGTAGATGACACTGCATATTACTGTGATGGAGTGAGCAAAGAGGTAGGTTTGCATCAAAGTTATAATGTTTCCAGTTTTCATTTGCTGCATTTGATGCTGAATTAATGTCACTGCATTGATGTAACGTCATAGTTACATGTAAAAAATAAAATATTATTGTATTTTGCATTTAACCTTAGCCTAATTATCACCATTTCACAGTAAACTGACAAAGTTGCATACTCTACTATCTATAATGACTCTGTTTACTGACTTATACATCTGGATTCTGGAATGGTGAAGTAGGTAGCAGTTAGCGATTTATTCAGTGTTGAAGTTAATCTGACTGTGAAATACATTGGCTTGCACTAATTGCATTAATATTGCAGTGATGCGAAGTTACTACTTGTGACTTACTGAACCGTCCTTTCTTTAAGCCGCATTACAGTTCTTGCTTGTGTCTGTCCTTAATGTGTTACTAATTTTAAACCAAAAGGCATATCAGAACTACATTTGACGTGAATGCTCCCCAGTGCAGAAGTTACTGGTGACCCAATGTTCATTTAATGAGATGAGGATTACTGTTACAGAAAGTGTTGCACGGTTAAAGTGGAAGGCTGCATAATGTGTTTGGACTTGGCTGACGTATGACAGCATCTGCCTGCATGCAAATTTTATTCCATTGGCCTCTAATCTTTTACTTCGACTAGGTCGACTCAGCCTTCTACCCTCTGTTGGATAGTAAAATGAATACTGGTGGTGGTCAAGGCCATTGCTAGGGAAGAAACCACGAGTTCTACGCAACAGTAGGCCCTGTGGCCAAGACTGCTGGCATAATAGCCCAGTCCGTTAAAGGCGCTGGCTGTTAATTAGAGCCAGCCATTTGGCCGACGGGCTGTATTGGGTTTTGCTCTCGCCGTCTTGAAGTGCTGCTAAGGGGATGAGGATGCAACGGGGATGCTAAGGGGATGCAACGGGTCCAGTGCATATTAGTGCATATTTAGATTGCACAATGATAGCCAGTGGCCGAATCTGCCTAGTGCTTACGTGAAATTTTCTTCTTTTACTTCCTTTCATGGACTGTTCACACTTCTCAAATAAGTTACGCACGGTGCAGATCTTTGCCAAAATCTGGCCTAAGCAGTAGTGATGATTCGATATATCGAAAATATTGATATATCGTTTTCGATATCGATATATCGTATCGTATTGTTGAAAAAAGTATCAAATTTTTCGATATATCGCAATATCTTTTATATATCACGATATTTTCGATATATCACCATATTTTATGCCACAGGTTTATATTTTTATTACTGCATTACCAAAACAATGAGAATAAACGGAGAAAAAGACAAACTAACCGAAGCAAACTAACTATAGTGTCGTAATTTAACTGTAGTAGTATAACATATATAGTTAATTGTTAAGTTCACTGACACATTTTAATATCTACGTGAAGCAAACTGCCTTGCTGAACGTTCACATTTTGTTCTCGTGCTTGTATAACATTTACATACTTATCATTCTAAAATTATCAATATCACAATATTTTCAAAATATCGTATCGGTATCGTGTCGAAATTGAAATCCTGATATCGAATCATCACTACTACGCAGCGATGTTAACAAACCAGAACAATCAAGACCAGGGCCAACTGACTAAGGTCAAAGCCAAGATCAAACACAGTCAATGCCACAGTGCTTAGACCAAGGGTCTTGTGGCCATGAAAATAATAAAGAACAACTACCAGTTGGGAATAAAGCTGGTACCACAAGGTGGTGCTTACCAAAAGTAATTACGGAAAGTGGATTTTCATAGTCAATCAACAGAGGTTAAAGGTGGATTTTGTAGACCAACTTAAGCCAGTCTGTCAAGGTTTTGGTCATGAGTTTGTGGCCGTGGCAAAGGCCACATTGGCAATATCAAGAATCGAGACCTGTTTTTTGCAAGGCCAAGACCACAAAATTTGGCTAAGGCCAATGACTAACAGCACTGCATGTAGGCTATAGATTTTTCTGGGATGGTTAAACAAAACCGTAAATGTAAACCAATGGTAGCATTAACTAGTACTGTACCGGTAGTATAATAGTATTGATATCATCTGAATGCGTGGTATAGATGGACGATTCAGCTGACAACAAATCTGATTTGATTTAAAAGAATTTTTGTCTCAATTCGCTAGTGATTCAAGCCCTTTGTGATTTTTGAGTTGCAGTTTGAATTTTGGACATCACTGCAGCTTGCACAAAGGCACCTAAATCGACATGCATAAAAATTTCCAGTATTTATAATGAAACTGTGATGGACAGTTAAACTTTTAACTGAAGCGTGGACGTGTGAATGAGTCAAGAAACATTGCATTCGGCGAAATAATAATAATAATAATCTGACTTGTAAAGCGCCAGTATGTGCTAAAAGAAAGACTTCAGTGGCGAACTGCACCGAAACCAATTGAGATAGACATAGAAAAGCTGCATATGAAATTTTCAGCATTCAACGTGGATTTCAAAGGTCCAAGTCTTGATTTTCTAGGTTCAAGGAAACCTTTATGTAGGATATGCATGTGGTGTACACTGGCACTGACTTTTTGCATGAACCAGAGCAGTGACATGGTAGATCAGTGAACTCTCTAACTACACAGTTGGCTCCAAATTATATTGTTTTGCTATTTCATATACTGTAACTGAATATAACCACTCTTTGCTTCACTGTAGGTTCTACTGTCACTGGTAGATCAACCCAGAACCAACTAAGCTGTAAGTAACAAGAAATTTGAGCTAATGCTCACAAGACGTGCAAAAGCCTATAGCAGTTTCTGTTCACAAACTGTCAGTTTATCTCCAGCCATTTCATTACAGTTCATTCTTGGAGTGTGCGCTGCAGCAGAAGATTGCAAAAATCAATAAAAAAAACCCTTATTTTGGAAGTTAGGGTCTTTCAAAGTCATCGATGGTGATATGACTGAAAAGCTCGTCACTAGTGCTTGTTGTTATAGGTAGCATGCCCATGCTTATCTGCAACCGTTTTCATGAACGACTGGCCAACAATGGTAAAATAACGACTTTTACGGGGGTACCGCTGTTTGATGCTCTCGTGTGCAGTTTCCTTGAACCTAGAAAATCAAGACTTGGACCGTTGAAATACACGTTCAATGCTGAAAATTTCATATGCAGCTTATCTATGTCTATCTCAATTGGTTTCGGCGCAGTTCACTCTTGAAATGTGTCTCGCAGCCTGAAATTGCCAAAAAATCCATAAAAACCTTTATTTTAGCGTTCAATTCATCCAAGGTCATTGAATTCGGTGGCAATTGAGAGCCAGTATACAACTAATCTAGGCCCTATCTCGCACTGTTATTGAGATACAGCGACTTACTGGCTAAAAAATCTAAATTTTTTCAATCTTTCTCTCATTTAGCGCTCTCGTTCGGAGTGACCCCCTTCGAATTTATGGAAAAGTTTTACAGTTCCTGAAACTAGAGTCTTCCAGGCAGTGATTTGGTGATCCTAGCTTGCTTCATTTTTGACTGATCCACCCATATGACGGACAGACAGATGGACAAAATTGCGCTGACTAAGATGCGCTGAAAGCAGTAGCTGCTTTCGCACTTAAAAAAATCACGTCATGGAAGAAAGGCTTGATGTCCTTTGTCACTGGTTGTGCCTTTGGAAGTTTTGACAATGTGATAGTGCAATGAAATTAAACTAAAGTTTTATGCAACACGAATGCTTTTACAGTTGGCGCCAACTATGTCGTGCAGAAACATGAGTTTGCCAACAAAACTTGGCTTCAATACCTTATACAAGAAATTTGGGCTAATGCTCAAGAGACGCACGAAAGCCTATAGCAATTCTGGTTTAGTAGTTTAGCTGAAAATTGGGGTGTTCACGCTAAGTTAATATGCAAATACCAAATTCTCGCATAACGATAGTAGCGTGACGCCACCTTGTGAATGATATAGATTTGTGTCGCAGCCTGAAATCGCCAAAAAATCCATAAAACCCCCATTTTAGCGTTCAAGGTCATTCAAAGTCATTGAATTTGGCGCCAATCGAGAACCAGTATACGACTTCCTATTAGTGATTAATAGTAACCTAGGCCCTATCTCGCGCCGTTACTGAGATACAGCGACTTATTGGCCAAAAATCGCAAATTTGTCCCTCTCAATTAGCGCCCTCGTTTGTGGTGACCCCCTTCGAATTTATGGAAAAGTTTTACGACTCCTGAAACTAGAGTCTTCCAGGCAGCCGACAGTGAAGATTTGGTGATCCTAGCTTGCACCGTTTTTGACTGTGACGGACAGACAGAATTGTGATGGCTAAGACGCGCTGAAAGCAGTAGCTGCTTTTGCGCATAAAAATTGGTGGGCCAAATGGAAATGAGCTTGAGTTCTATTTGCTCTTTCAAATTAATTCAAATCGATCAGCACATCGAATTGATTGGAATCGAATATTTCCAGCTCTAATGCATGCACGTGGGAGTAATTAAGTAAAGTATTTGTAAATTTACATAGTGCATACTCAAAAAAATTTCTGATGTACTTAAACTAGTGCTGATTATAGTTGATTATCAGTCTAACTAGTTTTTTCTTGATGATTTGTGGCCATAGCAGGTAAATAAGATATTTATTATAGACACACTGTGGACCATAAAACATGGCAGTTTAATTTTGGTGATAAATGAGCTAAATATTAACTCATTGGAATGAGTTTTGCGCTACTTTGACCAAAGATGTTTTCCCACACACCTGTTGTCAATTGTTTCTTGTCACCATAGATGCGTAATCTCATTACCTGCTGCAAGTGTTTTGTGAATACTTGGCATCGATTGGGCCAGTGTGCCATTTGTGACTGACATAATCGGCTAGTGTATATATGCACTTATCGCTATCAATACCAACATGCAGTGATAATCAGCGCATACATTATTTCCGTTTCCGCTTGCATGCTTTTGGACTTATTGTGTATCTTGTGCTTGCGTTGTTGAGGGTTGCGCTTGTCAACTTTACATTAAACGAATATATGATATGATGATTAATACTGATAACCTTTGATTCATCATATTAAACTTTTATTTAGTGTGATATGTCAGATACCACCCTAACACTTTATATGAAGACAGTTTAATAACTTATCTCCATAAGATTGTGTCAGTCCAAAACATTATGTTGCATATAAAAGGTGTGAATATTGACTTTTTGCCACTTCTGACAGTTAATGTGAATATGCATTTTAGATGAGTTGAATGTTGTGGACCTTGTAATCAGTCAAAAGACTTGATAAATAAAGTTGATGCCCATGTAAACTGCCATATTTTTGGATCAAAGTGTGATAATAATTAGCGTATTGTGTGCTGGTTTAACTTGCAGTTAAACTGCATTATTATTAATATGAAGCAACGTGGTACTTGTGTATAGGCTTTTCGATTTTGTATGTCAACGTGGACATTGATTTTAGTTTCTTATTTGGCATATATAAATACTATGCAGACAAGAGCTAGTTGCATAACCAGTATGGTGCAAAGCATGAACTCATCCTTCACTGCTTTTAAAGCTCACTTTGCTGGATCTTCAGTTCTTCCATAAAGGTTTTGGGGCATCAAGGTAAGTGTACTTATTTGCATAGTGGCGTCATGGTAAGATGGGCAACTGCCCCCCTCTCTTCTAAATGCTAGTGTGTTCAAAAACTTTTGTTTGTCAGAAAATTTACATTTAAACTACAAAATTTTTGGGCCGAGAATCTCTTATTTTGGGGAATTTAGGGGAAAATTGAAATTTTGGGCACCCGTATCTCCTCTGTCAGAAATTTTCAGATGTCTGTCGGAAAATTGCAACTTTTGCCTCCAACTTTTTTTTAACCCACGACGCCACTGAATGTGAATCGTGTGTGGCTTTGTGGGCTCGAGGGCCCAGGTCATGGCAGTGTTTGCAGCAGCAGCAAATGTGAAATCGTCGTATGATATCCTGCTGTCGTTCTTTCCTGAAAGTGTCGCCATCCACGAACAGTCGATTCCTGGTCACTGTGCTTTTGAGGGTGATAAGCAAGCTGATATGCTTCCATTTTTTTCACAGACGCCACCACTGATTGACTTCAGTATTGCTAAATATGGTGGTTCGGCACTACTGTGATCATAGTGGATGAATGAGACAGCCACAGGCAGTCTAACAGTACCTCAGGCCATGTATGTGAATGGAAACAAAGAAAATGTCCTGAAGCCTGCAGAAAAGACATTACTATCACTACTGTGCCCGGGAAAACAGTACACACATCTAATCTGGCCTGGTATCGAAGTTATCCGCGAGCAAGATAGCCTCTCTGCTATATGTCAGATGCACCAAGCTGACGAGATGATAACATAATGTCGTGGCAGAATACACATCACTAGAAGATGCATACAGACATCATTTTGATGAGCATGATCTCATTAACTTCTCTCATCAACTTCTTATTTGAGAAACCTGCATAGCAGTCACTTTCCTGAGGGATGCTGGCTTTTTTGAGGCCAGTCACACATGATCTTTGCTTTTGAGTGCCAGAAGAAAACAGCAACCAACATATGGATTATATCTCATCTAAACTGTTCTGAGACCAGCCTCTGAACGGAAACACAAATATGCATCAATATCCTTTGTCTTTGAATAGACTCAGGTTGAAATGGTATACAAATAGCGACTGGCATCGAGGTCATCATTGAAAATTTTTTACCCGAATTTTGTAAAATGTTGCCGTCGATCTTCTACTTACGAACTTTGGGTCAAAAAATTTTAATGATGTTTGATATTTGTTTTGATCACTGTTTGTTTTGTTATACCTTAAAACCAGACAATTCTACCAGTCAGCAAGTAAACAATTACATAAAAAGCTGTGACTTCATTGTTGCACAGACAACAGTGCGTATTTTTTAATGTCACTGGAAATGTATTTAAACTTAGTATAGTTTAATATTAGTATGAAAATTAGTAGAAAATTTTTTTCAGAAGAGAAGTTTCTGCATACTGTATGTGTGTTTATTCTGAATATAGTGATTTTTAAAAATTTATATTTTACAAGGTAGTGTAGTCACACAGTTAAGATGTGGTGGGATATTCATTAATCACTTTATTGCAAATTGTCCACAGAGTGTGCCAGTAAACGAATTTTGAAGGTTAAGGTTAATATTCTAATGAAGATGTGGACAATGACATAGTGAAGTTTTTTTGTGTCACGCTGACACACTGTATACACTGTGTCTCAAAAAAACATCCCCAACATTTTCGACCGTAACTTGAAAACCAATCATCAGATTTTGATAATTTTTGGTACGAATATTCCTGACACAACTTGCCATCAAATGACCATTCAGTTTTTCACCTCGCCCGATGTTTGTTTCTGCACTACCTATGGAAAACATGACCAGCAAAATATCACTTTTATCCAATGCGATATGATTGCTTAATTAACATAACACATGAAAACATATTTTGTTCACATTTTTGACACTTTGACTGACATTTCATCCAGTTGTCCATTTTTCAACTGCCTGTAGTAAAATTGCTTGAAGTGTTGGCCCACTATGCAAACACAGACAAGGAGACGCTTTCTCCATTCATCGACAGCAGTATCGATAATGTTCTGCTCCAGACCAATCCAGCCTGTACCAGTCGCTTCTTGACTCCACAAACATTCTTAAACTTCATCTGATAGACACACTGCTGCATGACAGTCAAGCCTTGTAATAGACCGGCCCACAGATCGGGATAGATGGAATTTATTGATGTTATTTCATTCATTTTAACATGTATTATGCTTGGTCTGCTTTCCCCAGGTAGTGCAAAAGTAGACGTTGGGTGAAGTGGAAAGTAAAAGACTTATTTAATAGCCAGTTGTGTGAGAAATATTTCTGCCAAAAATTATTAAAATCTGCTAATCATTCTTCAAGTAACAATCGATAATGTCTGGGATGTTTTTCAGGTTTTCTGTTTGTTTCAACACATATTTCACTTGATCTGCTTTCTCTAGGTAGTGCAGAAGCATACGTTTGTTGAGATGGGAAACTGAACGGTCATTTGATGGCAAGTTGTGTCAGGAATATTCGTACCAAAAATTATCAAAATCTGGTAATTGGTTTTCAAGTTACAGTCAAAAACGTTGGGGATGTTTTTTTGAGACACAGTGTATTTCTCACATAAGATATACTGAGGAACATAAAGACGTTACCAACGGTCCAGTAATAATGGGTGTGATGAAAGCAAAGGAAGATTTGGGCATGTTGGTCGGACAGAGCTGTGGAATTGACTACAATTTGAAAGGATTCTCGATATTGGTAGCAGTGAAGTATAGGAATATCGGTGCATTATTGCAGCCATTGATCATGCACTCGTGCAGTGGCATCAAGACCCAGAATATGATACGTTGACTAATATACTGATGAAGTAAAAATTATGATTTTTATACTGAGTACTGACCACGTTCATTTTTACCGGTGTATCAACCATTTTAGTTGCACAGAGCCCCATTATTGTGTATTGTTTGCAATAGTTATCACCTGTGCCGAAAAAAAGAGCTTGTGACTTGTCTGTCGACTGGATTACTGAAAAAGTTGTGAACTGATTATAGTGCATTTTCTATAGGGTCTGTGCATGGTACAAGGAAGAACTGATTACAGGTAATTTTGGGTGGCAATCCAAATTTTTACCTTTCGGACTGATTTTGAAGATAGCTGGATTTGCTTATGGGTTTTTTCTTAATTCAGTTATTGTTATTTTATTTTTTTTCAGTTTTTCTGATCTTAGGCTTTTACAGGGCTCTTGCGGGTCCTTGAAAGTCCTTAAAAGTCCTTGAATCTGTGTCTGAAGGTCCTTGAAAGTGCTTGAATTTGATTTTCTAAAATGCCGTGACTGGACAAGTAAATAGTAACTGACATTGACATTGTGCTATTGACAGTCTAAGTCTATCTATAGAAATTGGATTGAATGACAACTATTGATGCATTTGGTAATTTTTTCCGATAATTCCAATTTTTGATTAATGCTTGAAGGTGTTAATTGTTGAATGTAAACTGAACCTGTTTATATGTCCTTATAAAAGTGCCCGTTTGATTTAATTCAGTTCTTCTCCTCTATATCCTTTGTATGGTCCTTGAAAAGTCCTTGAATTTGATTTTGACAAATGGGCAAGAATCATGCTTCTAGCTTACCTCTAGCCATCCGTTTCACTTCTATTTCAGTTTCGTTCATTTCATTTGCATATAAATAAAACATTTGCAGTTGTTTTATTTTATGGGATACAGTATACTGACATCTTGCTTGTCAGTTACCCGTTGCAAATCATTTATCATTTTGTATCATATTTCTGGATCATTTTGCAGAATTCTTTATATTAGGGAATAGCATGCAAAGTGACAATTCGCATTGTATCTATGCAAGGTATGCACAAATTTTGTCCCAATTTTATGGAGCGTGAATAAGCAACTACTGAGATTTTGTTAGTGATCTGTTTTGGGATTTGGATCCAAGATTCCTTGATTCTGATCGGCTTGCATGTGAGCGGCTGCAGCAGCTGTATTGAGTTCTTTGTATTTGCCAGGTGACAACATAAGTTTCTGATGTAGTTTTTCTAGTTATTATTATTATTAGGCAAAATAGCTTTAGTGCAAGCAATTTCACTTATAGCTACCCATTTCTGCATAGCATGGTCTGTCATCTGTCTGACCCTTTGCCTGTCTGACTGTCAGCTGTCACATTCATGCATCGTGCTTTAACCGTTTGTCGGATTTGGATGCCATTTGGCAGGTACGCTTGACGATCCAATGACATTGTGTTAGATGGGGTCCATGACCTGCAGCGGAAGTGGATATTCGGGGGTTAATTAAACCCCCAGCCAAACTTGCAATTGACTACTATGACTTACCAGGGGGCGGGCTGCTTAGCACTGATGCCGTTAACAAGTGTATAAACTAATCTTTTGTACATTTATATTTGCTGTTTTATTACTAAAATACTGTTTTCCTACTGGTGATCAGTTACAAAGATATTGCATTTCAGATTTTTTCTTACAGTAGCCAAACCGCTTACAACTGTTACTTACTACCTAATGGCGTGACTGAACAAACAAGACGACACGCGTCAGACATGACGTCACCGCTGGCCTGCATTGCTGACAATACTGAACAAAATTCCTTTTATATCCACAAAATGGCCATATAAATAAACTACTTTTGCACACATCACCCGCTTAATATAGGCCCGGAAAACACTGCAATAGGCCTAATGCTAATCGTATTATTGCAGTTAGCCTATTGGAC
>Ga0209367_1013229_pt1 | contig 10655 bp, 5 predicted proteins | sample WorMetLIZISLAND2_FD_187412 | JGI IMG/M metagenome (GOLD analysis project Ga0209367, IMG submission 187412) | Marine gutless worms symbiont microbial communities from Max Planck institute for Marine Microbiology, Germany - Olavius geniculatus... ...
ACAGCAGTGAACGGCTGCAAATGATTATCATAATGATCAACGAGGTCATATTAGGGTCAACTTTCAATGTTTAACTATCGAATTTTACGGATTTTGACACAAAAGTGCAACCCGTGCAAAAATTCACAGCAAATCACAGCAAACGCTAAAATTCACGGCAAGCGCCAAAATTCACGGCTTCCATGAATTCTGTGAATTCGTGATTTTCGTCTAGCCCTACCTATGACCAGTGCACATACGAAGTCTTTAACAGCTGCTGCTAATAGAACTCACTGCAAGTGAGTAAATATTTTATAATGTACATTAACTGAACATAACCTTAAACGTACTCAGTGTGCTAGCAGAACAAAAAGTAGAGACTGTCTGGGCTGGCATCTAAAACTGTACATGTACCTAAGAAAATCACATTAAACATACAGACATAAAATTGCCACGAGATGTGTAAAAACAAAGAAACTGACTCGTTTTGTGGATGGTATTCGCAGAACATCTTCGTGCACCGCGAATCCACAGTTCACACCAATGCTGCGAACATAGTCGAGGTAAGTACGGTAATGACTGCAATCAGCACTTCGGTACGAGAACTTCCTCGTGAAGTCCCATGCACAGCATGGCAGTACAAAGTACCGACATCGGTAGTGCGACCTAACGACACGTAGCACAGCATGATGGGACAGAGTCACAATATTCATTCATTCATTTCTTTATTACAAAAAATGTCAAAAACGCATTTGCTGTTAGAAATAATATACAGATTATGTTAACAAGTGAGTAAGTGAGCATTAGTTTGCTAGAAGTGTACATATCTTACATCCATGCATACATAAAACAATTTCTACGCGTGATAGCAGAATGCTTCGTGCATCTTAGCCATGGCCTGGGCGTCTGTCTGTCCGTCCGTCCATCTGTCACACCCTGGCACTGTATCAAAACGGTGACACCTAGAATCACGAAATCTTCACTGCGAGCTGCCTCAAGTTCTCTAGTTTCTCGTGACAGAATTTTGTGCCCCTGGGTGAGGGGGTCCTCTCGAACCAGGGCGTCAAAGAAAGGTACCCCCTTAAAAGACGTTAGTTGCCATTATTGGCTCGAATAGTGTGAAAACGGTTGCAGATAGGTACAGACATGCTGCTTATCATAACAAGCACTGGTGACAGGCTTTTTAAATTTATCGAAATCGATGACCTTGAACAACCTTGAACCCTCAAAAAGAGGTTTTTAGTAAATTTTTTGCAATTTTCGGATACAGCGCACATTTCAACGCTGAATTGTGATGAAATGGCTGGAGACAGACCAAGACAACCTGCATATGAAATTTTCCGCATTAAACATAAATTTTAGCAGTCTAAGTCCCAACCCCCTAGGTTCAAGGAGGCTGGCGCAGGCGGGCGTCAAAGACGGCTACCACCCTAAAAAGGGGTTATTTTATCGCAGTTATCTCGTGTAGCATGAAAACGGTTGCAGATAGACACAGACATGCTGCTTATCATAACAAGCAATAGTGACAAGCTTTTTATTGGTGTCAACGTCGATGACCTTGAATGACCTTGAGCCCCCAAATAGGGGTTTCTAGTGATTTTTTTGCGATTTCTGGCTGCGACACACATTTTAAGAGTGAATTGCGTCGAAATGGCTGGAGATGGACCTGGACAACCTGATTATGACATTTTTAGCATAGAACGTACTTTTTTAAGAATCTAAGTTTCGATCTCTTAAACTCAAGGAGTCTTCTGTATGGTGGCCTCAAATTTAAGCACTCTTTCTAGATACTTTAATATTTTTAATATTTGCTGTAGGCCTACACTGATTGCTGAAGTGGCAGTACCGCTGCTATCACGCGTCACGTGAGCTTTGCTCAAATTATTTGTCAAATATAAGGTAAGTTTTAAGCAGTATGTCAGTGATTTAAAATAAATTTTGAATGTAGCACAAGACTTAAGTAGCACAGCCAGCTCAAAACATTTTCTATGAATTATAGGGGAGCGATAAATGAGCAATAAACAGCGAAAATGTCAGTATTGTGTCAGAGATCAGTAACAGTCCTTATACAGTAGTCTTGTGATGAAGTTGGCATCAACCAGGTGTCTGGAACGTGTAGTAATTGTCTGTTGTGAGATGAGGTGGGACAGAGATTGTAATGTCGTGATGCCAGGTTAGGTGGTGGTAGAAGATAGTGGAGTGAGTGTTGGGGGTTATTACACAGTTTACTGAACAGTTTGTTGCCAGCGTCTTCCAGCAGTTCGTCAAAGGATGGTAGAGTTGCTGATGTTATCTACAGTATTTCTGCAGAGTGAGTGGTGACTTCGGAGGCTGGTATTATGAGGTAAGTGTCATCTGCAAATTTAATAATACTGCTGCCAGGATAGAGAGTTTTCAGATCGGATAAGGTGATGACGTAGGCAGCTGGATCGATGCTCGACCCGCGTATAATACTAGCTGTAATAGTTTTTGTGCTGGAGGTGTCACCTGCGTAAACAGTATGGTGGGAGTGTCCCTCAAAGAAGTGAACAAGCCAGTTATATACATGGTCGGGCAAATCGAGTTCAGCTGCCTTCTGTAGCAATGTGGAGTGTCGAACAGTGTTGAACGCTTTTGAGAAGTCCAGGGAAATGACAACTACGTATGAATTAGATCGGAGTAGGTCAGTGACTGTGCACAGGAGAGTGATGATGGCGACTTCAGTAGAGCCGGTAGAATGGAACGCAAACTGGTCTGGGAACATCAACGATGGTGGCGCACAACCGATCGCTCCATGATCCTCGTTAGGATTGGAGTAATGGAGATGGGGTGGAAATCGGCCACTAGCTTGGGTGATGTTGTCTTGGGGATTGAGCAGATACTGGCCTCTTTCCACTGCCGTGGCATAGTAGAGTAGACGTGACCAGTGACAGGTTGAATAGGAAGGCAATTGGTCGGCAAAAGACTGGACCACTCACTCAGAGAAACCAGGCTGGCAGGCCGTCCAGACCCATCGCCGTAGGTCGCAGACTGTCCAGTGCTCTGAACACCTGCCAGTCGGACACGAATGCAGTTTGTGTGGTAGTGGTTGACTGCTTTCTAGTCGGCGCGGTGTAGCTCTTGTCCGTTGAGATGGCCGCGTAATGGTCGTTCAACGTTTCCGCGGTTACCCCATCTACGCTGGCCACATCCGGTTTGCTGTCTGTCTGACTGCTGCCCACATGCTCTTTGTATCTGTCTTGCTGTCGATCATGTCCAGTTGGCTCTTGCAGCGGAGTTGCATCTAGTGATGTTAACAAGGCCAGACCACTCAAGGCCAAGGCCAAGGCCAAGGATTAATATCACTGGTTGCATCTCTCGACTGATCCACTTGGCCAAAGCCCCAGCCTCCTCAACCTGCCCAGCTCGCATCAATTTGTTCTTCTTGCGCAGCATAACCTTGATGTGCACACTCCGCAGTGATGAACTCTGGGTCTCGACTGGTCTTGGTAATGACACGCTCCGGATAGTACTGGTTTAACAGTCGCAGTGCTACTGCATAAAAATGGTCAAACTCGCAGTGCTACTGCATAAAAATGGTCAAACTCCGCTTGCGTATTAGTGGCTGGGTCAGAACTGGCCGTCGGACAAGGATTGGTAAAGTAGTGTAACCTAACAACATATGGCACAACATGGCAGAACACAATAACTACGCTCGTAGTGTTGGCTAAACTGTTAGTTCCATCTCAGAGCTACAGAGAGTCACCTGCCATATGGGATCAAACCCAACACGGGTAAACACACTGCACTATAACTCCTGCCAAACCTAGTGGGATAGAAGGCTAAGTTGACTTTGGTTTTGGTTCTAAACGGAGACGGTTTACTTGTCTGCAGACAGTCAGCCATCCAAGTAGTAACTGCCTGATAGCAACCCAACTGGGAGTTGAACCACTGACATCACTATCACAATCTGGTCACAGCTTAAGAGTTTTGATGAATGATGACTTTATGATGTGACTGTGTATACACTTGAGATATGGAACTGTGTTGTGTTGGGACTGTTGGATGATGATATAATAAATATAACTTAACTTGCATTTTCACTGCTTTACTATTAACTCTCAGCAGATGCACAGCCAGAACAAAAAATAGGCGCAAAGTCCGTGAAGTCAATCTTGGCAAAAAGTTTGAAAAAGTTTAACTATTTTAAAAAGTTTAGATAAACTTTTTTCCAAGGTAGTTAGAAAAAAATAGTTTAACCAAAAGTTTAACTACTATTTTTAGTTAGAAAAGTAGTTAAGGTTTAACAAAAAATAGAAAAGTTTGTGCCAATCACTGCCAGTGACCTTGCAGCAATAAGTGGAATCCAAGGTGTCAGCTCGTCGCTGTGATTGCCAATCAGCCAATCCGACTCTGGATACACTGCGGCATCCATCGACGCAACCAATGCAGATACCTGCTCTTACACAACCCAACGCACAATCACTATGTTTCATCAATCATCATCATCATACATTCTTTTAACAAATGGTTGACCAGTGCAATTTCTAGCAACACGAGCGTGAAATTTGAATGAATTTACCTGAAATTTCCCGCAGTTGCAGCCAAAAGAATGCCAATTCAGATCGCAAAAACCAAATTTTATTAAACATTCTTTGCTAGGCACTGGTTCAGAGCAAGCTAATTGCTTTATTGTTGAAAATACATTCAAAAACATGCAAATATTCATGAGAAAAAAAGTCCCATGATGTGCCCATAAGACCAGAGTTAAAAAACTCATCACTTACAAATAGAATATACAATCACTGATGTATACATGTATTTCAAACGATAAAAGCAATTTAAACTTGGAAATAGGCTCGAAATGTGTCCACAGGTTAGTAACTGTCTTTGTATAACATTCTTACGAAGAAATCTCTACCGTTTAATTGCATTGTTTCTTAGCTGTTTACTTTAGTTCAGAGAAAAAGGTTTCATTCTAATTATTCATCATCTGAATAGCATTAGTCTTTACTTCCTGATATTCAGTTCTTCTTTATAAAGATTTTAACCACTTTGACTCAGATTTCAGTCTAGGAAAACTACACACAGTTCAAACAATAACAATCAAATGAATAAGCAAACTTCACTCCATTTCTTTCAATAATTTTCTCACTCAGCAAGATTGTGATAACCTTTTCCTACCATTTTCATTTGAGCTCCACCTTCATATTTGAATGCTAATTTTATCTTATTTTCTACTGATATGACAATCGTCATGTTACCTTCAAGCAGGCAACACTGCTCAACTGAGTCCAGATCTTTCTTCGTCTGATGTCAATTCCATAACCTTCGTGCTGAAAACATATGAACATTCATTTTAAATAATTCAGATGCACTTGCTGCTTAGAATAAATTTGTGCCACAAAATGGCCTGCATAGTAATAAGATAGTAACAATAAACTACAGAACAAAAAGTTCTCTATATCAAAAGTTTTGCATCAATGTTGAATACTAAACTAATTTACTTACAGTTACATGACTATTAGAGCCCAAACATAGTCATGGCCTACTGCATCAACAAACACTTCAGTCAGTATTCACTGCATCTATCATGCAGGGATGGCCAGGCTGAGTGACTAGCAAGTACATCCATGTTAGTTGTACCACGGCTTAATGCAGAGTGACATCAACGAGTTCTATTCAAAGGAAAACTTTCTAAAACAGCTGGACTTAATCTAAATTATTTCTACAGCTGTCAAATTAACATATTGATTAATGCTTAATGCGTTAATAAATTAATGCACATTAAAAAAATTAACACACATACGTAAATTTATGTTAATTTAATAAATTCCGTGAAGCAAAAATTCCAATGTTCCGTTAAATTGCAGTTTATTTAACAATCGAATGAATTCAAGTAACTAAAACTGTAGTTGCCATTCCATCACTACTGTAAATAAAAAATTATTTAAATATTTAATGTACAGATCTGTGGTTGATTATACTTTTAAAAATGTGTTTCTAACTTTTTATATTCCATGAGTGGGGCTCCCAAATGTCGTGAGGCACGGGGTAACTTACCCACCCTCTACTCTCCCTAAAGTAAAGTGTTAATTAATGTGTTAAAAAATTAATGCAGCACATTAATGCGTTAAAAAATAATGCTTCAACAGCTCTAATTCTTTCCATCGAGAATGACAAGACCTAAATCATGTGTATCATCCGTATCTGCACTATAATGAAACACAGCTACGATGATTACTCAGCGCTACAATAAGAAAACAAAATCATTTCTAGAGAATCCAGTTAATCTGTAAGTTGAAACTTACACCTTCACTCGCCAGGATATAAACAAGCAGCCCGTTGCCACAGCCCAAGTCAACAAATGACTGCTTCTTTGTTAAGCGCTTTAGAAATCTCTCTTGTTCCCACAATACCTAAACAACACATCAGTCATAGTTCCATTCATACATCCCTATGACACTTCTGAATCATACTAGCAAAATAAAGCACTAATACTATAATTGTGGCAATTAATGATTAACTAACTGATTAATTCTTTAAGAAAATAATCTACTAATTTTTTAACACATTAAAATTTTACTACAATTTTCCATTGCCTATCAGTGTAAAATGACTAATGATCGACATTTGTGATTTAATTGTATTTTGCATAAGACATGTTATCAAAATTGTTACTTGCATAGGCCAAGGCTCAGTGTCAGTTTAGTCACAGTCTGCGCTTTGCCTTAGCTACTGTATCATTACCTCTTCAATTTTGCCTTAGTTTGCAAAAAATAACCAGTAGTTGAATTCTGCAGTTTTTGCGATCATTCTTGACTGCAAAAATTAATCGATTGATTTTGATTAATTTACAGAAAATAATCGATTAAAAAGTTGTTAACTGGCAGCAGCCCTTGTGAATTTGTTGACGTTATTTATAGAAAATTGTAAACTTTTTCCTAGATATTAGAAACATGGCATTACGGCAATATAAAATATGTTATCCGACACATTAAAACAAATACGTTATTGCAGAAAATTTAACGTCTTACTAGCAAATAAGCAGCGATGTTAATGTCTTCGTACACAAACTTCTGTGGATCAGTTTGCTCACACCAAATCTGAAATCACAAAAAAAAACAAAAAAATGCAGTGATACAGGCGAACAAAATAAACATTGTATGTTTAAAAATACCAGTAATGCTGCAACTTATCACTTCGCTACCTCTTCGAGGAGCTATATAATGAAGTCCGACTGGCCGACATAATACAATTAATGTAACACAGTGTGACAATGTGTTGCCTTTAAGCCAAATTGCTAACTATACAAAATACTACATTAAAATATATATAAATTATTATACATGCATGGCTTAGGGCGCATTGCACCAACGTCGTTCAACTTTGAACCCGGGTCAAATCTGAATTTGAACCTAGTTCAGGCGTAAATTGCGTTGCACCAAAGTGGTTCAAGCGTTGATCTCCGTTCAATTCTGAACTGCCATCTGACCACCGATCAAATATTGATCTCGGTTCAACTCGCAGTTACGCATGCGCACTAGCCAATAAATTTTTTCCGAGATAAAAAATTGTCTGATTCGAATCTTATCCTGTCCAAAAAACTTCCTCGTGTCAAATTATAAGATTTCTAATGCAATTATTCTGATGATCTGGATATGTTAGATTTCTGCTATATTCGTTTTATGTTCTCTTTGTGCTCGATAAATTAACAAATAGATGAATATATCGCATTTTTCGGTGGCGATGTCTCGCTGCTACAGTAAACATACGATCGAACCCTTACCACAGCAACAAAAACTCTTTCGTATCGATTTATACGACGTCCAATTTAATTATACTTGTGATCTGGATATGCTAGATTTGTGCTATATCGGTTTTCTGAGGCGTTTTTGCTGGATAAATTAATTAATGGATAAATAAACAGCATTCTAGAGTGCCGATGCACCGTTGCTTCGCCGTAGCTATGGTAAACATATATCTTGACAACGGACATAGAATAATTAACGAGTAACTATTGGAACACAAAATGCGTATTTTCTAAACTTTAGTATGCAACTGTTAATGCGAAAATTGTGTGATAACCTCAGGGAAGCTTAAAATTCGAACAAATTACTGCCAATCGGTGCTGGACTGTTTCGTAAGCATTAGCATTAGCGTATGTGACTGTGACGTCACTGTAGTTGGCCTATGGGCTGAGCGCGGCTTGACCAATCAGCGTCGTCCATGGTATAACCACGGTCGTTCAACTGAACGGGATCAGCTGATCCAAGTTCAACTTGGTGCAACATAATTCAGCGTGAACTCGGTTCAACTCTAGATCTAGGTTCAGCTGAACCAAAATCATGAACGATGAAATGCAACTCGCCCTTAGTGGTGAAATGGTAGCATTCCGGACTGACACTTAGCTCCAACTTTTGTATTTCTGCAACAACATTCACTGGCATGGAAAAAAAATTCTGACTGGCTGAAACGTCAGCCTGGGAAACTGCCCTCTAAGTCCCATGCCTCACTGTTAGAGCTCGCAGTGCTTCCCCGTCCCTCTAGGTGGATTTAGGGGATCATGCGCAGAACCATGGACAAGCCAGAGTAAGGCATCGTCTGGCAGAAGCAGAACCGTTCTAGTATGGATTTGGACTTCACTGATGACATAACGATAGTGGCGGAGAAAGAGAACGTAAGCCAAGAGATGACTACCAAGCTTGAGGAACAAAGTGCACAAGTTGGACTGAATATAAACCAGGAAAAAAACGAAGGCCATGGGAATCACCCAGCGCTCATAACCACAGCCAATAGCTGTTGCACAAGGGAACATAGAATATGTAGAGAGATTCACCTACCTGGGAAGTGTAACATCTAGCCATGGAGATGTTGAAGCAAATATCAACACTCGACTGGCAAAAGCAACAGCAGTCTTCCGACGACTTGACAACGTGTGACGATCCAGCACGCTTAGCCTCAAGATTCAACTGGACCTCTACACCTCCCTCATTGTTTCTACAGCCATATACGCCAGCAAGACTTGGAAGAGTACAGCTAGAATATGTCAGCAGCTGGACGTCTTTCACCACCGCAACTTATAGAAGATTCTGGGCATTACATGGAAGGACCACGTGACTAACATGGAGGTGCTAAGCCAGACTGGGCAGCGAAGATTACAGGACGTTGTAGCAGAGAGACGACTTCGGATGGCAGGCCATATCATAAGGATGACACCTGGACGAGCAGCCAATCACGCCATGTCATGGACCCCTCGTAGTAGCGGCAGACGACAAGGTCCTCCAACAAAGACTTGGCGGTCTACATTTAAAGAAGACCTGGTGGACCGAGGAATTGATTGGAACAGCGTCCGGGCTGTGGCTACAAACAGAAGCAGATGGCAAACTCTTGCTGCCCATTGTCCTGTCAAGAACCGGAGGATCTAAGTGATGTCTAAGAAAAACGGGAGAAAAACGAAATAAAAAGGGAACATGGGAATATATGGATAGGAAAAAGATGGGAAGGAAAAAGGGTGAAAAGGAGGGGAGGAAAAGTCAGGAAAAGGGAAAAAGGAGAAGGGACAACAAGGAAAGGAAAAGGAGGAAATAGAATTATCACATGCATTGGTGGTACGATAACTTGGCAGCCTTGTGGGCGTCTAAAAACTGGCACGTTACAGACACGGACATAAAGACATACCAGACACTTACATTGACTAGATGGCGCCCATATTTCTCCTTCAGTCGCTGATAAGTAGCACTATAGGACGCGATGTCGACAAGACGAAGGGACCGAGCTTCAATATTAAGATGCAACTCCTGACTCCAACGGGATAACTTGACCAGCAACACATTGGCCAGCCAGTCCAATGTACAGCTGTACTGGCAGCTCTCAGGTCTTGCTTTTTCACCAACTGTGTCCAGAATATGCAGCGTCAGTCTGTGCAGCCCAGATTTCACACAAAAGTAACAGGGTTAAATGACACAGCTCTTCAATGAAAACCCCTCTTAAAAGTATGGAGTGTCACCTGCCATATGGGATAACACAGTGTTACCCGCCATCCAACAGAGGTGAATGCATCCCACGTTAACCACAGCCAGACACCAGTGCTTGACTTACGTAACACGGAAAAATGGAAGGACGAGTTGATTTTGGTGCTGCGGTTTATGTGTCACCCATCGTAGCACCTAGTGACTTCTGCTTTTAGGCGCCGTGCATAAATCCGCTTTATTATTATTATTATTATTAATCACTTGATGGCAACCCGACAGAAAGTCAAACCCACAACCTACAAATCATAAAGTCCAATGTCCTAACTGTTACATTACCAAGCCACCACAAACAACTGACATATTGTGGAGAGACACAGTGAGCAATAGTTTAATCTCAATAATAAGGGCAAGGCAGCTGGTGTCGATAATATATATAATAGAACATATTGTGAACAGCCATCCGTGTCTTATTATACATTTAAAACTTTTATTTCAGACGATGCTTTTGCATGGCTATGTTCCCAATATCTTTGGTGCAGGTATTGTTGTGCCACTTATAAAGGATAAAACAGGGGACTCGTCATCTGTTGAGAATTACAGACCGATAACCCTAAGTCCCATTATTTCTAAGATTTTTGAGTCTGTGTTGATTATTAAATATGGTATGTTTTTAAATGTCAATGACAGAGAGTATGGATTTAAAAATGGTCTTGGTTGTAATAATGCAATTTTTGTATTGCGAAA
>Ga0209367_1013230_pt1 | contig 10651 bp, 8 predicted proteins | sample WorMetLIZISLAND2_FD_187412 | JGI IMG/M metagenome (GOLD analysis project Ga0209367, IMG submission 187412) | Marine gutless worms symbiont microbial communities from Max Planck institute for Marine Microbiology, Germany - Olavius geniculatus... ...
TGAAACGATGAGAGATAGGGCCAACGTTACTGTTAATCACTAACAGGAAGTGGCATACACCGTTTCAGATGAGATAAAAATCATCAACTTTGGATGACCTTCAAGGTCACTGACAACCAGTACGGTCAGCAATCATAGCGACAGCTACGTTTCTTGTTATTCCTGTCACGTTTTTAACGTTTTTAAAATGTTTTTTAATAAATTTTTTAACTTAGAAAAACGTTTTTAATGCCATTGAGAACTTCAGGAAGCACTTTTGAAACTACGGTCCAAACGAATTAATTAGCTATTCAATCATCGGCTACTTGATTGTTCACCTGCAGTTAGTTGAACTTGGTTCTATAATAGTTTACTCAATTAGTCTAGTGATACTTGGTCTTGTGACCACACGAAAAAATTGAAATCGATTCTTTAAAGTTCTCTCTCTCCTCTCCTCCCACTCTCTTTAGTTTCAGCCATACTGAATCTACAAAATTAAGCATTAGGGCGCTGGGGATTTTCTATAGGCCGTCAATAGTAACCATGTCTTCGTCTGCAGCAGTTTGGCCGCAACTTTCAGTGAAAAGTTTCAAGTTAGAAATGGCTATAACTCGGAACCGATGAAAGATACGGCCAAGTTTACTGTTGAACAAATTAGGGCTAACGTTTCTTTATTCGATGTTTTTTAAACGCGGTGACTATTTGACCGGCAACCGGGTAAATAGCCTGTAGGTTATCTGACTGGTCAAAACGAAATATCGTAGTCGCCACCTAGCGAGTAACATTAAATATGGTGTACGCGCTGACGACTAGAATTCGCGTTAATATTACGGTGTAGCGTTTAGGGCTCAGGATTACGTTAGGGTTAGTGTTAGGGTTAGAGTTTGGGTTAGGGTTAGCGTTTTTTAAAAAAGATTTATGTGACAGTAATGATCAACAAAAATAGCGTAGAATATGGGTGGTAATTTCGACGTTCCTGCAGGCGAGCACTGCTGAAAACTTGCCGACTGGCTAGCTGTGATGGTCCACTTGGTAGGCGTGATCTTTCTAGTTGGCTGACTGGCAGATCCATGATATCGTACTTGCTACGGTTGAGATCGTCAGTTACTCCGGTGCCGCCGTGTCCCTGCCGCTGTACGGGTGCTCGTTGTACCGCAGCAGGGACACTTATCACTTTAGCCGGTACTTTAATATGACCATTATAATTCGGTGGTCGTACGTACCAGCTAAGGCTGTTTAAGGCGGTGACCGGCCAAATAAGTTAGGACTATCTGGCCATCACAAGGACGGATGTTTGACCGGTCATGACCGGGCGTGTTTGACCGGTGACAAAATTTGACGGTCAAATATTTTGTGCTTTTTAGGCGATTTTTTTCTGAAACGTTTTTGCATCGATGCTGCAGCTGCTGCCGCCGCTCCGGTATCTGTGTCAATTACCTCGACCCCGGAGACGAGGGCACCTCTGCCTGCACCCCGTGTTTTAGCAGTATCGGCGATAACAGCGGGTGGACAGGCGGACGAGGACGAGACGGATAATGTTAACGAGGGTCACAACAACTTCGTTGTGTTGACATCTTCCCGTGGATCGGACGCTCAACGACAGTCGCAGGCATGTCTCTGATTGTCTAGATATTTGTCTTAGATATGGTATGGGAAAAGTTTGTTTGGCTTATTTATCGATTGATAGGGAGACCACAGTTTGGGGGAAATTCTTTGACTTTGAAAAAAAACTTTGAGAGGACTTTCGAGTATCTCAAAAGTTTCGAGTATCGCAAAAGTAGGTCTCAAAGAGACCTACTTTTGCGATATTTTATCACGTAATGTTAGATATTTTTGGCATCGTATGCGAACTATGCGAAGAGACGCTTTCTCCATTCATTGACAGCAGTATCGATAAAGTTCTGCTCCAGACCAATCCAGGCTGTACCAGTCGCTTGTTGACTTCACAAACGTTCGTAAACATTATTTGGTAGACGCACTGCTGCATGACAGTCAAACTTTGTAAAAGACTGACTGTTTGGGCCCACAGATTAAGACAGATAAAATTTATTGACGTCTTTTTCATTTATTTTAACACGTATTATGCTTGGACTGCTTTCCCCAGGTAGTGCAAAAGTAGACGTTGGGTGAGGTGGAAACTAAAACACTTATTTAATAGCCAGTTGTGTCGGAAATATGTCTGCCAAAAATTATTAAAATCTGCTAATCTTTGTTCAAGCTATACAGTCGAAAAAGTCGGGGATGCTTTTTTGGGACACGGTGCAGTATCAGCACAAATATAGCTGCGGACAGTTACCGACACTCGGTCTTGATGTAATGTAAAGGCACATGTGAAAACTGCCGTGTGATAAAAAAAATGATAACCTCTGAGTGTAAAGGTGATACGGTTCAATGTGGCTATTGATAAAAGTCTCATCATTATCACTACCTGTATTAATAGCATCTGTGTATTACCTGTCCAGGTGCCTAGCCTGCAGCGTCTGGTGACGCCCAGCACAGCGGCTGTAGCCAATGGCATTAAAGTGATACGGCTCAAGGTCGCTATTGATAAACGACTGACAGTCGTTGATGAACGATCGCCCGCCGTACTCAAGTACAAGACCCCGCATTTTAGGTAAATTTTGGCCTATTGTTTTCAAAATCTGAGAGTCGTCGCTAAGTTTTTTTTGTTTCCTTGCTTTTTACGCGCGTCTTAGCTGTCGCAATTTTTGATGGAAAGTTTCAAGCTATAAACGGCCATATCTTAGAAACGGTAAGAGACACGGCCAAGGTTACTACTAACCACAAATAGAAAATGGCATACGCCCTTTCAAATGAGATAAAAAAATTATTGACTTTAGATAACTTTGAAGGTCGGGACGCGCTATTGTGGCTAAACGCTGCGAGATAGGCGCAGTGTTGCTCACTATAGAAAATGTCATACGCTCTTTAAGATGAGTTCAAAAAATCGACCTTGGGTATCTTTGAAAGTCGCTGGCAACCAGTACTGTCAGCTATCTTAGTGACAGCTGGGCTTCTTGTCTCAGTTAAGACGGTTGCCCATTGTCCTCGCAGATAGGCTAATACCCCGTTTACACGATGAAGCTGGCTCGACGAGCTGGCTCTTGTAAGCTGGACGAGCCAGCTCGATGTTTGCTTGATGTAGAGTATGCTTTATGCATGCTTCATATTTGCTCGATGTTTGCTCGACGTTTGCTTGATCGTGTAAACGGGGTATAACTCTCTCATGCTATATGTTACTGTCAGGGCGCTGGCTACAGTCGAGGTTCCTCCGCTGCCGTCGGGTCAAAAGATTCAAATCGGATGGATTCAAGTCTGTCGCGATATGACGTTCGTCAACTCGTACGGCAAGGAGGGCATGTAAGTAGTCTCATTTCACGGTATATTTATACCCCGTTTACACGATCAAGCTGGCTCGACGAGCTCGTGCTATATGTTAGCTGGACGAGCCAGCTCGATGTTTGCTGGACGTTTGCTCGATGTCTGCTCGATCGTGTAAAAGGGGTTTAACGAAGCATAATACACTGCAGATCGTGTTGAACAGTACTTTTTTCGATCGTGATCGATGGTGTGTTCTGCTTGAGAATGGGTTCTGGACACGCTTGTGTTGATTATTTTTCGCCGGACATCGTGTAATCGTCGTGTCGTTTGCTGTTTTTTTCTTGCTGAAATAAATATATGGGTTGAAATATTAAATACAAGCCGGTAGGCGACGTGGCTCGCAACGATACAGGTTTTGCAGCATAAGTAGTGCGGACGTTGTGTGTTTGGCACAAGCCGTGCTGCAAACAGACATACAGACACAGCGCAGACAATAAGGGTCGCTTACAGCTTGCAGCGTCGCGAGCCAATATATCCATAACAAACAGTGGATAGCACACCTAGGCTTACTGTTGATTAAAGAGATAGAGTTTATTTTCTAAAAGTATAACACAGTATATAACCATTAGGCCTACAATAGTAAATGACATAGGAGGGTGGCCAAAAGGATATCCATAAATGCTGGCCACCCATTGTTACAATCAATTTTACAATATTGCATACTCAACACACAAAAAAAATAATCAACAAGAGAGAAAAAAGAAGTCAGAAGTTACAGCAAATGTGTAAGCTAAAATTAATGTCTTTTTCTTCAGACACAGGCCCAAAAACGTCTCCCGTCTGCGAAATGACCTACATGTGTACTGTGTCGGGCGGGACGTTAAACCCTACACACTCACTTAGTCGGAGAGGTCTTTTCCATTTGTCATCATTGCAAAGACTTTCATCGTGAATGGAGAAGACGTTTACGGGCCCGTGGCTGAGAAAAAGAACAGCAATTTGGTTTGACTACTATAAGGCGTGGCTGGCCAGTTTGACAGTAGCCTTTTGGTGCTGATAATCGCTAAAGTTAGTTGTTACCATCATTATATTTGATTAATTCAAATTTTTTACTAACATATAGCAGTACGAGTTGGTAGCGTTTGAAGATCTCGGTTGGTAAATGCTGACAGGTCAGCGACATACGTACAGACACAGCCACGGACGGACACGCTGCCTGACATTAAGGATCGCTTCTAGCAAACGTGCTTGTACTGTGTATGAGGCAGCACGAGCTGGGAATTTCCGGAGATCGTGGTGGGAAAATACCGTCAGATCAGTGACGCGGACGGCAAGCAGTATCCGTGGTATGGATCGAAGACGGAGGTCCAGACGCTGGAAGGACCGACGGTGCAGCCGACGCACGTCACCATCCACATGAACGATAATTTCTTTCCACAGGTTTTATACACGTCTGTCCTACCATGAGTATAATACGCTGAAATGTTGTCTTTGTTATTTCGCTAAAATGATACAAAAAAGTTTTTTGGGAGTGTAGCTTATGTCTTTTTAGGCGTTCAACTAAAAGAATTATCAATTGTGATGAAATTTCGTGACGGGTTTGGGCATGGTCTATTAAAAAGGTTAATATTTTAAAGTCGGTTCGAATTAAAACCGCACCCCCTTTATTTAGCCCACTCGTACCTTTTTTAATTGAGCCTATAAAAATTAAAGCAAAAAATAATAATATTTTTACTAAACTATAACACGTTTTGTTTGTTTTTTTTGTAAATTTTGTTGTACATTACAGCATTTATTTCATTTTATTTATTCCAGTTTTGTTTGAAGTACGGTAGCCTAGTTTTATTTTCTAGTTTTTTTAGTTTGTGTAGGTTTTCGCGCGTTTCGTGAGCATTAGCTCAAATTTTTTGTTTATCTTTCTGAGCGACGGCGTGGCCCCCCAAACGTCGCTCGGCCCGGGGTAGCTTACCCCTTTTATATCCCCCTAGACGGGCCTGATCGTACCCATGGCTCGACCTTGCTGGTCGCCCAAAACATTTTCAGCTAAACACTTACACAGCTCGTAGTTTATTGGCGTTATAATAGGTGTAATATGGATGCAGGTCACGTGGTATATACCGCACTCGGACTACAGTCGCGAGCCTACATTGGAGTTTATCTACCGCAAGCAAAGATTCTACACGTTCCTTGCTCTACGAGATCTCAACACCAACGTCTACCAGATCCTCAAAACCGTCGCCTGGATGATGGAACTCTCCATTCAGGTCCGTGATCATAAATATAATTAATATTTATTATGATATTATCAACGCCAACGTCTGCACTCTACAGGTACTCAAGACCGTTGCTTGGATGACGGAAATCAGGCCCGAAGGGGTGGGGGAAGGATTCGATGTGTTAGATCAAACCTTCCCCCAATCGGAACCAGGAAACGTTGCATAAAAATAACCAAACATGTGAGCGCGATGCAATTTTTTTATTTTTTAGCATTTTTAAAAAGTCAGTTGAAAGTTGACATATAAAGTTAAAAGATGATATTTTTTCCTGACACGGTGTATTGATTGATTGATTGATTGATTGATTAATGAATTAATTAGTTTGTTAGTTTGTTCATTTGTCCGTCCGTTCGTTCAACGTACACGATCGAGCAAATATCAAGCAGACATCGAGAAAACATCGAGCAAATATGAAGCATCCATAAAGCACATAGCAAACGTCGATCAAACATCGAGCTGGCGCGTCCAGCTAACATAACTGACTACTGTAACTCTCTATACTATAATCTTCCTAAGTCTCAATTAAATCGTCTTCAGCACATCCAGAACTCCCTTGCTCGTGCTGTCATCAGAGCTCCTAAATTTAGTCGTACCACTCCTATTCTTAAATCTCTTCACTGGCTCAAAATAAATAAACGTATTAAATATAAAATTCTCTCTCTTACCTTTAAACTTCTCTATACCGCTCAACCTCCTTACCTGTATAACTTAATCTCTCTCCAGCCATCACGTAACACTCGATCCTCATCTGTCGTCACTCTTGCTCGTCCACCTACTCATTCCTGCTTAAAAATTACCAATCGTGCCTTTCGCTATGCATCACCTCATCTCTGGAATCAACTGCCTCACTCACTTCGTCAGCCACGTCTTGATTTATCTTCTCCTGACTCACCATACTTCCATGATCGTCTCACCTCGTCAGCGTCACCATCACCACTCTTGTCATCCATCACCCCATCATTCTTTCATTCCAATATCAAAACGCTTATCGTCCATAGTCATCTGGAACCCCTTCGGACTGACTTCACGGCTATTCGGACCTGCTTACGGTTTTTATGTTTACTTTTTTCAGTTTTTTCCTGAGTTTTAGTTTTCATTATTATTTTTTTATTTCTTACATTTTTAGTTTTTTTTCTTATTTCAGTTGTCTTTACTTCAGTCATTTTTCGAATTTTGTCAGTTTTACATTTAAGACTATTTCTATTCTCAATATCTCTCATTTCATTTTTCTTTTCAACATTTCAGTTTTTTTTAGTTTATGTGCTAGATTAAACTGACAGTTTGTTTGTCAGTTTTTGAGTGCAAATTTTCCATTGTATTGTATTGTATATAGCCAGCTCGTCAAGCCAGCTTGATGGTGTAAACGGGGTATAACTGATGCGTGTATGCAGGTGGAGCCGTCTAACCCGTTGGGTGAGCGTGCCAAGGTGTTGGGTCCGATTGACCAAGAGCGTCCGTACGTGTTGGACGAAGCCTCAGGCGTCAGACTGGAGAAATACGCTCTCAACCCACCCAACGCCAACAACTCACAGGTTCATCTATTCTCATAGTTACTGGCGTCTTAGATCTCCGAGCTTTTTCGACCAATCGCCGTAAAACTCTTCTTACACGTGAACGGAAATGTGTGCAATTATACAGTACAAGGTTATGTCTCAAATGTTAAGGGCTAGGGCTCCCCCCACCCCCAAAAAATTCAGGATTATTGCTTTTTACAGTTAGGTAGTGACTTTTGTTCCGGCGATTATACATAACTTTGTTGTGGCTTGCGGTTTAGATTTTTCGAGGTCCTTGCGGTTTTTGACGCGCTACAGCCATGCTGTAGAGCGTCTATGGCACGATGTGTCGTCCGTGTGTCTGTCCGTCCGTGTGTCTGTCTGCTTACCTGTCACAGATGTATTGTGGCTAAACGGTAGGTCGTAGGTGAAAACTTTCTACGTCAGTAATTAGCACTGTGTCCTAAATTTAGTTGTGGAGAATTTCAGCGATCTAGTGGAAATGAAACATTTTTAACTTTGGAGTTGAATGGAGGAGGGGTAAGGAAATGCGTGTTTTTCAACGAAAAACCGGCCATATCTCGGAAACGGTGAGAGATACGGCCAAGGTTACTATTAATCACTAATAGGAAGTAGCACAAGTCCTTTGAGATGAAACGAAAATCTTCGGCCTCGAATGACCTTGATGGCCCACTACTGCAACAGGAACTGTATAAGCTGTAGCGCGTCTTCCCTTGCGACAGTTGGGCCACACTAAAAAATCCAGCGTGTAATATTATCTGATGTAGGTTTTGATCTGGCGACCACGAAGCGGTGATCCGAAAGTCATAGTGCCACCGGTCCAGACGACGATAGACGTGAACCGCTACCTGGCAGCCACACGTGACCAGTTTTCCAAGCTTCGTCATTTGCTGCACAACACCGCTTCACGTAACGCAGCGCTGACCAAATCGACGACCCCTGGTCGCTCGCACAGTTCACGCTAGCTAATGCTGCGTCTACCTCGGATTATATTTTCGCTCAGAATGTCCAATTTGTCGACGAAATGTGCTTTATCTTTCAGATTACCTGCGATCGAGCAAAGCCTTTTATCGGAGTTTTCTACTGTTGCTTTATTTTTCTGTTGTTCTGGATTTCTCTGGCGAAACATTTTCCAGCTGCAACAACGTTTCATTTTCTTTTTCACTTTCTTTTTTCTTTTTTGTCTTGATATTGAAAGATCGATTATTAATTTATCAACGAAACGTGTTTTATCTTTTGGTTTATTTGATCGAGCAGAAACTTTGATCTGAGTTTACTGTTCCTTTTCTCTGTTTACTGTTCTTTTCTTCTGTTTCTCTGAATTTCTCGGGCGAGAAATTGTCCAGATAAAACAAAGTTTTATTTCTCTTTTCACGGCCGTTTTTGGAATATGTTTGTAGATCAAGAAGACACTTTTTTCTGATTTCTGTAGCTTTTCGTTGTTTTTCTTTAAGCATACACAATTTTCAGTTTATTTTCTCTGTATTCATACTGTTTTTAAATGTACGTATTTTGGCATTTGTTTCGAAATTTTTAGCTATAGGCCTATTTAATTTTTTTTGCTATTTTTCGTTCATATTGCCTAGTTGGAAGAGGATGTGTAGAGTAATTTAATTTAAGTGATGATGTGTGCTTACAATTTAAAATGCTGTTGCTGCTGCTGCTGCTGCTGCTGCCGTTGCTGTTTGTGACGTCACAAACTTACGCCCATTTACCATGTATGACAGAGATGATGTTTCTGAGCAACCATATACACATGTGACAAACTTGATTTCCAGTGTTAATTAGCACCGAAAAATTCCAATAATAAGCGTTAAAACTAACAATCATACTGCGATATGATACTCTGTCGCAACAATAACCATATCCTACTTATGTTGGCCCGTTTTCCTATTTTATTGTTTACGCTAATGGTCGTTTATAGTGGTTTAATTTTCTAAGTTGGGGGATGAGAAAATTATTTCAAAACGTGAATTTTCTGAAGAGTGGCCTTCCTTTTCTATGCACATGTAAATATTTTATGTATAAATTTGGTCGAAATTTTGGTAAAATGATATAATGAAATGTAGTGCTCAATTAAGCTATTTTAGCTTAGTTTTACTTTTTTAAGGATTGAGCTGGGTTATGTTCTCTGCAATTTCGTGATTTTTAAATAGGCCTATTTGTCGGTTGTTTACCAATCTTATATTGTTGTATCGTGAGACTATTTTATACAGCGATTTGCGTGTATTTGTTTTTCTGTGTGTTGGTGCGTACTTTTTTAGGCATTAGCAATGATTGTGACTTTCCCAAACTGGACCAAATCGTGCACCGTTATAGTGACGAACTCTAATTTTTAGAGTTAAGACGTAACCATTTATAGTAAATTGCATGATAATATGCATAAAGTGAATGTTGTAAACTTGTAATGAGTTAATGACACTATCACCAGATTTAGCGGAAAATATTGTGACATAAACAACAGCAAACTATTGCTAAAGTTCTGTATACAACTCGGACGACATTGAGCGATGACCTCACGTACGATCTAAAAGACTCTGATGAAAACAAAATTCTAAAATTTTCACCAGAATGTGTTCGAGTTATAACTATACACAGTGGCGTAGATAAAGGGCCCATGGGGCCCAGTTCCCCCGTTTCCCAATTTTCCAAACAATAAGCCTATAGCCTACATAAACACATGTTTAAACTGCACTACATTTCGTCAATTGATTCTCAGGAAAATAATTGAAATTGTTGTCACACGATCTTGTATTTTAAAGACGTAATGCACCAAATTTGATTTCGGCTGGGGCTCCGCTTTAGACCCCGCTGTTGGAGCACGCGATGCTTTCCCGGATCCCTGGTTTTAGCTGTTCTATATACTTTTAGAGAGAAAAATCTGAGGGCAAAGGGAGGAAAAGGGAAGGGAAAAAAGGGTGAGGAAAAAGAGGAAGAAAAAAGAAAAGGGAAGAAAAGGGAAAAGAAGGGAACCCCCCAATTCACATTTCTGGCTATGCCACTGTAAGCTATCAACTACAATTAAAATATCCTACATCTATGGTAGCACCGATCTGTCGTCACATGGGGGTCACTAAGTAAAAATCCCCGAGTTTTTCAGGTTTTTCCAGAGCCATAAACTTACATTTCCATAAGACATTGCAACGAAAAGTAGTGTGATGATGATAACTTTGGGTACCGCTGTAAGCTCTATACGGGACAGCCCTATTTGCAAACGCATTTTGAGGCATTTTTCCACAGCGGAAACCTCATCTGGTGACACTATTTTGTTAGAATTTTTCGCTAAAGTTTGCAGGTCTTGATAATTACCTGAGTTTTTCAGATTTCATAAAATTATCTGAGTATTTCATTTTTTTCTTGTTTTGAGGCCACCCTGTTTTAAAATGTGGAGGGGGGGTAAAGGTCGAGCCTCAAGGCACCGTACGGCCAGTCAGTAATACAATACAATACAATGAAAAATTTGCACTCAAAAACTGACAAACACACTGTCAGTTTAATCTAGCACATAAACTAAAAAGAACTGAATTGTTTAAAAGAAAAATGAAATGAGAGATACTGAGA
>Ga0209367_1013231_pt1 | contig 10651 bp, 9 predicted proteins | sample WorMetLIZISLAND2_FD_187412 | JGI IMG/M metagenome (GOLD analysis project Ga0209367, IMG submission 187412) | Marine gutless worms symbiont microbial communities from Max Planck institute for Marine Microbiology, Germany - Olavius geniculatus... ...
GTGTGGGACAACCCTGCAGGAGTTAAGCCACGCTGCCCTAGATAGGCAGCGGTGGGCAGCGATAGTAAGAATGGCGTCAGACACCAACGGGCATTGAGCCCACGGTTGTCGATGATGATGATGATGAAGTTTAGTGCAGTTTAAACACTGAAGGCAAGCAAGGGCGGTGTGGCATGACAAGTTTGAAAGTAGGTGTTACAAGTAACCTGCGAGCGAAGCAAGCAGAAACAAATTGAAGTTGTTGTACACAGAATTGTCACATTAACTGTGCCTTGCCTTGCGTATTCCAGGCAATTTGCATTAGGCATGTTTGCTGAGTTTAGGGGGGTGCGCCGTGCGTGCCCCCTCTAAATACGCCCCTGATTATAGTGACTGATACAAGCATAAAGGCTTGCTGCTACTGCTATTTATTGCGCCCCTTTCCAGTCAAACGCCGTGGCCAATATGGCCACATTCCTCTTTGAAGCAGCATGTGAATATAATAAAAATATTTTTAAAAAATGCAAAATTCACACAGAAATACCGCACATGATTGCCAAAATCCTTTCAGTTTTCAGTGCTCTACCCTTGGACCCCATTGGGGGCTAAGCCCCAGATTCCCATTATGGGCTGACAATCCCGGGCTCACCATGCCTCCCCCTTCCTTACAACTTCTAGATCTGCCAGTGTTTCAGGTCCAACGATTAATGCATATTTTGTTACTTTTATTCCTCTGGCATTCCATTAATGATAAATATCATCAGGTTAAGTTCACCAGAAAACAACTAATCCACTGCAATGAGGGATAAAATGATTTCTATCTGGAACACTAATATCTCGGCAGCGAGAAATTTAAAACAATTCCATGAATCAGCTGCAAATGTGCTGTGCTGTACCTTGTAGACAATGTTTTTCAGATACTCCATGTTAGAGATGGCATTTTCGCGCTCCTGGTTGCGTTCGAGGCGTCGGATTTCACCTTTGAGCACTAAAGCCTGTTCAGTCAGCCGCAGCACTGTTGCCTCACTCTCGTTCAGAAGCTGTCACATCAGCAAATCACTAACTGCACCAACCACTAAGCGCCATCGTGGCCAGGTCTGTCAACTGTCCCTAAATTTTTAGGTGCCAGAAAATTCTTGTTAAAAACTGTCATCCAGAAATGCAAAATTTGGGGCTCAAAACCCCCATAATGAGAAAATTTAAGGCCAAAATCAAAATTTTGAGCATTCATAATCTCCCCTGTTGGCAATTTGACAATGACCGATTGTAAAACATCAGAAGTTGGGCCAAGTCTAATCTTCCTCAAAAAGTTCGGCCAAATCGCCTGGTAACTTTTGTGCATTCCTGCTAACATGAAGGAAATGTTAGCGTACTGAAAAGTAACGCTTTATCGTGAAATTCGTGTAACAAATACGCTGACGAAGGAGACGCAGGCAAACAGAGAGACAAACCACGGTGAGATGTTCAGTTTGTTTCTCGGCTGCTGTCAGAGACGACCGAGCAGCCATATCCTCCGACTCTATTGTTCTTATACCTTTCACAGTCACACATATAGACACAAATCAGTTTAACAGCAGCTAAGAAATTTGAGCTAATGCTCACAAGATGCACGAAAGCCTATAGCAGTTCCGGTTCAGTAGTTTAGCTGAAAATTGGAGTGTTCACGCTAAGTTAATATACAAATACCAAATTATCTATCTGGATTGCATAACGATAATTCCGTGGCGCCACCTTGTGAATGATATAGACTTGTGTCGCAGCCTGAAATCGCCAAAAAAAACAACAGGTATAAACCGTCTTTTCATTCTGCCATAATGCTCTCACACACTGCCTAGAGGGTTAAAGTTGGTCTCTGGTTGAGGAGATACTCAAATAAACACAGACAAACCATTGCTACTTAAGTTTTTCTCGACAGGTCAGTTATGTTACAATATGATCCATATAATGTACAGAGTACACATGTTACATATGATATGATGTATGATATTCATTTTTGGACATAACTGTACCTATAAACTCAAATTATGATTTCTGATATTAATTGCTAGTTATGGAAATCAAAGAACTTTAAATATCAAGCTGTAATCCTATCACAGCAGTGACAAGGCCTCTAGTTAGCTAATGCCCCTATACAAACAGAAGAGATCGCAAAGCTTTAAAGCATCCACCTCAAAACAGCAAAAAAATGAACCACACAGAAATGTACAAATCACTGCTTACTGGCAATGTCTTCGGACAGCTGTGACGTAAGCAACTGCTCAAACGGAATAAATGATGACTGACTTCCATTTCCGCTCAGCTAACAAATCAACAACAATAACAAATTACCAAAGAAATCAAATACCAAAAGTAACAGAAAAATACACGTATGACCAGTTTATGAACAATATCAGCAATCACACCTCACACGATAGTGTGAGTGTTGTAAGGACAACCTTCAAAGTCTATGGCAAAAAGGCAAACTTTGACCCTCAGCCAACCAAAAACCCCTAAACCGATCGTCACCAAATTTTTGTGGTGTCCTTGCCACCAATAAAAATTTGGGCTCAGTTCAGCCAGGGGTTTTTGCTCCCCATATAGGTGAAATATACACCGCTCCTGTTCTAAATTTACTACACTTTTTTTTGGTTCTTCAACTCGCCTACAGGCCAGTCCGTTAGACCGTTTTTACGCTTAATACATCAAATGACGCGGTTTTGCGCAAGGAAGTGCCTTTTTATTTTTTACGTATTTATTCGAAAAATTCAAAAAAATTACAATGGCGCCTATGTGGAAAATGTAAAAATTCTTTCAACTGTCATAACTTCGGTTGTGTGCAAGATAAAGTCGTAATTTTTGGTTCTAAGACATGGTTTTCAAGGACAGCCTAATTAACGTTGACATTTATATTTACCCCCCGTTGACCACCGTTGCCATGGCAACGAAATTTGAAACAAAATTGGCTATAACTCGGCTTGCGTAAGAGATTTTTGTGAGATTTTTGTGCCTACAGGGGGTTTTCAGAAATGGGCCATCGAATGCCACCAATCACATTTTCTCCCAACAGGCCCCCGTTGCCATGGCAACAAAATTCGGGACAAAATTGGCTATAACTCAGCTTGTGTAAGAGATATCTGCAAGATTTTTTGCATCTGTGGGGAGTTTTGGGAAATGGGGCATCAAATGCTGCTAACTAATTTTACCCTGACCGATCCTTGTTGCCAAGGCAACAAAATTTAAGACAAAATGGGCTATACCTTGGTTTGTACAACAAATATCACCAAGATCCTTGCATCTGATGAAGGTGCGGGTTGAGGGTTTGGCAATTAGATGACGTCAGTCAAAGTCTACCACAGCCAACCTTGATTTCCAGGTATAACAAGCAGCAGCGTAGTAGGAGCAGCAGCAGCAGTAGACACATCCAACGTTCTGTACCCAACCAGAGGTATACTGCTCTGCCTAAAAAGATAAAAGGTAAAGATACGGATCCTGCTATAGCGCTTTTTACATGCGTCAGGCTCATTCCCCGACTTTTGGCAATAAAACAGCAAATATATATGTAAAAAACTTACCAGTTTACAACTGTGTCTAAGGACGATGTGATGATATCAGTCCTCTAAAACAGCAAAAATCATTTGGGTAACCTTAGATGGAGCTATGCATATGGCGTCCTCACAAGCTGACTTTAGTTGGTAATCACTAACATAGTCTAAAGCCTTCTTCATTTGATGTTATTTGTCGTATTAGGCCTACTTGCCGAATAGTTACCGATTTGGCCGAACTGCCCAAAATGTGCACCGTAAAACAAAAGACAGGCCTAAGCATATAATAATAAGCTTAACTAATGTAAAAGTCTGCATAATGATGATGTGGTGATCTCATATAACTGCTTTCACTTTGGACCAAAATACTATAGGCCTACTGCATTGGATGGTCATTGCCATAATAGGCTACTCAGGCTAAAATTGAGAGCATTAACAGCGAATGTAGGGCCAAGACGACAGCTGGATCATTCATGCATGCTGTTAGGGCCTATAAATGGCAAGCACATGAACAAGTTCACGTTCTTATTAGAGATCAACAACGTCCCATCACTTTATTATCCGGCCATCCATCTGTGCATTCTACACACGTTCATAACTCAGCAATAAGGAAAAAAATCTAAGATTGATCTAAATGTTTTCCATGGCACAGTAACTGCTACAGCATCTTTCAGCTTTAAAGTGTCTACTGTCAGGGTTAGGGTTGTGCTGTGCAGTTGGACAGTTTGCATGCATAGGCCTATGAGCGCGCAGTTAGCTGAATATTGTGCTGGCACAGGGTCATATTTTTGCTTCCTTGTTAGGCCTATCATTAGCTAAGCCATAGGCTAACAGAAACATTTTTGGCCGCTACACTAATCTGTAAACATTGGGCAAGTAGGCCTAATATGACAAATAACATCAAATGAAGAAGGCTTTAGACTATGTTAGTGATTACCAACTAAAGTCAGCTTGTAAGGATGTCATATGCATAACCCCATCTATGGTTACCCAAATGATTTTTGCTGTTTTAGAGGACTGATATCATCACATCATCCTTACACACAGTTGTAAACTGGTAAGTTTTTTTTGCATATATTAGAATAATAATCAATAATGGATTGTATTCACCAACCTTTGTTTGTACACTGGGGACTTCATCATCAATGTTCTCTGAACCCTGTCACAGACATCACAAAATATCAGTTTCACAACAGAAAAACTGAACCAAGTTCAAACATTTTATAACGAACACAAACTTGCACAAAGCACAGCTAATTCACGAAAATTATGGGCTCCACTATTGGCAAGCACTACCATCTTACGGCAAAAGCTGCACTGGCTTCCCGTAAAAAAGACAACAAGTTGTCTTTAAGGTAGCGACACTCACCTTCAAGGCAAGTAAGCTCGGACAGCCAGCATACGAGGACAACCTCCTACGTGAAACCTCCCACCAGAAAGTTACATTCGTCCGCAACCAATCTGCTTCGTCAGCCCTTAGATACTACTACTTTCTCATCTCGTTCCTGCTACCACTTTCTGGAACAATCTGTCTGCAAACATTAGATCAGCTATCACTTTTGGCACTTTTAAATCCAGGCTAAAAACTGAACTTTTTACCCCAGCCTACTGCACCTAGGACACATCAGCACCAACACAGCGATTTTAATTCACAATTACTTTATGACAATGGCTGGCGCTACATCAAATTGTTTTTAGATTAGATTACATTAGATAAGATGCAGTTAGATGGTCGCTATGACTCCGTCGACTATTATGCCTCCGCCAACATGTGACAAGAAGCTAATACTCAAAATATCATGCTAACAAGGTCAAAAGTGCATTCTGGGCATATCTGACCCTGCCATGACCCTGACCCTCGACCTTTTGACTCCAAAATTTGAGGTCATCCTTGCCATAAAGTCCGTTTGTGGTGAAAGTCTGATCAAATTCTGTCAACAAATACGCAAGGTATCGTGCTAGCAATGCCAAAGTGCATTTTAGAGCATTTGACCCCGCAGTCACCTTGACCTTTAGCCTTTTGACCCCAAAATTTAATGCCTTCATCTTTGCCCCAAGTCCATTAGTGGTGAATGTTTGGTCAAATTCCGTTAACAAGCAAGATATCACGCCAATAATGTTTGTTCAAGACGCACACACCCATGCATGGATGCATGTATGCACGAACATTCTGGAAACATAATGCCTCCGCTCACCACGTTGATGAAAGCATAAAAAATGACACATTAAGTTTCGTAATGATGACGAAGATGACAATGACAATGATGACGGACATTCAAACCTCTCCGGACTGACGTTCTTCACCGCGGAGTTCTCTCGGATAATCGTTGACTCTATCGACAGCAGTGTTCATATCCCGTAGATCAGGCGACACTGACACACCAACCGTAGCTGAAGCAGTGGGAGTAGTGGTGGCAATGCGTGAAGCATGCAGCCGGTCAATCTCCAGCTCTGCTGCATCCAGCTGCCCACGCAGTGAGTCCAGCTTCAGACGATGCTCCTCTTGCAGCATGTTCAGCTGCTCCTAACACATCACACACGCACGTACGCAACTGTCACTCTGCTTCAGGTGAAAACGGAAAGCAAAGTCCTTCCGCAGCCTTTAGACCCATAAGGCGGTGCTGATCTCCATTTCCTTAACCTCCCAACTATACAGTATTAGAAATAAATGATGTACATCAAAAGCCCACCTCTATTATCTCGAGAACTTAAAGGGCTATCTGTATGGGATCATTCTAAGGTAAAACAAACCAAGTTGATTGCAGATTAGCTGCCTGGGATTAGTTAAATCTTGCTATTCTGCAAGGTGACAGATTTTCAGCATCCATAGTGCACAGTTTTTACTCGCAAAAACAGCTACTGCTTTCAGTGCATCTTAGCCATCGCAATTCTGTTTGTCTGTCCGTCCGTCACCCGGGTGGATCAGTCGAAAGCGGTGCAAGCTAGGATCACTAAATCTTCACTGTCGGCTGCCTGAAAAATTCTAGTTTCAGAAACCATAAAGCTCTTCCATAAATTCAAAGGGGGTCACCCCGAACGAGGGCGCTAAATGAGAAGAGGGTGGGGAAAAATTTGTGATTTTTAGCCAATAAGTCGCTGTATCTCAATAATGGTGCGAGACAGGGTGTAAGTTACTATTAATCACTAATAGGAAGTCGTACAATGGCTCTCGATTGCCACTGAATTCAATGACCTTGGATGACCTTGAACGCTAAAAAAGGGGTTTTATGGATTTTTTTGGCGATTTCAGGCTGCGAGACACATTTCAAGAGCAAATTCCGCTGAAAATAATTGAGATAAACATGGACAAGCTGCGTATGAAATTTTCGGCATTAAACGTAGATTTCAACGGTCCAAGTCTCGATTTTCTAGGTTCAAGGAAACCTATGCACGATAGCATCAAAAAGTGGTACCTCCATAAAAGTTGTTATTTTGCTGTTGTTGGCCAGTCTTTTGTGAAAACGATTGCAGATAGGCATGGGCATGCTGCCTATCACAACAAGCACTAGTGACGAGCTTTCAGTCATATCAACATCGGTGACTTTGAAAGACCCTAAACTTTCAAAATAAGGGGTTTTTTATTGATTTTTGCAATCTTCGGCTGCAGCGCACACTCCAAAAATAAACTGCGATGAAATGGTTGGAGATAGGCTGACAGTTTGCAAACAGGAAATGTATAGGCTTTCACGTGTCTCATGAGCATTAGCTCAAATTTCTTGTATATCCTGCTCATCATGCTATAGAGCATTTTGGTGAGTTATCCAGTGTTCATGAAAAAAATCTATAAGCACTCTTGATGCTGTTATACAGTAGTTACTAATTTCACTGCATGAACATACTGACTAATGCTACAATATTCTGTGCTCACTTTAAACGTCAGAGTAAGCGTTTCGTTCTGTGACATCAGTTGCTGGATTGCCTCCACTCTCTGTGAACTGTTAGCAGCATTTTCTGCCGTCAATCGCTCCACCCTGCAACAGTTATCAACACACAATGAACAAAGGGCATCTGACTGATTGTTGCACGTGCATATCACAGACTATGTAATAACAATATCATAAGCACATGCACAGGCCAATTATTACACCATGCTCTGTGCTGTAAGTTACCAATCAAAGACAGTAAAACTGTTCTAAAAAAGCATCTGCTCACTGTGCTCAGCAGACATCACAAGTAAAGACTTCATGACTTTGAAAAAAAAGATGCAGAAGACAGAAGCAACTGGCAAAAGATTATGTCATAAACCTGCCACATGGCAGAAGATCAAGGAAAAAGAGTACAAAAGTACAAGAATCAAAGCCAGCAATGCAGGTCCAGCCACGTGAAACCGACCGCCTGAGTCAATGCACAGAACATCGTCCCAGGCAGCCTTCAAACAAGAACTCAAAACATTTTTATTCTGCATCACTTTTAACATTTTTTCATGATTGGCTAAGACTGTTTTTAACACCTACCACCCATGATCTTAAATTGTAAACGCAGCACTATAATCTTTGCATATGATATGATATTAAAACACAATCGGTGACATGATGTTCAACACTGTGACAGGTTTCCTGGCGCTTACCGTTCTCTCCAGACACGTTCCGTCTGCTCAGCGTCTGCTGCTGACTTGGAGTAGCGCTGCTGAAGACGATCGTGTTCCTCTTGAAGCAATTGATTCTCTTCATTCATGTTCTGTATCCGCTCACTGACATGCACATGTGCACAGACGACAACAGTTACTGCAACACGGTATCAAATGACATTCAGTATATGATTCCCAACAGGTGTAGCAATGCCAGCGAACAATGAACTTTCTTTCAATACTGCAAATGTGAAATACAAGTCGATCTTCTACATAGCAGGTTAAGCATTGCCTGGTAGTAACAGCTAGCATGTTGATGATGTTAAACACAAAAATGAAAGGCTGGCAGTTTGACTCCATGGCATCTGTTGTCCAGTAACAATTCAAAACTCTAAAGCACAATACTGGCCAAGGAATAGCAATGCTCTGCAGCTGCGAAGATAACCGTGGGTTTTGCAAAAGGTCATAGCCTAGAAATCGTGATCAGATAGACCTTTATATTACAAAAAAAGATTTTCGCACTAACTGTTGCAGTGGAAGCTCATCTCTTTTTCATCATTTTGAGCTGGCAAGCATTAAACCTAACTAAACTAGCAGATAGCCAGCTTCATTAACGGCCAGTGCCTTTAAACAACTAGGTCAGTATGACACATACCAGTGATGGTGACAGCGAATACTGTTACACAGAACTGAATTTTAAGTAAGTAAGTAAGTACGTGCATATTTAAAGTGCACAATGTCAGCCAGTGGCCGAATTTGAGGCACTTGCCCAAGGTTGTTACTTGGCAGTGCACCGGGCGGGAGTCGAACCAGTAACCTCAGAGTTATTAGTTTGGCATAGTACCACTATACTACCACCACAATGTAGAATTACCTATATAGTAGTATGTTTAGCACAGTAGTCAACACAAAATGCTTATTATTTTTGCAAGAAACAAAACATACTATTATATAGGTAAGTCTACATTGTGGTGGTGGTGTAATGGTAGCATGCCAAACTAATAACCCTGAGGTTACTGGTTCGACTCCCGCCCAGTCCACTGCCAAGTAACAACCTTGGGCAAATTGTTCATACACGTGCCTCTGTTCACTAAGCAATATAATTTGATACCGGATAAAGAGAGTTGATGCTCTGCGGCTGGGAAGGTAACCGTAGGTCTGGCGTCACACTGGCCATGCATCACGGACTCCATGCTCTATCTACCTATCGGTTCAACAGCCAAAGAAAGGGAAAGGAGCACCCTGCTGATACCCTTGTGGGATATGGCACCCTTAACCTTAACCTACATTTTATGTGACAATGTTGAATAACAAGTCAACTGATATTATAAAAAACTGTTCAATTAGTAAAATATAATGAATTTATAGCTATTAAACAAGAACACACCGTGATTCCTGCAACTGAGTTCGCAGCTGATCGACCATCTTCTGTAACCTCTGACTGCGGTCAAACAAACACAATAATCCCAGTACAGTATCTAATTCACTTCAATATCATCATTGCATAACAGAAGAAAAAAAACAGATAAATCTTAATGATCAGAAGCACAATGTATGTTTTACAATCACCTCTCACCAGTGAAAAATGTTTTTGTATTGCCTTAGTTGACAGCATCATGTAACTCCCAACTTTCGTTTAACTAGACAGTTTTTCTCCAGGTTACTCCAGATTAGGCCGGAAAAACCAAACACTGACCTTTTGCAAAGTGCAAGAACCATTTTTTTCAACAGTGTCAATGGATTAGCAGCAGCATAGCAGTCCTTAGCATATTTAGTGAACCATGTAACTAGTACTATTACCTTTTTACAAAAAGCCATTTAAAGTCATTTCTAGACTAGATCAGATAAACCAAAAAAAACCACTGGAACACAACATTTTATAGGTTCATTGTTTTTCCTGATACACGTATTCAATAGCACGAAAGCACTGAAATATGTAGATTAATGTGTTACGAGAGGTATGTATGTTACACAGTCTTCATATAAGTACCATTCGGCTCGATCTCTTTCTGACGTTTGATCCACGCTTGACTTATGCTTCTGCTGCTTCAGTACGCTGTGGACTCGAACCTATACATCATTGGATATCATTTAACATCAGTTACACGATACACAGGCATGCAACTGCTTCCAATGCTATCAGCTAATTCCATGCAAATTATATATCCAGAAGATCCAGTCCATACTGACTAAACTCGGACACTTTTAGGAATGATTAAAGTGATTTGCCACTAAGCGAAATCGATCCGCTGAAAACGTTATTTTGTAAGAACAAAACTCATATTAAGTCAGTGACTGGAGTGTTGCGTAGAGACTTGCTGACTGCAGTAACCATTCTGCTGTATGTAAGAGCGACAGGTTGGCTTTCCAATCTCCCGAGCCATGCAGGTACGAGAGGCGTTCAATAAATTCCAAGACTACATCCTTAATACAACGACAGTAAATCACACAATTCTGACAGTTATGTTACTTTTCAACATAGTCTCCCTGCAGTTCACTGCAATGTTCCCATTGTTCCATAAGTCGGCTGGAACCCGTAGCATTAAGTTTTTGTTGGCATCTGTAGAAATTTCCGGACACAATG
>Ga0209367_1013232_pt1 | contig 10650 bp, 8 predicted proteins | sample WorMetLIZISLAND2_FD_187412 | JGI IMG/M metagenome (GOLD analysis project Ga0209367, IMG submission 187412) | Marine gutless worms symbiont microbial communities from Max Planck institute for Marine Microbiology, Germany - Olavius geniculatus... ...
GATAAGCAGCATGTATGTACCCATCTGCAACCCTTTTCACATTATTCGAGCCAATAACGGCAAAATGACGTCTTTTTAGGCGGGTACTCCTCTTCGACGCTCTCGTTTGAGGGAAACCCCTGCACCCAGTGGCACAAAATTTTGTCACGATAAACTAGAGACCTTGGGGCAGCCCACAGTGAAGATTTCGTGATCCTAGCTTGCACCGTTTTGATACAGCTCACGAGTGTGACAGAGGGACAGACAGACGCCCAGACGATGGCAAAGACGCGCGAAGCGTTCTGCTTTCGCGCGTAAAAATTCTGTCAGATAAAATGTTTAGTGCAGTGTCAGATAATGATTAATTTTTGATTATACAACGTTTTTGTCATTATATATAATTATTTAATGTAATTTTGTTGAACTTACTTTGAGAATACTGTAGACTTTTTACACAGATGTACTGATTATATTTTGAAATGTGAAAAGATTTTGCCACTCCTGCCGGCTGGTGACCACATGTGCAGTTATGCATAGTACATTATTGTAAATATTACATTGGGCGTTTAATTGATTGACTGATTTGCAGAGGTGGACAAACCATACGTTCCAGCCAGTTGCTGTGAGCGGAATAGTGATGGGCAGTACTCAAACAAGTATCAGTGTCAGATGTCGATAGACCGGCCTCCAGGTCTCAGATACGGCAAAAAGAACGTTTATGTATATTACCCGGTTAGTAATTATTACTGTGGCTTACGAGCGTTATCATTTCTACACTTGTGCAGTTTGTGACATTGCTGCTATTTCATGCAGCCGTTTTGTAGGCCGTATTCGGCGACTTGCCCGTCTGTCCGTCCGTCCATTTGTCTATCTGCCTATCTATACAGTAGGGGCTGCTAACATGAGGACAAAAGGCATTGACCCCCAAATAGCATTGTATGTACTAAATCCTGATCACGTATAAAATAAATTATCCAAAAAAATGTTGCAAACAATATTTTGCAAATGTTTTACTATATTTCACACATGTTGAAGAAAGTCAGTGGTTACATAAAACATTTTTGCAAGTATTTCTATTTTAATATAATCACGCCATTGGACAGGATTTTGGTCCCCCTATTGGGAAGACAAAATTTGGGGTTTCCAAGATTTTGGATCTAAAGGCACCTCGAGAACAGAAAATAAAGCTTCAGTCTTGGTGTTGAAAAAAGCCTTGTTGTCTGCGTGTTTGCCTGCAGGGTTGTCTAACAGTCGGCAAGCAGATTTTGAATCAAATTGCTGCATACTTCATTATTGTCGGCTTTATCTTTGCTGCTTTCGTGGTTTGTTAATTGTTGTTAATTTATCATTGTTGTAATACTTGCTTTATTGTTGCTTGCTCAGTTGTCTGTTGTATTCCATTGGTTGAATATGTTTTATTCGCATGTGTCAAAGTCGTTAGTCTTTGTACTACTTATTGCTTTGGTCCATTTGTCTGTTCGTTTTGTCTATACTTCCAATCCAGATGTTTTTGTTGACATTGCTTTATATTAAAACCATGAAGCAAAAGTTCAGTAATAAGCCTGATTTTAAAATATATAATTTACATTGTAAAATAAGATATATGTTCTAGAGAGGGGCATTAACTCTTTGAATGTTTTTTTCTGTTTTTTTTGTTTTTCTTACATCGAATAAATCAGTTTAGCAGTATTAATTGATGTGTTTCAATGTTTATGTCTGTTTACAGATCGGTGCTGTCGTCTGCTCGTTACTGCTGTACCAGTATTACTGATCTATGGTCTAAGTGATATGATATCTCTATGGTGCATCACGTGACATCGGCCCGGTCTCTGATTGGATGACAGTGTGAACGTTCTGTTCACTGTGGCGTACTTAGATCTCCAGCACTGATAGAAGCTGGCGTTAGCCTGGAACAGTAGCAACAGTGACATCTGAGTGACTACTCAGCCTCCTACCCTCAGCGGCGTAGAACATGACTAGCAGTTTAGGGGCTGAATGCTTAGTGTGGATGATTAGGGCGGTGGTATGTCTGCATGCTGCATTGGGTGGCGCTGGAGGGATGGCCAGGCTGAGTTGATCTGGCTGGCTGGTTACGTCATTTCGCACTCCACTTTACACTTACAGCGTTTTGCTCTCAGGCCTTGGCCTCAAGATGTTTTGAACTGTTCGCGCTCTGGAGAATTTTCCGCGGGCCCGCTTTTGTTTGAATATTACATTTCAGAAACCGGTTAGCTCTGAGTTAAACTGAAATAAACTTGTCTTAAGCGAGTTCTGTTTAGTTCAGTCCAGTCCTTTGTACACTCCTTTAGACGTGACAAAGTTGGCAAAGAAAAGCACACGAGACTTTGATTATGTTTGTTTGATGATTAAAGTCCGTGTGCAAAAGCTCAGCAGAACAAATCATCCTGTTTGTTGTGTAAATAATATATTCGCAGTAGCAGTGCATGATAGACGTAATAGCATTGGCTACGCATTATGGGTGGGCCAAAAACGTGACACACGTTTCAATTACACAAATATAAGCTTCTTATCAGATAAACTGCAAAACACTAGAAAGCTTATTAAATACTGTTTGAACAACTTTATTTGCTGTGCTGTTGATCATTCATAGTTCATTTATTTCTGAACATTTTCACAATTTGTTTCAAACCCACATTATATTTATTATTTAATCGTACACGAGGTACAGAAAAAAAGAAAAGGAACGACAATAAAAACGCAAAAAGCAACACAAACTGAGCAGCAAATAAGTAAATATATATGCAGATTGTGAATCAAACAGATTTCGTCTTTAGTTACCATATTGGCGCAATTACAGTTTATTGACATAAAAAGAACTTGTTTACATCGGCACACAAAGAACAAGGTCATTTTAAGAATCAAAATATTATGTCACTGAACAAAAATTGCAAATATAATTTGTCTAGCAAGTAAGGAAATTTGAACATCAGAAGGATGTGACTTTTTTGGCCAACCTGTAGATATGCAGTGCAGATATCGTGAATGAAACGATCGCACTGTTTTCAGTAACGAATACATAAGATATAAAGTCAGGTAGAAATAAATTTATAGATAAAAGTTCAGTTATAAATATTTAAATGCAAATATAAAATATAATGTAAGTTAAATATAAATATTGCATACTGTTAACCAAGAATAATGCCTATACGCACCATGTCCATATATTAGCGACAATTTTCGTTTTGCCTCAAACAATTCAGTTCGTAGTTCATAGATTTTAACGAAATATCAAAAACTGAATATTAATCACGTGTGGTTGGTAAATCAAAAGAAAGCGTAAAGGTAAAGGTCAACAATGTCAATGAGCTACGCCGCAACATCCAGAGTGTTTGGGACGAACTTGATCAGCGTATTACTGACGAGGCGATCAAGCAGTGGCCCACCCGCCCAAGAGCTTTCGACCTTACACAGAGGCCAAAAGTGGCCACTTTGAGCATACACAAACTTTAAGACTTGCTTAGAATGATTGTCCGCGGAAATGTTTACAGTCTTACTACAAAAATATATCAGGCATTAACGATTTCAGACTGGACTTATCTGTAGGGGTGGTTAATATTGAGACACGGTATATGCAGTTATCGGCTAACAATAACGCGCAACGGTCGATTCCTGTAAGTAATTACAATAGCGATGTAATAGATTAGGCAAATGGCGGTACTCGATGACAACGTGCGACAGATATGCGCAGTTTAGATATCACAATCGTAGCAAATATGCAGTATACACACAAAATGCCAGCACTAGCAAATTTAGCCATCTATAAATAAACAAGTCTTAATACATACTAAGTATAAGTTGGAATGATATTCAGCATAAACGTGTAAACTTGCATGCAGGACATTGCAGGTATAATATTTACCACGCCGTTCAAAAAGATGGCGATTAAGCTTAGCAACAAGGTATAATGTCGCCGGAATAGGTAGTCTCGATCAACGGAGACATCGCATTCCCACTAGTTGTGAATTTGCCGTGCACTGATAAGATATCTGTAGAGAAGATTGTTTTATAAAACGGTGATGACAATTTTGGTTGGGATTTAGCTATATGCCTAACAGGGCGTCAGCTTTGTGCTTTCGTTTTATTATTATGATTCTTTCAGGAATTTGGCCTTTTGGGGGTTTAATTGTAGCCTACGTTACGAACTTGCGTTTGGTATTTACAGTAAAAAATTACTTGGCAGTGGAAATGGATAAACTCACAGGGTCCCTAGTGAACAGTGTTTTTAATTTTCACCATTGGCCAACACAACTCACTCATTTAATTTATACGGACTTTACTGTTAGCTATTGAGATGCATTGGACAGACTCCGTGTTCGTTTGAACAGTATCTTGTTAACAATATAAATAACATTTGTAATAATAATAATTATTGATATTAACACCTTAAAATGTTCCTACATGTTCAGCAGTAACAGTACTGTATCGGAAAAACTCAGCCTCCTATCCTCCTATTTACCTACAGCCTACAGGGTGTGGCTGATTTGGGCGGTGATGTGTCTGCTGGCTGCATCGCGGGTCCAACTGTTTGGTGGATAGTCGCATAATGCGCTGCGGTATTATCAGCTCGTGGCAATCGGCTGCCAGTTCCGAGACAGTAAATCCTCTAATTATAAACTGACTTAAGGGTATAGGCCCAAGCAACACTCTGTCAATTTCTGGACCCATACTTTTTACATCTTTTAGCAGAAAGTAAATATAAATTTTTTTCGAGCCCCGAGGACATCAGGGATGGATTTTCATTTCTTTAAGGCGAGTACAGAACGACATAAAATTAAACTAAACTGAACTAAATTGAACTAAATCACTGCTCGCTTACTGGTCAGTTCAATTCAGTTCAGTTCAGTTATTTCGCTCCGTACGCGTCTTTATATGGTTCTCAGCCAGACATCAGTAACTTCTCACAGTGACCACGGATACGGAGCGGTGATGGCGTGCCTGTTGACGTTTAAGTTTGTAACGTTCTTTTTCCCTTCCCCTTCCTCTTCTTCTTCCTCTTCCTCAGTCCCACCCGCAGAGGGATGGCTAGGCTGAGTAAATTTGAGTAGCCGGTTACCACATTTCTTGTCCCACTCGACAGCTGAATTATCTCGTTCTTGAAATTTCAATTTTTTTTGCTCTTTTTTAATAATTTTATGTAAACATAGAAAGCGTCTCCTTCTCTGCTGCTTAAATTTTACACATTGCAAACCAGCAGCTAGCTCTAGTCATATGCATTCCTATTCTGGTTGCTTTTTTTTGCATTAGCACGAAAACCTGAAACATTCCCGATATTTCTCGATGCAAAATTTTATCTCCCAAACGACACAAGATCTTATGGTACACTGCACTTGGACGTGTCGTCGCTTAGCTAGTGCTACTCAGTATTTTTACACAGAATTGAGCAAATGCAGAACATCACGGCCAGAGCGGCATCATGTCTAATCCCTGCTGCTGTATGTGCTGCGAGAGCAGCTTCAACCGCAGCTAGATCATCAGCTGGCGTAACGCCTGCCACACCACTTCCATGTGCTGAGGTGAGACGCTGGCCAATAAGGTACCGAGGTTGCTCCTGAGTTCGTCGAATTCACTGTATCACGTCTTCAGTATATATTCGTCGATGCACGATTTGCAATACAAGTGGCCGTTGCTGCATTTGACGCAGCGGTCGACGACGTTAAGACTAAAACACAGACAATATACTGTCAGGTAAACTCAGCTTCCTATCCTCACCGGCATGGGAAATAAATGGTAGCTTATACGTTCTACGGGGTAAAGACCCAGTATGACTAAATGGGTCGGTGGTGTGTTTGCTGGGTTCACCGCAGGTCAAGGACGTCTATCCCTCATAAGTCCTTGGAGCAAGTTTTTTTCCCTAACTCAAACGAGAACCAGGCGCTGTAGGCGTCGAAGAGGTGGAGAATAGGAAAAGGTATCTTCCTCCGCAGCCAACTAGAAAGTTTGAGGGAGCTCCCCCAGCGAGGTCCGAGGCAGAGCCACGGCGAAAAACGAATCTGGTGCATTTTGAGCGTCACAGAACACTTCTGCTTGCAAGATATCGTAAAGCATAAGAAAAGCGTTTTACAAAAATGCAGCATTATCATATTCAATTTCCTCTTATTTTTCCCGAACTTTTTTCGTTTTATTTTTTCATGCAGCATTTGCTTTTATATGGTGTAGACGCCTCTGCCGCAGGTCCAATATTGTTCGCTGGCGTGGACAGTGAATGGGTAATGCGCCACTGCATCATTAGACATTAGCATGGACCGATAAAAGTGGAATGCGGCCTATGGACTACAGGATGACCGCGTGATATGCAGATACATGCTAGCAAACACAGTTAAGCGATCGCCTCGTTGCCATGGTTTTATTATACTTCATAAGATATGTTTTAACTTTGCTTGTTACACCGTAGACCCAGTATAGTGGTATACATTAGCTCACCATGGCGCACAGATATAAATCAATTGTTTCTTTAGCGGCGATGTATTCTATCTCGTTCAGTTGATCAAACAAATCCGGTGTTATTAAAGCTATGTTACACACAGAAAAGACGCCACAGCATTCGAGAACAATGGCAAACAGCGTCTGAATCTCGCGGCGTCATTGTGACGTCATCGTACCCTAACTCTTCGATAACGCTTTGATCAATGCTCGTGAATATATAGATCCACTATTCTGATCTGTAAAGCATCGATTAATTTACGTTAAAAAAGACATACTATGGATAAATTATATACTTTTTCGATAGTATGTTTGCTGTACAATTGCGTAATTTATTCAAAATCGTTAAAAAAACGTTGAAAAGCGTTTTTAAACAAATAAACGCTGAAGACGTTTGTAATAATAGTAATACTTATTGATAATTATAATAAATTTTGCTTTTACTACGATATGCTTAATTCTGCATGCTTTGCGTTGCGCCTTTGTACCAATTGGTCTTAAATGGCAACGGTCGGAAAGTCTCGGAATGCCCGAAATTCCAATCTTGACGCACTAAGCAGCGTGAGCCGAATATCCTGACAATGACGTATAAATCAACTGCACAGCGGAGTCGATAAAACGATGACTACACTGAATAACGACGAATATAAAAACGCCAACTGGGCAGTGGCCGAGTAGTGTGTTTATCGCAGCCGATCAGTAGATAAATAATAATACGGGTCACGCGTCACGAAGTCTTCAACGATTATAATTATGCCCATCGCTATAGTCTAAGTCTCAACTCCATTGGTCGAATCGATTTACTGTGGATTTGTGAACTTGATAGGCCTAACAAGCGGTGCAACATGTCAGGATGCTGTGGATTTGTTGTAGGTAGGCATACGCTCCAAAGGATTTTGCTGCCAAAAAATGCCATTTTTGTTCGTCAAAAAATGCAAATTTTCTCCAAAATTTTGCCACAAATCTCGAATTTTGCCAGGATTTTTGTCACTTAAAAATAAGGCTTTTAGCAGTATAAGTTTATAGCTGTAGCTGTTGTCAACTTACCTCATGAAATTTTGCCAAAACAGTTCCTAGGCTTTTGGTTTCTATTTATATATACAACTTTATTTACCATAATACAATGGTAGCACAGTTGAACAAAAAATAAATCTTAACTAAACTTAATTAATAATAGTAACTTCGAAAAGTGCAAACTTCGTTAATAGTTTTGCCACAAATGCCAAATTTTGCCATTTTTTGCCACCCAGAATTAAATGTTTGTCATAATAAGTAGGCTTAAGCTCTAAAGGATTTTACCGCCAAAAATGCCATTTTTATTTTGACAAAAAATGTAAATTTAATAAATTTCGTCAAATTTAATCACAAATTAATATTTTTGGCAGGACCATTAGTTGTCGTTATTTTGTTAGTTTTTCGTCGAAAAAAAGAAATCTTTTGGATCCTAGTTGTAGACTTTCGACTTAGTTTAATATGGACTTTTGCCGTACAACTTGATGTGAATTTTTCTGCTGTGAAATTTTGATTTGTTACGGATTTGTCGTGCATCCTGCTTTTGTACAGCATGTTTCGTAAAATCGAAGTAAATGGAGCTACGGCTGAAATTTAATTCGTCACGCATGTAGCACGGTCAACGTTTCATGTTTCTGTTCGACACCAGAGTCCATAAAACTTCCCATGTTATTACGGGTTTTGCCTGATTGTCCGTCTGTCATCTGTTTGTCTGTCCTATACGGGCTCCTAACTCAAAACAAAAAAGACTGAGTATTCTTTTAATTTTGTCTCGTGTCGCTAATAAATAACACAAATTGATAAAAAATATTATTTATTTATATCGTTATACGGAACCTGACAGTATCGTATCGTATCGATACGTTGTCGGTTGTGACCCAGACATCGTCTGGCAATTTTTCACGTATTTCTGTCTGCGCTCGAAGACGTACACGATGTCACCAGAAACGTCCCACTTTGTGACTGGCATATCTTCGTCAAATTTTGACCGATGTTCAATTTTTTTACTTGCACACTCTGTGTATAAGTAGCAGTAGTGCGGTTATTAAACATGCCACCACACATTAACTGTGTCGTTACACTACCATGTGAAATTTAAGTTGTAAAAAATTACTATAATTTAATTAATACATATGCACAAATTATTTTCTGAAACAATTTTTCGCTAATTTTTATATCAAAACTGAATGATGCTTAGTTTTTGATACATTTCTTGTGTTTTTACACAAAAGCAGGGAATGTTATTGCACATAATAATTTTAATGCGGTGACGATGCACCGGTAATGTAACATGCATTTTGCAATGAGAAAAAGGCTTTGACTAAAAACTTATAAGAGTTCGAAAAGTACAGTTTGCAGAGAAGTCTGGCAAAATTTTTAAGGATAAACAGCAACAAAAGAGCAAAAATAAAGGACTGAACACGTTACTGAAAAATTGGAAAACAGAGAGCATCAAACAAAGGCATCAAAACTGCAGACTGAAGCATACGGATACTGAAAAAATGTGACCACTGTGGATAAAGCGGTAGGCCTACTAAACCAGTAAGACCAGAAACAAACATACCATTCAAAGCGCCGAATATTTACAAGGACAGTTTTAATATAGTGTAGCATCATACAGATTATTCATCACGGTTTTAATCTGAAGTGTCTTTTATCTTCCAACACGCCTGTTGTCTCTTATTGTTTTTTTTGCATTTATATTTCACAAGGTAGTATAGCGACGCAGTTACGGCGTGGAGAATATTCAATAGCCACTTCATTGTCAATAGTCCAGAGAGTGTGTCAGTAAAAAAATGAAAATCGGTTAATATTTGTTACAGATATGGACAATTACAAAGTGAAACGTTTTTTTGTGACACAATGTATATGTTGGAATTGTTCGCACGACATTATGAGTGACACGGACACGACTGAATGGGGAGCGCATCGCATTGAAATCACTGTCAGAGCATAACGATCACGTCTACTAGTAACTGACGTATATGTCACACTCCGCTGAACGTGATGACATCTATTTACAAATGCCTACTGGTAGTCGGGCAAAAATATTAGGCATGGCAAAAGAAATATATTTTTGTAAGTTGAAATTTAAGCTATAGTTGTGCAAAACCATATAGGGCCTAAGCATACACTGCAAAAGCACCAGCTCGTGTGCGTAACTCCAACAAACAACAGCTGATTCTAACAAAGTTTCACACCAACAATGCTCCATTTACTGGCAATCAAATTACTAAATTTTAGTTAAATCCGCCTAAGCAAACAACAGCTACAATGGCGTTAGTGTGGTCACCACAAAACACTTCAGTTTCAGGTCTTTGTGGATAACGTTGACACAAAAATTTGAAACTGAAATGTTTTTGGCTGACCTCACAAAAACCGCTGTAGCTATTGTTTGCTTCGGTAGATTTTACTGAAATTCGGTATTTTAATTGCGAACAGATGATGCACTGTTGACGTTGAATTTTGTTAAAATCAGTTGTTGTTTGTTGGAGTTACGCAAATGTACAGTAACAGAGGGGTTTACTTGTGTAACGCCATATTTGTAACGGAGATATTTTGTTATCGATATTCAACAATTATTAACTCTGCTAAGAAAAATATTTTTTAATGAAATTTGGCAGTCGCTTCGGAATTCATTGTTTGTGTGCATTCTGCCTGAAATGACCGTCCCCGAAATGACCTATACTGTGTCGGCTGGGACGTTAAACCCTACTCACTCACTCACTCACTTCAGGAATTTATTGGGAATTAGGTATACAAAACTTTATTCAGATTCATTCAGATTTGACATTGTTATTGCACAATGTCTAGGAGATTAGTTTTTTTTACCGGACACAGTGTAGGTCACAGAGCAAGCATTGCTGAACGCGATCGTCATGTCACTATGAACGCACACATGAACAAGTGAATGGATTTATGTCTCCTACTGCCATGGCCATGATGACTGACATCGCTAAGTACAGTGTTGTGTGCATTGGATATACGCGGTGGGTCAATCTGTTTGTCGCATGGCCCGAACGACGCAGCAATTACAGCACTATACGAGTGGATCTACATCGTCATCATCATCATCATCATCAGTTTATTTTGGAAACACAAAACATGACAATGTCAGAAAATACAGAACAGAACAATAAAACATGTGTTCCAAGGGTCAGAAAGGCCGCAACGGCACTTACAACTGCCCATATAACAAAAAGTAGCACGGTATAATAA
>Ga0209367_1013234_pt1 | contig 10649 bp, 8 predicted proteins | sample WorMetLIZISLAND2_FD_187412 | JGI IMG/M metagenome (GOLD analysis project Ga0209367, IMG submission 187412) | Marine gutless worms symbiont microbial communities from Max Planck institute for Marine Microbiology, Germany - Olavius geniculatus... ...
GGTCAGAAGGGCGAAGCCCCCCCCGAGGCTGAAACACTTAGTTGTTGGAGGTTCAATGAAAGCCGCAAATTTGCCTGTTTTTTAATATTTGAAAATGCAAAAAAATCACAAATTTCTCTGTTGTCTTGCAAAAATGACGTTTAATAAGTCACACCTTAGCATGTGCTTGGTTACCAAAGTGCACTTTATCACCATCAATATTTTTTTCTGGGGGAGCAAATTGGGGGCAAGGGCACGGGGGGCCCACACCTCCCCCTTTGGGGCCACCCATGTCTATAAGCTTATAGTAAAATAACATTACATTTAAAAAGTTTGTTTGACTGTGCTGAAAAAAATAAAAATTTATTTTTGTGCACAAAACAGTAGAAAATAACACAATAAACCAACAAGTTTCTAAAAATTTAGCAGTTTGGTGCAAAAAGCTTCCCGAAAGCAATTTAGCCATTACAGCTAACCGGCTATGGATAGTATTATTATTCAAAATACAGTAGGCCTATAATTAGAACAGTAATGTAGAAAATAAAGTAAAAGACCGAAATATTGCAATTGGCCTAAAACAAACATACAATAATTTTAGCATAAAGTAAAAAACATACAAACAGAAAAATGACACACACATGGTGTCACAATGTCAAGACTAGTCCAATCGAAAATATTTTTTTCAGTGTTTTAAACTAAATTACTTTTTAAAAGGCCTATATTAAAAACTTAAGGTTTACCCAGCAGCCTTAATTTGTAAAACGCAAGGTACTGCATGCTGTTGCCAAACGGCAACATTTAGTCAATCCACAGGTATCACTACCTGTCGCATAATGTTGCTAATTGGCACAGTCAAGAATCCACTTTAGTTTCCGCTCAGTTGCATGCTGTTTCCAATTGGCTTGCATGCTGAAGAGACAAACTTTGCAGCAAGTTGCATAGTGTTGCCAATCGGCTACACTTTTTATTTTTGAAATAGCACCATTTCGTATCAATTTAGGTTCACAGTCATGCTTCTCCTTTCTATAGTAACTATTTCATGCGTTAAAAAATTTTATAAACGCTCGTTCACTTCTCATGCGTAATAGGGTTAATACTATTGTGCCCGCGTGTACATAATAGCCAATTACCGAATAACTACACACCTCTGTCAGTCTAATTTTATTAACAGAAAACTCTTACGGAGACTGCTTTTGTATATTTGTGTTAGGCCTACTACATTTCTATAGACATTTGGATATTATAATTATTTTTAAGGTGCAATCTATCGTGACACATAGGCTTACACTATAGGCCTACACGTAAGATGGGAAAAACAGGATGTGAAAGATAGCCTAAATCATGGCACATCCAAACAGACCGAGTCACCAGGCGTAGTTTACGTGACTTTTTGACCATGAATTAGTCTATACTGTAGGCTCCTACTAGGTTACTTATTGCTTGGCCGTCTTCATCCTTCGTTCAAACAGGCGGCGCGCGTATTCGTAGAGTTTCGTGTCGAGTCTATTCGCCAGATGGACACGTCGACGATCTGTTTCCGACAGTCTCCGGGCTTCCGTTTGGCCGTGGGTGCTGGCGAACTGACGCAGTATAACGTCGAAGCGGACTCCAAAACGTCGCTCGAAGAGCCAGGCGCTGTCAGCCAGCCGCTCCGTCAGTCCGAAGAACGCCATCTGGCGGAGGTTGTACGCGGCGATCCGTAGCACCAATATGTACGTATGAACTACGCCATTCTAGTATACCGGCACTTCATTAAGTATTTATCTTTGTTAAGATAGTTGACAGTAATAGTCTTGTAAGGAAGCAACAGCCATTCCGTCGTCATCGTCGTTGTCGCCTGTCGTTGTCGTTCTTGTTGTTGGCTGTCGTAGTTATTGCCTGATGTGAACGCTGTTGTCGCTATCGTTGTTGGCGTCGTTGTTGACATCGTCCTCGTCGGTGTTTTCGTTGTTTTCGTTCTTGTTGTCGTTGTCCTCTGTTGTCATCTGTCGTCGTCGTTGTTGTCAACATCGTTGTCGCAGGTTGTACGCGGCGCTACGGAGCAGCAGGCGACGGCGAATGGTTGGAGGTAGAGCGGAAGAGTTATAGCAGCCGAGCGGTCGCAGATCGGCCAGCATTCGAGTCTGTCGGTCATGGGCCAAATTGTGACGACAGGATAGAAACTCGTTAAGCGACACGCCGGTCCAGTTACTTCCTGTACCAAAAATGTAGCCAAATACGCTATGAGCCATAAAACGTGGCACTTTACTTTTGTCAATATCTTTGCCGATTATCGACCGATTTTCAAAATTCTTTCACTGGCACACTCAGCAGACAATTTGCAATAGTGTGATTAATATATATCTTACTACACGGTAAATGCGTTTTTACACTACCTTGTGAAATACAAATGTACTGTAAGCAAAAACTAACGATAATAACAAAAATTTAGGTAAATGAAAAAAAAACGTTTCAAATTAACATTGCGATGAATGATCTGTATGACACTAAACTGTGTCGGACCCACACAGTTTAGTGTCATACAGATCATTCACTGCAATGTTGGTTTAAAGTGTTTTTTTTCAATTTTACCAAAATGTTTGTTTGTTATTATCGTTATGTATGCATATTTTATTGATGTTTCACAAAGTAGCGTAGATACGCATTTAGGGTGTGGTGGGATATGTAATAATCACACTATTGCAAATTGTCTGCTGAGTGTGCCAGTGAAAGAATTTTGAAAATCGGTGATATGGACAAAAGTAAAGTGCCACGTTTTTTATGACCCACCCTGTAGTGCTATACTTTAAAATCCAAAGTTCTCGGTGTAAAAGTATACCGCACTATCTAGTCGTCTTTTTCATTTTTGATAGGCCCTATGTTGATCTTTTTTCGGTTGCGTCTTTAAGTTTCAGTCCAGTCCAGCGCTGGCAGCGTTAATTCGAGACGTAACCACATAATTTTGACTAAATTACTTACATACTTTCTTATTAATAACATATATCCAAAATGCTAAAATACTTTGCCACATTCACTCAGACGTTATTGTGCTACATTTTGTCAGGCTTTTACACGATATCGTACTCACTGCTTGACTTTTCGGTAGGTTAAACCTATTTGTTTAACTTTGATGTAACTGTGCTATTATAGCAACTTTGATTGACTGAAAAATTGATTGATTGCTTGGTTAGTAATTCATTGATTGATTGACAAAATTTCCGTTAAATATTTCGTTCTTTAAAAATTGAGTACCTTGGACGCTAAAAATGAACGAACGAACAAACAAACAAGTGAATAAATAAATAAATTAATTAATTAAGTTCTTCTCCTAGTCCACATCGTGACCATTTTAGACAAAATTTCTGTAGCTTAACATTGAAAAAATAAATAAATAAACATCACCTATTGGCTGATTGATTGATTGATTGATTGATTGATTGATCAAAAAATGAAGTTTTGTAGACCTTGAAAGCAGAACGGCACTTCGTCGAGGGTGGCTGAACGTCCGTCACAGACGAGTTGAGCCGTTTGCCACGTGCTACCTCGTTGAACAACAACAATTACAACAACAACATTATCATCATCAGCGTTGTCGTCGTCGTCGTTGTCCTCGTTGTTGTCGTCTTTGTTGTCACTGCTGTTGCTGCCGTTGTTGTCTTCGTTTTGTAGTTGCCCTTGTCATCATCATGATTATCATCATTATCGTCACTATCAGTACCTCGTTGAACATGCTTCCATTCACTCAAGTACCGAGTGGTTGGTTCACGTAGCAGCGTTATGTACAAATACCTGTAGATTCGTTTCAAAGCTGCCATATATAATCACATAATGTTACCTGCCACCAGACACATGCAGGTATGCGGGCGGCGTTTTAACCCTAGCCAGACAGGCCGGTACTCGATTTACCTAGGCCGTAGGGGTGGAAAGCTGAGTTGATCTTGGTGTTCGTTATGTGCCGAAATGGTTTACCAATCCGCAGTCACCAGTTTAAGTAGCAACCGTTTGATAGCAACCATACCAGTAAAGAAGACCTGGTAGACCGAGGAGTCGATTGGAACAAGGAGGCCTGCGCACGCGGGTGTCAAATAGGGGTTCCCCTCTTAAAAGTGGTTATTTATTTGCTGCTGGCTTGTCTAACGTGAAAATGGTTGCAGATAGGCACAGAGATGCTGCTCAAAATAACAAGCACTGGCGACGAGCTTCTTAGAATTGTCAACATTAATGACCTATATTGACCTTGAATCTTAAAAATAAGACGTTTTAGTGATTTTTGGCAATTTTGGGACGCAAAAGTGTGAATTGCGACGCAATTGATGGAGATAGACCAAGATTACCTGCGAACAGGAACTGCTATAGGTGCCTAGGCTCTCGCGCGTCTCATAAGCATTAGCTCAGATTTCTTGTAATACATTGTACGAGTATTCACTCTTTATCGGTAATGGTAGATAAAGATTTGTGATAATTCTGCTTATAGTTTACGTTGAAAATAATTCTGCTGCAGTCACGAAATGCAACAGCCAAACGAAACCTGCTACTTCTTTATCGTGCAGGTGGTCGAGAAAATTAAACACAATTATTCGTCTCTATACCATGTCTGTACACTGAGACGGCATCCAACGCCGCCGTCAGGCAACCACTAGAATTACTCAACACACTCGGCTCTGGGCATACGTGATTTGAATCCTGGGAAATCAAGTGTTCGAATATTATGGAAAACCAAAGTTGTCGCCGCAGTGCCATATTATAAGCGCGCGTGAAAAACTGCAGTTTTGGGCTGCTAGAAACTCGTCAGTTTTGGACATTGCATTGATTTTAACACCGCAGGTGTGTGCGTATCTGTTGTACTTAATGCAAAAAATTGTCCTATACGCCTACGCAATTTCCAAGCAGCGACGTCAACTTTGATTTAATCGCTACATTGCAAAATCCTTAACAGCAGAACACAGATTCGGGTCTTTATCAAGTGGCTACTGCTACTACTTGGATGCGTGACTGTCTCCGTATCTTGGTAAATAGTAAATAGCCACGCAACCACCCAGGTCAACTCAGCCTTACCATCCCTCCGGGGTAAGTAAATCGAGTACCGGTCTGCCTGTGTCGGGTTGCAGGTAACGCCGTGTAATTGCACATGGCAGGCGACGCTTCGTATCTTTGAGATTAACAAGATAGTGTTCATACGAACACGGAGTCTGTTTAATGCATTTCGATAGTTTACAGTATATGTCCGTATAAATATAATCAGTAAGCTGTTTAGACTGGTAGAAAAAAAATCAAACAGTTTAATTTCAAACTAAACAGCGGCAATGATCCTTTCATCCTGCTCTATTATTTTAACTAAACAATAGACATTGTCAGTCACGAGACCATTCGATTCACTACAAATGGTAAATCGTCACCATGCGTTTATGTTGCACCGTTATGGAGATATAGCGCCTCAAAGATAATGGGGTCACGCCCGTGACTTTTTGTGGTCACGTGACGTCGTCGGTCACGTGACCATTCGACTCCCAGGTGTGACTTCCTATCCGTGGTCCATAGTGACCATGCGTCCATCTGGCACCGTTACGGAGATATGGCGCCTCAAAGATAATGCTCCTAAATTTTACCAAATTGTTTTTTCTCAACCCGATATGGAAGAAAATTTTCCGACAAGCAGTAGATTTGCCGACAATTTTACGATAGCCCAAAATTTATCCGGAGAGGACACTGCTCCTTCCCCGCCTGCCTGGAAACCACTGAAACCGTGAACGCTTCTTACCGGCGAGGTCGCTGTTCTCGTTCCAGTTCGTCAAGAGCGGCCGGCACACAGGCGTTGAGCTCCGTCCAATCAGCGTGCACCCCGCATGTCCAGCCTGTAGAGTCCCTACTGAACACCAACCCATTGGGTGGTGGTATGTCTATTCGCTGCACCGCAGGCTTTTCTTACCGAACATCCAAGTGGTGTAAACCGTTATGTAAATGAGTAGGGCGGCGGTCTGTCTGCCAGTTGCTGTTTGGTGTGTCGAGTTAATAGGCTGCCAAACAATGAAAGCAATCTGTCACCACAGCGTGGGCGTAGAGGTGGTGGTATGTCTCAGTGCTGCTCCGCCGGTGGAGTCCCTGCTGAACAGCCAGGTCCATCGAGTCCCGGCGACCAGACAGTCACAGCGACGTCGTCTACTCCGTCGGTCAGAAGGACAGCGGCACGACGCACCACCCTCAACGCTTCCTGGTATTCCTAGAGACCACCCTACCCTAGTGTGGCAAAAACTGCCCCCCTCGCTCTGTGATGCCTATAGGACCACCCTCAGCGTTTCCTGGTGTCGTGGCGGTTGCATGTCGTACCAGATGCCGACCAAACGTTGTGCCGCCCTGGATTCAACAATATACCTTGGAATCACAAACTACACGGTGTTTCATAAAAAGGACCCCTTTTGTTTTTCTCCTTATTCACTCAAATGATGATAAATTTACACGAATTTTTACCCAGTTGTAGCCAAAAAATACTAATTCAAAATATTGTAACAAAATATAGCATTTATTAAACATTCTTTGCTAGTCGTGACGTAATGCTGACGTCATAACGTGTCGTGAGTGTCGTGAGTACAAGCTTGCTTGTCTCAACCGGTGCTGTCAGTTGCTACGCTGCTTTGATGGTGAAATTAATCTGGTTTGCTATTGAAAAAATGTTTATCGTGTCAGCACTAAGCAACATGGAGACATGAAATCAGGCATCTTGCGATCTAAAAACGCAACCATTTTGCAAGCTTGGTATGCTAGTGCACTGTCTTGCTCGAACATGTGAAAGTCCAGCTATCCCCTCAGACACGTAAGTGCGATCGCTTTGCACGTTTTTTGTGGCTGCAACTGTAAAACTTCAAAAAAAAATTTAATCAGTGAACCACATTGTTCGCCATCGGAGCAGGGTAGCATCTGGCAGCACCAGTTGAGACTAGCAAGCTTGTACCTGTGACATACCATGACGTCACCGTTACGTTACGACTAGCAAAGAATATTGAATCAACTGCCATACTTTGTTAAATTATTTTAAATTAGTATTTCCTCAGCTACAGCTGGTAAAAATTTCATGTAAATCGATCATCATTTGAGTGAATTATGAAAGAAAGAAAAAAGAATTCTTTTTATAAAACATCCTTTATTATAGCTCCATAAACGTATGGCTGACAGGATGACGGCTACTGATTTTAGGGCTCGAAGAGAGACGGTATGTACTGGTATGGCATATCGGCACTTTTCGGCCGCCTGGAAAGCATAATTATCGGCACTTCTTTTCTGAGAACAGACATACCGGTGTGCTATGCAGGCAGTTTTTGAAGATTTAAGCAACTGGTCGCTGACGTTTGAATCGATCTGTGGCCAAATTAGCGCTAGCGTGTTCATTTAGCAATCATTTTGGTTCAAATTTGCCTTTATTCATTAAACTGCATTTAATTTGACTAGTTAAATCTCAGGAAAATAATTAAATCTGTTGCTACCAACAACAAAAGCCGACACATTGCCGCTTTGCTGACCTTCCTCTTCCTCTGTGGCCGTGTTCTCTTTATCTCTTCCCATCTGTCTTATTTCATATCAATATTCTTCCCTGACTTAATCTTTACCACACTTTTAATTAGACTATGTAACCAACCGCCTAGGTCAACTCAGCCTTCCATCCCTCCGGGGTAGGTAAATCGAGTACCGGCCTATCTGGCTGGGGTTAAGGCGGGGCGTGTTCACCTCTGTCGGGTGGCAGGTAACACTGTGTGATCCCATATGACAAGTGACGCTCCGTAGCTCTGAGATGGGTTCGCTCATTAGGAGCTATACGCGACCTTTAACCTTTAACCTTTTTTTACTGTGTGTCATATTTTAATGCCAAAATGCACAAAATTCGGTTTCGCCCCAGATTCCACTGGGAAGCTTACAGCGCTCTTCAAATCCGTAGCTGAATTTCAGAAGTCCTACTTCCAAGAAAACAAAAAAAAAGAAAGCAGAAAAAAGAAAAGGAAAAAGGAACACTTAGACCTTTATTGTTTTATTGCCGGCACTTATTTTTCCCACTTCGAGCCCTGATTGATCTAGGCCTATTTCCAGGTAATGCTTGTACGATTGTTATTTCTCAAACAAATACAACTTACTTAGGCCTACTTCCTTACTTATACTTTAAGCCAAAACTTGTGTGCATTAAACATTGAGCTTCTTCACTGTAAACAATAGCGTAGAGTATAATAGACCTACCGTCTTCTGGATGTGAAGGAAGACCAGCACGTCTCGACTGACGTTAAGCGGTTCCGCTTCATTATTCAGAGTGAACTCGGACAGTCCGTCATCTATGTCCAATACCTCCTGGTTGTCATCGAGACATTCGGGCGACTCACAACCGTCAGTGTCGACACCAAGCTTGTCGCTGTTATCAATGCAGAAAAAGCCGAGATAAACCAGACCACAGAGGAAGAACAAGAAATAGCGGCAAATAAGAGATTAGTGAAGGGTATGGAAGAATAAAAATGGAAAGAGATGAAGAAAACTGGACCGCAGACAAAGATGGATGAAAACATGAAATAGGTTGTGGTAAAGATTAAGTCAGAGAAGAATATTGGTATGAAATAAGAGAAATGGGAAGAGATAAAGAGAACACGGCCACAGAGGAAGAGGAAGGTCAGCAAAGCGGCAATGTGTCGGCTCGCAGACCGAAACGATATTCGCCGGCAAGCGATCATCATGCTGCCCCGCTGAGTGAGATAGGCAGAATGCTTAGAATGCTGTCGTCCAGCGGGCTTCACTGTTAATAACTGCTACTGCTGCTGCTGCTTTTAAGCGTTGTCATAGAGATAATAGAGTGAGACAGTCGCCGTTCAGACCTCTCGCACTGAAGCGCGGCAAATCTGATGCTAGTAAGCTGCAGCGCTGTAGGTCTATAATGCTCGCTGCGTCACTACAGTCGCCTAAGTTGGGTCTCAGACTTCAAACGCCGTTCGAAACAAGAAGATTAATTCATCTAAATTCATTCTCTTTGACTTCGTTGCATTTGCTAATTTTCCAACGGTATTACTATATCGCAAGTTTTTTAATAAAAGTTTTTTTTTGAAATATGTGAATATGTAAACCTTTAAAAGTTTTTTGGATATTTAACTTTTAGTGTGAGGACCCAGAAAACGAGCACAGATTTTACGACACAGGAAGAACATTGTTTAGACCATTCGCCATGACACATGGCATTTGTTGTTTGAATGCGTTGACGTCAGAACTCAAAACTCACCATTGTAAGCTGAAGATTAATTCATTGGTATTATAAATTGCACAACAAAATAAAAAAAATTAATTTTAAATTTAATTTATAAAGCGCACAATGTCAGCGAGAAACTCACTGAATCTGAAACGTAGTCAAAGTAAAATTTATAAACCTACTGTTGACTTTTTTCGGTTTCTAAAAAAATATAAAACATTAGACTTTTAAGACCAATTGTTAGGTCTATCCGTTCAACTTCCAAATAAACCTATAGCGTTTTTACTATAAATTTACAACTACAATTGAAGCAGCTTCGTACATGCGACAAAAGCTTTAATGAAGCTGGACTGCGGTTGTGAAATAAACTGAAAAATTACTGGTAGAAATTCGTTGGACAGCGAAACAAATTTTTAACAGTTTAAGCGACTACTGAATACGTTTTTGTTTCAGCTTGATTGCACCGCGATTACAAGTACGCCTACACTTACTTGATCACTTACTTACTTACTGCCGCTCTTAGTACTAGTCCTATCATCACTACGACTCGATGTTATTTTTGTGACCTAAAGCAAAAACAAAAACTTTAACTAGAACTGAAACGATTTGCTGAACCAGAACGGGACAAAAAATGAAAAAAAAAACGCCAGCGAAGTGAATAATAGTTGGTTGCATCACAGACATGACAATAATTAACAAAGACGAAACTCCTCATCAATAATTTTTAGTAGGCCCATAACTATGATATACTCGCTCTACCGAGCACGGAGCAGCTATGTACAGTTGAATACAGCGACCGGCCAAATGTCACCGCGTTGCACTGACCGGTCAGGACCCGGATGTGAGAGGGCACCTGTCTAACGAGACTCGGATGTCTTGAGAGAGGGGACAGGGAGGGAAGAGAAAGAACGGGGAAGGCCAGGCGGCTTGCAAGTTCGTCAACTCTTGGTTATTAATAATTTATAATTCAGCAACGCGACTGCGCATCGCCAGCGCCACACGTCATTTAACCGTTCGTTTCTGTTTCTGTTACTTCCTTTCTAGACAGGTGTTCTCGAGGTATAGAAGAATGCACTCTACTCTCGCGAGATCTGACTGACTGGTTTTGACACGTACCGTCTGACAACCGACATTAAACGACTCGCCAACTAAAAGTGTAGACAGTTCGTGAACATCTCTAAATCGAATTGACTTCACGGATCTCCGGAGTCTTCCCAGATTTCTTTCCTCTTTCGTTCAAGTTTTAGGCGGCATTGCTTCTTCCTGTAGCGCAAAAAAGTGTAACACTAGCAAACTCGGCTGAAGCTACTGAAATGTTATGTCTGGTTACCACTTCTACACTGTGTCTCAAAAAAACCGAACCCCTGCTACCTTTTGCAATAACTCCAACAGTCCTGGTTCAATAGCAATAGATTTTGACAAAAATAATCGTTAGAGAATCAGCACTTAATAGCATGTGTTACTTTGCGAGAAATTTTAAGAACAG
>Ga0209367_1013235_pt1 | contig 10649 bp, 7 predicted proteins | sample WorMetLIZISLAND2_FD_187412 | JGI IMG/M metagenome (GOLD analysis project Ga0209367, IMG submission 187412) | Marine gutless worms symbiont microbial communities from Max Planck institute for Marine Microbiology, Germany - Olavius geniculatus... ...
AGATGAGGTGGGAAATGAAACCACCATTCGATGACATATAGTCTCATTAATAAGTGTGCCAAAAATTATTATAATCGGACATTCATTGTTCAAGTTATTGCAAAAAATGTAGTCACATGCTTTTTTTTGAGACACAGTGTACTACTACTACTACACTGTGTCTCAAAGAACATCCCCAACATTTTCGACTGTAACTTCAAAAAAAAATTATCAGATTTTAATAATTTTTGGTAAAAATATTCCTGACACAACTTCCTATCAAATGGCCGTTTAGTTTCCCACCTCAACCAATGTATGCTTCTGCACTACCTAGGGAAAGCAGATCAAGCGAAATATGCATTAAAATAAACAGAAAACCTGAAAAAAACATCCCCAACATTATCGGTCGTACCTTGAATAAAGATTAGCAGATTTTAATAATATTTGGCAGACATATTTCTGACACAACTGGCTATTAAATAAGTGTCTTAATTTTCACCTCACCCAACGTCTGCTTTTGCACTACCTGGGGAATGTAGACCAGGCATAATACGTGTTAAAATAAATGGGAAAACGTCAATAAATTCCATCTGTCCTAATTTGTGTGCCCCAGCAACAGGTCTATTACAAGGTTTGACTGTCTTGCAGCAGTGTGTCTACCAGAAGAAGTTTAAAAATGTTTGTAAAGTCAAGAAGTGAAGGTAGAGCCTGTATTGGTCTGGAGCAGAACATTATCGATACTACTTTCAAGTGAATGGAGAAAGCGTCTCCTTGCCTGTGTTCGCATAGTGGGCCAACACTTCAAGCAATTTTACTGTAGGGCAGGCAGTTGAAAAATGGACAGCTAAATAAAATGTCAGCCACAGTGTCAGAAATGTGAACAAAATTTGTTTTTGCGCGTTATGTTAATTAAGCAATCATATCGCATTAGATAAAAAAGTGATATTTCGCTGGTTGTGCTTTCCCCAGGTAGTGCAGAAACAAACGTTGGGTGAAATGGGAAACTAAATGGTCGTTTGATGGTAAGTTGTGTCCGGAATATTTCTACCAAAAATTATCATAATCTGATAATTGGTTTTCAAGTTACAGTCAAAAATGTCGGGATGCTTTTTTGAGACATGGTGTAGTATTACTACTAATAGTGACTGGGCGGTGTAACAGCAGGGTATTGGACTTATGATCGAGAAGTCGAGGCTTCCAGAATGTGTTCCAGAATAGTAACAACCCAGTGAAACTCCTCAGCGCTTTGGGGCATCTGCCCTCCCATCCCCATTGCCCGCAATAGGCAGCACCTGACAGGCTCGTCATGACAACCACAACAACAACAACAACAACAACAACAACAACAACAAGGTCAGGCCAGGTCAGGTCATTATCAAGTGGTCGCTACTTGGATGAGTGACTGTCTGCAAAGAGGTAAACCATCTGGATATATAACTAACGCTGAGGTCAACTCAGGCTTCCATTCCCACTCAGAGTACGTAAATCACATTTGCTAAGATGAACATGGAACATTTCGTCTGTGTGATATCATCTGGCAAGTGACACTCCATAGTTCTTACACAGATACTTGTGAAGGGCTATAGATAACCTTTAGCCTTTACTATCACTGGGAGTGTGAGGCGCAAGTCAAAAATAAGTAATTAGATGTGATTGTAGCACTGACGATGCAAGATGATCGGTAACATAGCGACAGATGCTGACACATTTCATACAAATGTCAAACTCCAATTTGCGTTTCTGCTGGTCTAACTCCTACACAGTGTAACAGACAGACATACAGACGGACAGACATATAAACAGAAAAACAGACAGACCCAAGGAAACAAATAGACAGATGGACAGACATAAACAGACATACGCATACAGTCAGACGAAAGACAAACAGACAGTAATTATCAAGCTTATCGAATGCGTGTAACTTTATCTAGTTACTTTATAATGTGTTATTGGTCAAGTAAATTTGATATAAAATTTATTGATAACAGTTTTATAATTGAGTACAAATTCATAATGATTATCGTGTGATAAATGATTAATTTCTGCAGCTCTAAAAAAATTCAACATACCACGCGTCCATCTGCTCCTGGTAGCCTGCTTGCTGAATACTAAGTCAACAGCTGTAAGGGAAAGCAGTAACAGAAGTTTCATATGTTTTTTTTTGTTTTGTAGCAAATTTTGTGCCAAAATGTCAATAATTTGTGGTATTAATTATTGATTCATGAAATTATTCAAGAATTTGTTGAGTCTGTGCCAATTCACTATAGGAGACTATGGGTGCTCAAAATTTCAATTTTGCCCCTAAATGCAAGTTTTTAGCCCCAAATTTTGCACCTGTGGACCACAATTTTACAACATAAAAAATTTTGTGATACAATTTTCTGACAGGCAAAAATTTAGGGTGCTCCCCTTGTCCCCTGCCTGCAAAAAATGTTTAGACATTAAACATTACCTCAAGAGATGAACTAGCTGTAACAGCTGCAGTATCAGCAGTGTCATCCTCAATGTCCTTAGCATCTCTACAACATTACAATCATCATCATCATCATCATCATCAGTAGCAACAGCAGCAGCAGCAGCAAATCTTGTGGCTATCAGCTGCACATAAAAAAAGGTTAAATGGTAGTCATAGAAAACCCATCTTACAGCTACAGAGCATCACCTCATTCACCTGCCATATGAAATCACACAGAGTTACTTGCCAACCGACACAGGTGAATGCACCCTGCCATAACACCAAAGTGTATAAAAAATTTTCCATACACTTTGCCATAACCCTAGCCAGACAGACTCGATTTACCTACCCCAGACAGATGGAAAACTTAGTTGACCTTGGTATTGGTGGTTATATACCGAGATGGTTTACCCATCCGCAGACAGTTAGCCATCCAAGTAGTAACAACTTGATAGCAACCGAAGCGAGAATCGAACCACTGACCTCATGATCACAAGTCTAATGTCCTAACCGTTACACTACCAGAACACCCATAGTCGACAGCATTTTCTCACAGCTCTGTGATCCCAAGGAGAGGGGTGCTCATCTCCATTTAGAAAGCCCCAAACGAGTGCAAACACAGCTTAATTATATGAGCGGAGGGTCGGACCTCTTTGCCATACTGCTGTTACCTTTCGGGCAGTGAGGATGATACCAACTTATACCGTTTGGTGACAGAGGCACATGAGTCAGTTACAGCATCTCTGTTAGCACCAGCAGTACCATTACTACAACAACTACTGCTACTCTGAATATAAATGTACAAAACATAATTTTATACACTTGTTAATGGCAACATTAAGAGACTTGCAGATCGAAAACAGCAAAAATTACAATAAATGATATTGCCTGCATCACACTGACTGTGCGTCAATGTGCTGCTGAATAATATCACCTTTTGTAATTTTTGCTGTTTTCGATGTGCAAGTCCTTAAATGTTACCGTTAACTAGTGTACAAACTTATGTTTTGAACATTTATATTTGCTGTTTTATTAGTAAAATAACGTCTTCCTACAGTTGATCAGTTTCAGAGATATCTGGCCATAGATATTTTACAATCACGATCTTGACCACTGGGGATCACGTGACATTCAAATGGCAACAAGGGTCGGTTGTGGTGGAATTAGTTTGGCCTCATTCAATAGCGCGTCCCCCAAAACCTCCCATTAGATGCAAAGATCTTGGAGATATCTCTTACAGAATTTGAATTATAGCCCTTTTGTCTCAAATTTCATTGCCATGGCAACAAGGGTCAGTTGGGGTAAAATTTTGTTGGCAGTATTCGATGGCCCAACCTCGAAAACCTTCCTATAGACGCAAAGATCTCGCAAATATCTCTAACAGAAGCCGAGTTATAGCCCATTTTGTCGCAAATTTCGTTGACATGGCAACCAGGGAGAGTCCAGGGTAAATTTGAATGACACTGTTAGATTGGCCATCCCTGAAGACCATTCCCTAGAACCAAAAATTACGACTCTATCTTATACACAGCCAAAGTTATGACCATTTAAATAATAGTTTAATTTTCCCCATAGGCGCCATTGTAAATTTTTTGAATCTTTTGAATAAATACGTTAAAAATTAATTTCAAATTTTTTTAACCCTGAAAGGTTTGAACCTTGCCTGAGGCCGCATCATTTGAGCCATCACATGTAAAAATCCCCTAAGGGGTCTGACCTGTAAGTGCGTTAAAAAAATAAAAGAGGTATACGTACATTAAAAATAAACATTTTTTCATATATTTCACCCATTTGCGGAAAAGACCCCCTTGGACGGATTTGCATAAAATTTTCCATGATGGGTCCATTTGCTGACATAATCAACCGTGCCAAATTTTATCTCAATCCGGTCAGGGGTTTCGATTCTGTGGGGGTCGAATTTTTGGCTTTCCGATAGGAAAGAAAAGTCGCCATTAACACAACTACCATTCAGCCTGTGATCACTACGAATAATACGCAGACCTAGATGTGAGGTAGGTGAGTTTTCGATGCAGGTAATCAATGAGGTCAGTTATAGCATCATCAGCTGCTTCACAGGCATCACTGTGATACATTGCAGTCTCCAACAAGTTGATTATCACTGCCTCGTGATAGAGCTGAACACACACACAGTAGTAGTAGTAGTAGTAGTAGCAGTGGTAGTTGTAGTAGTTTATCACCATCATTAGCAACAACACTGACCATAAAACCAAAGAAGCATAACTTCAGAAAACAGTGTTGCTTCAATTAACAAGTTCTAAAGCAAGAACAAATGCCCTTCCTGAAGCCCAACCAACAGTGTCAAAGCAACTACAGCATAACTCTTGATGCCAAAGGCCGGACAAAAATGATGGCAACACTCAGTAATGTCAGCTAAGTATAGGTTTCTTTTATAGTACCAGTATATTGTGCAAATGTAACGAGGCACAATACACTGGAGACACCTAACTACTTCATGACTCTGATCAATATAGCATGTTATGCCATACACACACACACACTTACAAAAGTAAGTCATATATTATGTTTTTCATTTTCAGCAGCCTTATAATAAACAAGTGTAAATACCAACCACAATGTAGATGGGAAAAAGCAGTTCCTGCTCTAGCTGCAAGTCCAGAAATTTCGGAAAAACTTTTTCTTTCCAAATCTCTGTCGCAATGAGTTCAGATATCAGCACCGGAATCTGACAACAGAATAATGTCCAGCAACAGACGTCAACAATGCTGTTATTATATACTATTACAGAGAAAAAAACAGCAACTGCAGTTACAGCACATGTATATCCAAACCAAAGCATCAAAGCACCAATAAAGGTTCTTAAACTTTCACAGACAAAAATGTCCAGGACTTCCCAGGACCACGAAAACGATTTTACAGAACCTTCTCATAGCATGCCAAGGAATAAATATACAAACAAATGCTTGCCTAAGTGCTGTAAATAATTGTGCAATCGTGTATGGAATGCCAAATATATTAAAATTTATTACATCACTGTAATTTAATAATTAAGTGCTACATTACGCTAAAGACTTGCTAGTGCTACAGGTTTTTTAAACCTCCCCCAAAATTAATCAACTATCCAGAATTTTAATTTTGTAGTACTTCTTAAGACCTTAAACCATAATCTTTAGGACTTTCCAAAACCAAACTCATTTTCCAGAACTTTCCAGGTCATCGAAAATCCCCAAAATTAAGGACTTTTCAGGACTTTCCAGGAGGCATAAGAACCCTAACTAAAAAATTAAAAAAAACATTGAATAACAAAATTATAATTAAAAGCTAATCAAACTAAAAATTACCATTTTAGCAAATATCACAAACAAACAAAAACACGAAAGTATGAACACACCAGTTCAGTAGTAGATCAATGAATGACCTATGAACTAAATTCACAAATTGCTAACCTTTTCATGAGTAATGAGAAATTCTTTGACAAATTCATCCTCATTCTGTGAAGCACTGAGCAACGCCTGCATGTTGAGTTTCTCTAGGTATTCATGCTGCTCACGCCATCTACAGCCAAAACACAGAATATCAAAGTTCCAGTTCCTTTTTCGTTAAGAGCTGACCCCTGGGGAAGCAGTTGCTATTTCAGCAGTTCCTATTCCGACACTGCCTATATCAACATAATGAACATAAAAGCCATATAGGTTAGGGATAGGGTTAGTGTAAGTGATAAGGTTAAGAGAAAGTTGCATCTTCGGTTACATCCCACTGACCCATTACATTATTAATTTCCCATAACTGCAAACATATTGTAGCCTATCGTAACACAAAATATCAAAGTTCCGGTACTGCTTGACTTCTGTGGACAAAATGTAACTGAAAATCTCTGCAAATTACTTAATAGTGTAATGGAGCAGGTCCAAAACAGAGTATTAATTATGGGAGATTTTAATGTTCCAGACACAGATTGGAATTCTTGACACTCCTGAGGTAATAATCCTTGTAGTACTATATTTTTGGATACATTACAAAGTAATTTATTAAACCAATATGTTAATCTTCGCTAGAATTAGAAGGTCAGACACTCCACATATTTTTTATCTAGTTTTAACAGATGTTCTGATTATAGAAAAAATAGATTACTTGGCTCCCTCAGGGAAAAGTGATCATTCGATACTGTTTATTGAAACTTCAGTCTTGGGATGCAGTGAGCAAAACTCAATTTATCCAAAGACAACTACAATAGTTTTAGGGAATATATGTCTATAGAATGGCTAGTTTTTTTTCAATATTGTAATAATGATGTCAGAACAATGTGGAATAAGTTTGAAAATAAACTAGGTGAAAACATCAAAAAGTTTACATACGCATTGTCAAAAAATTTAATGATGATATAGGTGGTAATTAAATGGTCTACACCACTAGACATTGATATTAGGAAACAAACTAGAAATTTGGGGCAAAGCCCAAGGTGAGTCCACCCAGCGCCCTAAGTCTGATTGGGGGAAACTTAAGGGGGCGGGGTAAAATTTTCCCGGTGCAAATTCACGTTCAGTATAGCATTGCAACAGCATTGTTGTCAGGCAGTTGAGCAACAGCAGCAGCAGCAAGATTTAAGCAGCAGCGATATAGGAGCTGCGCACCAATGATACTTGCAGCAGATTAGTTCAGCAGTAATCAGTAATCAGTAATGTAGATAAACGGATGCAAGAACTAAAAGTCCCTCTATATCCGTATCACGATATAATAAATTATACTAATAATCTAGTCATTTTTTTTCGACATACTCTGATCTATCTCCAGTTCCGGCTAATTCAGCGGTCCAATCATACATAACTTCTTGTTGTGCCCAAAATCTATCAAGCCGCACCTTAAATAAATCAACAGACTGTACGTCAACTACCCAATTAGCTAGAAACAGAACACAATACACAGGCCAGCAGCAGATTTCAGAAAGTTTTAGTTAGTGAAATGCCAGGACAGAGTCTAATAATTGCAGTAGGTGCTGCAATTGTCGGGAACAACGTTGGATGCCTACAAAATATCCAGAAATGCCTGTCGACGGCTCTAGGTGAGTGGGTTGCTATGACATTTACTAATAAGCTGAATAATGAGCGGCTATAGCATTAGCCTATGAGACGCATTTGATACTTTGGTAAATAGATGCTGGCTGGCTATCCTGATCGTGCGGAACCATTTGTGAGTACGCCGTAAAGTGATCGGATGTCGTTCCGACTGGCTGCAGCTGCTTCCTGCGCTTCTGTACACTTGAACTCTATCCAGTCTTTTTTGTTCTGTTTGCAGCTTTTCTTCGCTTCCGTGTCACGTTTTCTATAGTTGGCAGCTTCACCCTGTGCTATTGCTGTTGTTTTTTTTCTCTTCTTTGCCTCCTTCCTGTCATCAGTAGGCGAATAGACACTTTCAAATTGCGATATAATCGACTTACCTCGCAGATCCAATTTCTTTTATGTCAAAAGCCTGAAGAACTTGAACGTATAATTCCGCCTCGGTCGACAATAAAACGCAGCCGTTCATTTTATCAACAAAATTGTTGCTTTTAATCAAATGTTTCAATCGTGCTGTAGAGCGTCCCTAGCTACCAGCAGAGATTTGCGGATCTCAAATTTTTGAGTCCGCATCAGTCCGCGGATTTCAACCTTGAGGATCCGCGTCCGTCCGCGTTCGCAACAGGAGAGAAGAATTGAATCTGTTGTTAGTTCGCGTTCGCACTGAATACGCATAGTCTTTAGTAGGCCTACATAAGGTACCCATTAGTCAGTGGGTGATTAAGTACCGCAAAACTGTAATAGAAGCCCCGGCTTCTATTAGGAACATTGTCAACCTGACATACCAGGGTGGGGGGTAAACACTTTTTCTCTGGTCAGCGTGTGCAATACTAGTATTACAATACAATTTAGAGCGAGCGTATATGACTACTGCATATAGGCTACAACTAATCACTACTACTACCCTAACTACTAGTACAATTACAACAACGACGACTTGGATGTTAAGCTTATATCAGAGACCCGGCTTAAATATTGGACCCGGCTTTTACTAGAGACCCGGCTTCTATTAAAACATCAGTCTCAGACCCCCGGCTTGTATTAGATACTGCTATACGAGACTATATGAGAGTGAGACCAGACTTGTATTAGCAGTTTTACGGTAAATAACTGCAGTAAATGGCTTTGTAAAACATTTTGCTAAGCAAGACAAAATTGAACGTGCTTTCCAGTCTGTTAGCAGTTAATAGAAAAAACACTCGTCATGGCGTCAGTCCGCGTCCGCACAAAATCCTGCGGATTTGCGTCCGGGGACGGACGGGTCCGCACATCTCTGACTGCTAGCTACCAAAATACATACTCTACGTGAGCGGTGACGGTTTATTAGTGAGGTTAAGATGTATGGAATTTATTGCGGTATATGCAACGGTAATGCAAAATGTTATTGTAGCAGTGTAGCTTTCTCTAGACAGAGTCATTTCCACGCGCAGACTAGCAGTGCTTTAAAACAAGTACTTTTATTTTGTGCGTAGATGTGAATGTGGTTAAATAAAATTTGACGTAGGCCTATTAATGCTGAGTGTAAAAAAACGTCATAAAACACGCAGTACAGTAAGCGTCTACGGCACGTTGATCAATAATGCGAAGTCGCATATTGCCTTTCAAGTCATAAGAAAATCATTGATCTTGCCTTAAAACGCGCTATTGCGGCTAAACAGTTGCTATTGATCACTAATAGAAATCCGCATGTATACACCCTTTCAGATGAGATGAAATCATTGGCCTTACATGACCTTTAAGGTCACTACTGGTCAGTACTGCAACATGTAGACCCCCGACCAGGGGCTCTGCTTTTGGACCCCGCTGGGGGCTCCGCCCCCAGACCCCCGTTATACGCTCGCACTCTGCGTGCTCACCGTGCCCCCCCTTTGCCAAATCCTAAATACGCCACTGTTTGTGCACAATCGACAAGTACATCGGTTGCCAGTGTGACGTTATGGGGCCATCGCCCAATCCCTCAAATGTGACGTGTTGGACAGTTGGTCCCTAGACTAGAGTGACACTTTGGAAGGCCGCAACCTGATCCCCTAGCGTGTCGCCCGACTAGGATCACGCTAAATGTTTTGTAGTTTATGTGGAATTATATTGCCATAGTCACGAGTTTGTCACTTTGTTGGTGCAGTTAGTAGGATCGGTAATGACGTGACCCTACTGTTTCACAGTGATGGAAACTTCTTTTGGGGAAAAAGTTTTCAGGTTTTTAAGTTTTCAGGGTTTTTTTCAGTTTTAGCATAGCCTACAATTTAAAGAGAAGTGTGCAAAAATTACACAACAGGAAAAACGTCATAATACACCGTTCAGCCTGTCCCATTGTGTGAAGTCCAGAAGAAAGTTTTGCTGAGGTTTTACCACTTTAGTCCTAAGACCCAACTTTTAGACCTGTGTGACATTGAAACCCAAACCCGAAACTGGTTTCAGTTTGCTAAATTGATTATGTACTAAAACTAAAGTCTTTAGTGATGACACTAGCTGTTGAGTGTTGACACACTGGCCATTTTTCTGGCGCCCGTAAGGCACAAAATTGACACACTTCTCTTTAAATTGTAGGCTATGCTAAAACTGAAAAAAACCCTGAAAACTTAAAAACCTGAAAACTTTTTCCCCAGCGGGGTCCAAAAGCAGAGCCCCTGGTCGGGGGTCAGGGGGGCGAAGCCCCCTGAAGCTGAAACACTTTTTGCTTTTAAACGTTGAATAGAAGCCGCAAATTCGCCCATTTTTTTCTGAAATTTGCTAGAAAATGGCGAAAAAACGCACCTTTTCATATAAAGTCACCTGTAAAAAATTTTCATGGTCGGGCCAAAGGGGGGGGGGGCATCGCACCGTGCCCCCCCTAAATACGCCACTGTGCACAAATCTCATCTGACATTATGCGCCCAAGAAGTAAATTTTCGAAAAAAAATTGAAAGGGGTGCCCACAATTTTTCCCTGAAAGTACGTATTTTTGAATAGGCATTAGAAAAAAAACATTTTTCACCCAAAAATTGGGTAGGGGTGGAAGCCCTTCCTGACCCCCAAATTTGAGGGCCCTTAATTTTTCAACTTGTCGTCAACATTCTGTGAAAGTTTCATCCAGATTGCTGTCCCATAGTCGAATTACACGCCTCTGAACTTCAGCTGCTTATTATAAAAACCATGATTTTGCACAAAATGTCATTATTTGTAATATTTAAACATATGCCCAA
>Ga0209367_1013236_pt1 | contig 10648 bp, 7 predicted proteins | sample WorMetLIZISLAND2_FD_187412 | JGI IMG/M metagenome (GOLD analysis project Ga0209367, IMG submission 187412) | Marine gutless worms symbiont microbial communities from Max Planck institute for Marine Microbiology, Germany - Olavius geniculatus... ...
CTACTACTACTACTACTACTACTACTACTACAGACCGGCAGCGCAGCCAACGAGTAAAACGCAGACCCATCCAGACCACGCATCATGAGCACCCTTCAACTTCTCAAAGCAGCTTTCCTGTTGACGTCTGACGATGTGTCGGTGACGCATGCGGTCACGTGAGATGTCTCGCAGCCAGTCTATGGTGTGGAAGTCATCATACTGACCTATGCCTGGAGGCAGGTCCTCCAAACCATCCATCAGGTTTGTTGATCCTACAGTCAAATTACACATCCACAAGTTTGTTCATCCATACCAATCAAAATAAAACAAGTAGGCCTATTATGAGCAAAGCTCACGTGACACAAGACAGCATCTGTGCTGCCACTTGGGAAATTGTAAAAGTGTAGGCGTGCAGGCCCTAGGCAAGCTAGTCAGCGTCCAGTCACATGCATGCACGCCATGCAGCGACGACACAGTCGCATTGCAGCATCACTGCACGGTCAAAGGTAAAGGTAAAGGTCGTCAATTTGTATAGCGCATAGACGTGAGCATGCGCACTCCTCTAATGCGCTTTCGTCACTAACCAGAGCCACCTGCCGCATGGCCACCGCGTGCAGCCTGCAGACACAGGTTGGCACAGCGGCCGGCTAGGCAACCCCAGTCAGCTGTATCAAGGTCCCCACCTTCCGTAACCCATATAAATGAGTTACTACACATTTTACCGTCCCACGGAGGGTAAAAGGCTGAGTCAACCTAGCTGGCAGGCTTCGCACCGAGATAGTTTACCTGCCCGCAGGCAGTCACCCATCGCAGTACTAACCAGGCAGGCCTGGTTAGTAGAGTAACTTAGTTTCAGCCGAAACGCGTTACCAACAACGCCACGCCACCAACCAACAGTAAGTCAGTCAGTAGTAGTCAGTCTGAGTTTGCGAGTGTGAGCGAGTCGTTAACATGTAGTAGCATCGCTCGTGACGGTGGTCATCACTGCTCTAATTTTGTATAATATTAATGTCATATTTTATGTGTTAATGTCCTTGTCGTGTTGTTATATAGCTTGTGTTGCTGATGCAGTTTGAAAAAAAGCTTGGATGTGTCGTGTTGCTGTCGCCACCTTCTTCAACTACAGCTGCTGCTGTTGCCATGTTATTTATTAATGATTAAGTCATTTAATTAGTTTGGACTTTACTGCCTTGGCCTTAGTCTTAGAGGCAGTGATATTTTATCAATGCAAAGTTCTGTTGATGCGAAAATTGTGTAGCAACTTCAGGGAAACTTAAAATTCGAACAAATTACGGCCAATCTGTACTGGTCTGCTTCGTGAGCATTGCGTGTGACTGTGACGTCACTGTAGATGGCCTACAGACCGAGCGTGGCCTGACCTAGCAGAGTCGTCCACGGTATAACCACGGCCGTTCAACTGAACGGCATCAGCTGATCCGAGTTCAACTTGGTGCAATGTAATTCAGCGTGAACTTGGTTCAACTTTTGATCTAGGTTCAGCTGAACCGAGATCATGAACGACGTTGGTGCAACACTCCCTTAGTGGTCTTGGTTCTGATCTTGGTCTCAGCCTCAAAGGCTAATTGCCTGGCTCTGACCTCCAGAACTACTGGCTTGGCCTCAAACCCATCACGGGTTAAATTTTGACGTTTACAGCTACGTTGTTTATTTCTTTACTGCACAGAAGATTGTCTAAGCGTGTTTTCCAAGAATATCATAGACCCGTTGTATGTCACGCGTAGCCTAATTGTGTAATTCAGGAAAATCACTTTCTTGCTGCTTATTAATACCACAACAAACAAGCAATTTGAAAAAGCAGCAAGCTACTAGAGTAAATATTTTTTTTCGCACTACCGTAAATGTGCAATGTTCATCTTTTTATGTTAATTAATGCGCAAACGAAATTTACACAGCTGCAAATTAACATGCACTCTGGTTATAGATTTTACTGGCAAACTGTGAACAAGCTGTACTGTCAATTGTTAACGTTATCCACCTGAATTAATGCACAACAATGCATTCGTAGTATTAACAATTCACTGCTGAATACAACGACAATGTTAACTTTTGACTACATAAAGCTGGCTTGTTATATCTGAGCTTGAACTAAACTACCCTGTTTAAGTTCTAGCCAATTTCGACCAGTGTTTGCATGCAAGAACGCACTATCTCGAGCTGACGCGTTACTGCAGCGGCAAGCGAAGCTAATGCTGGGCAGAAACGCATGCACCAGCATACATTAGCTCGAGATAACGCATTCTGGCTCCAACTGAAACCGACGATAAGCAAAATAGTGCAAAAACGACAAATTTCAAATGCATAAAAAGCGGGTTAAAGGTGTGAATTTTGACGCAGGGAATTTTTCCCTGATAGAGTATGAAGTGCTCGACATGATGCCGTCAGTAACTCATTTTTGACAAAATTGGGAGATATTGCGTTCTGGCTCTAAGCCCACGATATCAATGTATACAACTCCTACCCAGGCCCTAGAGTAAACATGTTAAATTCACATTGTCAACTTCCACTTCAAATCCTAACATTCTAATAAGATATTAAGCTTTGTTCACTGGCACCTGTTAGACTTTAACTGTTAACCGTGCAGCCCTTAGATTTGACAAACCAGCAATTAAATTTGAGATGTTTGCTTTTTCATGCCTATACAAGCAAATGACTAGAATTTGCTAAAAACAAGAAAAGAAATTTAAAAGTTAAATTTCAGTTTAAAACTTAAAAGCTCAGAAGTGAATACCAGTGGAAGGATCATTGACTGGTGGATTGTGGAAAGGGTTTTCGTCACTCGTAGGCTCTGCCATTTGTTCGCTGTCAGCGACTACAGCAGCATCGGTGTTGCGACCAGATGTCATGTAACGCAGATCCGAGCCGTCTGTTGTGGTTGTCCGCACAAGATTGTCAGTTTCCATCTATACCAGTCCAATGACCTGCCTCTTCCCATGAGTCACGAACAGATGACCGTGAAACCACGCGCAAATACATCGGTTATCTGAAACAAATCATCGGACACACGACAATGACTAAGTAGTCTTTATTAACAAATATTAGACACACCGCTATCATGTACAAATGCACCGTGAAAAATGACAGTGTAAAACATTAAAGTCCAAAAAACAAAATTCTATACAGCACATGTACATAAAACTACATTCATCAGTACTGGTGATTTTGGATAAAAGCTCGTTATTATGTACATGGTGAGTGAGATATGGTGTACTATGCTCAGTTGGTAAGAGGGGACGAGTGGGTGTGTCACTCATTAGCCTGTTCACAGGACTGCCACAGGATGACGGTCTGCCACAGCTAGGGCCACCATGCATCGTGTCTGGTCCGACATACTGCTGGCAGCAGATGATCGGCAGGTGACGCTGCTTGGACTGCTGGACCTCTCTCAGCTTTTGACTGCGTTGATCACTAAATGCTGCTAGAACGTCTGCAGTCTGCTTTCGGTTTGACCGACTTAGTCCATGACTGGGTGCAGTGCAGTCATTTCTGACCGACAGAATGCAGCAGATTGCCTACAGTGGTCAACTGTCTTCTGTGCAGTCGGTACTATTTGGGGTTCTGCAAGGATCTGCACTGGGCCCGCTGTTGTACGTTCTGTACACAGCTGAGCTGGCCCTGGTCGTTGACCGTCATGGCCTCAGCCTGTACCAGTATGCTGATGACACGCAGGTTTACATCAGCACACCGGCAGGTGACGCTGAGGCTGCCGTCCGACGTCTTACTGCGTGTCTCGTCGAGATCGAGGCATGGTTGAAGGCCAGCCGACTTCGACTGAACCCCACCAAGACCCAAGTAATGTGGTTAGGTTCTCCACAGCAGCTGGCGAAAGTCAACGTTTCGGAGGTTCCGGTGGCGTCGACACGTATCAACGTCTCGGAGACGGCCCATAACCTCGGCGTCATCGTCAACAGCCAGCTAACGCTGTCTGCGCAGGTGGCCACCGTGTGTTGCAGCTACGGCCGCTCGTCAGGTCGATGTCATCTGACGCCATCAAGACGCTGGTCCAGGCAGACGTGGCGGACGGAAAATAGCCCCACGTTTGCTTAGTCTTCTGTCCCTGGGGACGGAAAATAGCGCTTGGAGCACAGATTTCAGTCCGCACGAACGGATAATAGCGTCTGCATGCTCTTTTTCCGTCCGTGGCGGACAGAAAATAGCCTTACATTTGCTTACTTTTCCGTCAACCGCGGACGGAAACTAACATCGATGGCTATACACCGCTTATTGGTCCAGAAGCATGGCTGAGTTGAGTACGACGGGAAAAATGGAGATGTCCTCCGCATCGACATCCGTCTTTTGCCCGTTGCCACATTCGCAGATCCGCACATCCGCCTTTTACCATCGTCCAACTAAACAGAAACACCGCTGTAGCAAAATAAACAAAAATAAACACATGAGAGAAAACTTATTTACATCCACTGAGTTCAATATTTATTCAGTTCAATGTTTACATCACATTTGCAATCACGTGATGAAATCTGCGAGCCTGCATGTAGTGCCGGAAACGGATAACGGGTACCCGAATACTGACAGAACTCGGATGTTGATAATTACGGGTTTAGGGCCTCTGGTTGCTAAGTGTACTAAGTTTTGTCATTAATTCTGCTCCAAACGTACGCAATTACCGGTATTTACAGTTGGACGTTGAACTTATTAAGTCTAAAATGTCAAAACTGTGCAGAATAGGCTTATTAATCATCATGATTATGATTCTCATTCATTCATTCATTCATTTTATTCTTTAGAAAAAGCTGACCAACGCAGCTTCTGAAAAATATAGTCAGTAACCAAGTAAAGCAAATCTAACATAGGCCTAGTTTGCAAAGATGTACACATCAATAGCTGTCTCTGTAAAGCATGCGAATGACAGTCACGTTCGTTGAGGTAAGTAGTTTTGTTAAGCAGAAGTTTGTCATGAGAGCGTGGTCTGAGGTCATAAGATGACGGTTGGCGATCCGGAATTAGGGGCTGAAGGACGTGAGCAGAATTGTGTAAAATATTACGGAACAGTTTATCGTCAGCAGAGTGAAATAGATCCCCAACAGAGGCGGCGTCGTTGTCGTTCAGGTACCCGAGACGTCGGCAGCGCCTCAGCACAGCATTCAGCCGCGCCCGGTTAGCGGCTGAGCACAAGCCTGACCAGGCTGGCGAGCGAAATGGCAAAGTGGCAAATGCTGGAAATATGCGAAAAAAAATATGCCGCATAGGCCTATATGCGGCATATGCAGCATATATGCGCCGGATATTTCGCCAAATTCCGCACATTTTCCCGCATATTTTGTCTCAAAAAGCTCCGCATATTTTAAGAAAATTCTGCGCTATAAACCGGCATCCCTAGTGAGTGGCGGTTTGGGTAGAGTAGTGGTCTCGTGGAGGGGTATGTCGCATAGACCCATAAGCGACTCACCAGCCGTTTTCTCGCTCGCTCGTAGGTGAATCTCGCTCGCTTTTCTCGCTCAGCGAGAAAAACGAGAAATTGCAAGGTTCTTAGGTTCTATCAAAAAAATTTAAGTCGTTGCTTAAAGTTTTGCAAAATACGACAGGGGATTACTTTTTTGTCACACCCTGTGTAGATTAAGTAGTTTTTCATAATTTCCTAAATGATGCAGGAGATGTGATCTCCATAAAATCACGTGGAAGTCGATTCCATAGTTGGCGTCCTTTAAATAAGGGTGTGATACCCAAGGTAGAAGTGATTGAGGACTTTGAGGTCTCTCTCTAAATATCAGCGGTCAAAAGTTCGAAACTTCAACTGCCAAAACTTACGTTTAATGCTGGTTGTCTTTGTCTATATTTCTAGCCATTTCGCTCTTCAAATGTGCGTCGTAACACGAAACGCCAAAGATCACTAATAAACCCTTTATTGTGGGTTTCAAGGTTGTTCAAGGTCGCTGATTTTGGTGTCGATCGAAAGGACTTACAGGACTTTCTATAACTGATTAATAGTGACCTTGGCCCTTATCTTGCACTGTTTCTAAGATCCTGAAACTTGTCTAATTTGTGGCAGCCGACAGTGAAGATTTCGTGATCCGTTTTGATACAGTCGCAGAGTGTGACGGATAGACAGACAAACACCGACAGACAGACGACTCGACGATAACTAAGATGCGGGAAGCATTACATACTGTCGCGTGTGGAAAATCATGTGCTGTTTTAAATTTCGCTCGCTTCGACTCGCTCGTATGTATTGTCGCTCGCTCACGGGAAAAATCTCGCTCGCTCTCGTTCGTCCCGTTTCTCGCTCGCTACCGCTCGCTCTCGCTGTCGCTTACAGGTCTAATGTCGCAGTCTTATCAGCCCCCAAACCGGGTACACGGGTACAAAAATAGCCGAAAGTCCGAGCACTAATCGCAAGGTGCAGCGAATCTGCTAGACTGTTACTTACTTACGAGGTGTCGAACACTGGCGGTTTATTTTGTTTACAAAAATTGAGTTTTGTTCTCAAAATGGAAAAGCAGAGGCGGCGATGTAAATATGCCGATAAGTGTTACAGAAAGAATCCGCAACATCTCAGAGACTACAGCCATGTTTCAGAGGATGAGTCTGAGGTGAGAGAAAGTTATAATGCCGCATGTCGGCCACGGGTATTCTGCGGATCGACGGACCAGCGGACCGCGGACTAGATCAAAAGCTGGCCGTAGACCACCCTACCTCAAGGGGGATGTAGCCAGTGTATTTTTTGAAATACCTAGTTAGTAGCTTCAGAAAATGCCAGAGCTGGGTACAATACACTTATTTAGACCAGCTTCATATTTCACCAGTGAACTCTACTCGTCGAGTGCTACAAAAGATATCATTACACCACCGTTCAATTCAGTCCGCAAGTACCAGGAAAAACACTGAACTACCGATCTCGCCGTTATCATAGCGACCACCAGAAAAACATTCTCACGTCAACATTGCATCGTCGCCGAAAAACGTTGAATAGCTAAGCGTCGAAGTCGCGAACTTGAACGTTAAGTAAGCGAGAAAGTAAGGCATTCCAAAAAGAAAATGCTTGCTGCAGAAACAAATTGAAAATGAACTAAAAGGAAAAAAGGAAAAAAATCAACATAAAATAAGATAAAATTTAATATAAAATGGGCTCAAAATTTGAAACAAAATAAAATTCAAAATAGCTTAAACAAGATGCGTAAGACTTTAGCGTAAGACTTTATACTCAGCCGATCGCAACGTAAAGTGGTCAAAAAACTATTATTAGTCCATGTGCAGCAGTGCTGTTTAATGTTTATTAGTTGCAAAATGATTATATTCAGCAGACGTTCGACTGCTTTGCTAGGATCAAGAAGCTGGGATTGCGAGAGAAGAAGAGAAAACGCAGCCAGCGTCTGGTGAGAAAAGAAAGCCACCACCGAGTGACCGAGATGACAGCAGCAGTCGGGAAGCTCAGGCGACAAGCAGCAAGAAGACTTGTCTTGATGACTATTTTGTGACAACAGCTGCTGCACTGAAAGTATCCACGGTGACAGCGAAACAAGATGATGATGATGACGATGCAGGTACAGTGCACTTTTGAAGTTTATGTGTAGCTTTTACAAGTCACTTTCCATATACTGGTAGCATTCACGTGGCACTGTTTGTAAAACAGACTATGTATCTTCTCAAAGTATCACAGGCGTGCGGTATCGCAACCCTCTGTCAACAGCGACTGGCTAAGTCAATGGTGAATGGCAAAATTCGACCCCTCGTAGTTCCGAAACCCCTGAACCGATTGATACAAAATTTGAAATAGGTGATTATGTCCGCGAGATGACCTGCATATGCAAAATTTCGTGCAAATCCATCTATTGGGGGCTTCTCAGCAAATGAGTGAAGTATTAACAAAAATTTTTCTAGTATTATATATACTTTTTTGTTGACGGACCTACAGGTCAAATTGCCTGACAGACTTTCACACACGATGGCTCAGACAACACGGCCTCACGCAAGGGTCAAACCTTTTAGGAAATGAAAATTCAAAGTTAATATTTAATCCCCGAAAAATTCCCCCAAAGTCGAAAATTGGGCCCAAAAATGGACTAAAATTTTCTGCCAAAACGCTCCTGTATAAAATTTTCACCTATAAACGGCCCTTAATCGTCGCCGTAATCCCATATAAGTTGCATAGTGAATAGGTAATATGGCTTCGGGAATTCCAAATATGTGGTTATTTTGGACCCCCGACCTACAGGTCATGTGACACGGAGCATGCGCAGTGAACTTTTGGCCTTTAACATGGGCAAATGCAACTTAGAGGCTTTATATCTCTGTAACGGTGCAAGGTAGACGCATGGTCATCATTGATCACCTATAGGAAAGTGCCCAAGCCGAATCTGTTGGTCACGTGACGTGACTGATGACGTCATGTGACCCCCAAAAGGTTGGGGTCATGACCCCAAAATCTTTGAGGCTCCGTATCTCCGTAGCCATGCAAGTTAGATGCATGATTACAATGGACCACCGATAGGAAACCACATATACCTAGTCCAATGGTCACGTGACTGATAACGTCACGTGATCCCAAAAGGTCAAGATCGTTACCACGAAATATGTAAGGTTCTGTGGCCGTGGAAGACGGATGGACCCCGACGGGTCCATCCGAATAATTGACCACCAACAGGAAAACATTGTTTTGTAATTAAACAGCAAATATAAATGTACAAAACATCGATTTATACGCATGTTAACGGTGTCATCCAATGACTGACACATCAAAAACAGCAAAAAATCTTAAAAAAATGATATTGATATCACCTGTTTAAGATTTTTGCTGTTATCGATGCGTCACTCATTGCATGTCGCCGTTAACAAGTGTATAAACTGATGTTTTGTACATTTATTAACACGCATTTGTCGTTCTCTTTTGATGTTAATACAAATCATTCTCTCTTTAATTGAGTTTTTATTCCTGGCATGGGGAATGTTCATGCCATGTTATCAAGTATCAAGTTTTGGGTTTTTTGAGAACTAGAAGCGTGTATTGGGCAAACAAAGAGATGGTTAAGGCCTGTACTGGTCTGGACTCTGGAGTGTGTTATGCAAGTGTAACGAGCATAGTGAACTCTACATGTGATAAAACATGCATATTTCATTCACTGTGATTTACGGTGTGTTCCATCGGGGGCGTGGATGTTCTAAACAGACGTGAGATGTTTCAGCCATCACACTTGACTGGAGTGAGATTTTGCGCAGCTTTAACACTACTGCAGACACTGTGGTGAAAGATAGCAGGATGAAGTGGATCGTGAAATAAATATAAATATAAATTTATGATTGAAGTTGAACTTGATTTGCTGTGCCATAAAATGTTGCATCTGACGATGTCTCTCTTTAGGTGTACCATCCTTTGATAGAGCGGAAGTTTATTGGAAGTTCATGATTTCCTTGATTTGTTCTAGGTAGTGTTTGATGTATACATGTACATCTGATTTATGCATTAGACTGTTACAGAGTATGATGTCGTAGGGCCAAGCTCATCTCGAGGTGATGGAAACAGTTCAGTTGTGGTACGACGTTCACAAGTCTTAGCCGAAGAGACTGCAGCTGAAGAAACTAGTGACGAGCCTTTAGACGAACATGAGGACATCAGGTGCAAGTTCCTGGTCGAGATGCCGAAGGATTTCTATGATCTCTGGGAGCTTGCTAAGACTGTTAATCCCAAAGCTCCATCTGGTGAGTGTGATTTTGTAGTCATTGATAGGGATATGACAATCATACTGAAACGTTGAAAATGTGTGGCATACTGCAGAAAACAATTGCTCAGTTTATGGTGAATTTGCAGCGGTAATTTTACGGTCATCTTATGTTTGTAAAATGTGTCACCGAAAGCAATTTCTACTTTCACTGATAACACAGTATGCGGTGTGTGCTGTGTATTCATATATTGTTTCTGCAAATTCAGCACTGAATGCATTTTGAGTGGAGTGGAACTTCACTCTTAACTTTTCATGATGTTTGCCAAACTAAAATATTTTGGTAGCAGATATCCAGAAAGACAAACAAACAGATCATATACAAGCGATACAAGTCTGTTGGACAGATAACAGTAAGAGAAAATGGTGTGCTTTTAACTAATAACTCTCCAGCGATTGCTGCATCGGTCTGGAACAGTCTGCCGGAGTCGGTCCGGTCATCTCCGTCGTTGCAAGTTTTCCGCAGCAGACTGAAAACCAAACTTTTTGCCTGGTCTTACAGTCACGACTAACGTCTCATTGCACTGGCTACTATTACGTGACTTCACTGTTTAGGCTTATTGTTACGTGTCCTTGTAGTCTTAGGACTTAACGCCACGCTAAAGTTAATTCGTCCTTCATCATCATCATATGTACTGCAGCATAGTGAGTTGGTTGAGTATGTGTTGTTGACAGATGCGTTTCTGTCATCTCTGGGTCTACAGCTGGTCGGTCCGTACGACGTTCTTGCTGGCAAGACTAAGCGTAGGAAGCAGCATGTGGCGTCACGCAGTGGTGGACGGCCAAACTATCTGCTACATTGGAGATATTACTATGATCCTCCAGAGTTCCTCACCGTTGTGCGCGGCGATGACACGAAACAGTTCCACATCGGATACTATCGGTGTGTTCTCGCACTAATACAACATTCATCATCATCATCATCATCGACAACCGTGCGCTCAATGCCCGTTGGTGTCTGACGCCATTTTTACTAT
>Ga0209367_1013237_pt1 | contig 10648 bp, 3 predicted proteins | sample WorMetLIZISLAND2_FD_187412 | JGI IMG/M metagenome (GOLD analysis project Ga0209367, IMG submission 187412) | Marine gutless worms symbiont microbial communities from Max Planck institute for Marine Microbiology, Germany - Olavius geniculatus... ...
TTCGTGTTGAGAATGAAACGACCTTGATTTCTGCAAAAAATCGTGTAGATCTAAGCAGTATTTCTGAAGTTAGAAGCTATATAACAGAGTGGCCCCGTTTTTTTGGGCCACCCTGTAGTCGCGTGCGACCCGTCTGACCACAAGCTGTTTGACGTCACTCACTGGACCCTGGTCAATAGTCAGTGCGAGCGCTGTCTTGCAGACGGTGCGTCGCTGCTGCTGACACCTAGCGATTGGGCGAGCGATGAACTTTGTCGCACGGAACCAGAATCACATTATTACGGCTGACTGAAACGTAAATGACTCATTCTTCTATAATAGCTGCTACACAATGACGCAATACTCTTGCGACCAGTCTCGATGAAGATGATATGCCGAATAAAATCAAATCAATCAATTTAATTCAATTCATAAGCCTATAGACCTTTAACTAGTTTAACCTAGCTAAAACTAAGCGTTTTGTGGTCGTGCTTCAAGCCTCCAAAACAATTCGCGACTTCTTCACGATATGATATATTGATATCGTTAATCGATGTCGACTCGATATCGATACTTTGTATCGATTTAATACTCGGTCGAGTATCGATAAATAGACCCAGCTCCTATTTGGAACTATTAGTTATTCTACGAACTCCTATGTGTCACTAGAATATTTATTTGATCGTTAAGTGTTGATGATTGTATTTATTTTTCGATAAAAGTTGATAAATGATGCCAATTAGTACGTAGATCGCCGAGTAGTAGGAAGAAGAATAATGTACGGTCAGTGGGGTCAGGGCTATGCCGGTGTAGATCCGGCACAACAGTTGTACTGGCAACAGTACTACGCCGCGGCTGCGTACTCTCAACCGCAACAGTTCTATGGTCCTTACGGCGCTCCGATGCCTGGCGTGCCGACCGCCGCAAGTCCGTCGGCAACGACTGCACCCGCTGCTGCTGCTGCTGCTGCCAACCCGGTGCCTCCCGCTGAGCCGCCGAAAGAAGAGCGTCCACCATTGCCTGCTGAACCACCGCCCGACGATGAGGTACACAGGACCTGCATAAACTGACTGCTACGGGTAAAAAGCGGATTGCGGATGTGCGGATCTGCGGATGTTGCAACAGCTGACGCTGTAATTAAGCTGCAGTTTATTCGTTTAAACATTTTCTAACCCTATTTCTAATCCTAACCCTAACCTTATCCCTAACCCTGACCCTTATCTTAACCTTATCAATAATCATAGCTCTAACTATGTTGCGACATCCGCAGATCCACACATCTGCTGATCCACTTTTTACTGTCGTCTTAAACTGACAGATCAATAGTGTATCAAGTGCGAAATAAAATGTGAAAGAATTTTTATTGTTGGATGTTTTAAATTTTTATTCGCACGTAGCATTTTCCAGGGCAGTTGCAAAAGGGTAATGGCAGTGGCCCACTATCGCGAAGGTCTGCCATATAGTGAAGGTAGAAAGGGTCTGCCATAGCAAATACAGCTTAAACTACTGAAAAAACTCATTGTATTAGGTTGGATTTCATAAGTGGCACCAGCGTTAGCGTTAGCATTAGTGGTTATGCTTTAGGATTAGGCTAAAGATGTGGTTAGGGTTAATGTTCACATTAGAGCTAGAATGTGATGACATAATGCACACTTTAACTGGGCTGTGATGAAAGGCATGATATTGTACCTTTGCATGCTTGATTTCGTCAGTGGTCAGATGCCATGAGGTCGTGTGTTTTACGGCATTAGGTGGGTCCACCATAGCGATGGTGCGCCATAGCACACATCACAACTTGCACAGTGCGATATTCGCTGTTGCAGACCTTCGCTATGGCAGACCTAGCTATAGCGGACACAAATCTTCAAAAGTTTTGCAGCAGGAAGTTTGATTTTGATTTTTAGCTTATACTACTGCTATTCAGCATAGATGCTAGGTTTTTTGGCCTTAGGGTAAAGGTTAGTGATAGCGATGAGATATAATTAGGTTTAAAGGTCAGCGGATGCCAAAATTAACATATACATTTTATCCATTCTCCTGAAAGTGCAGAATTTTCTGATAACTTTGACAGTAATATTGGCGCACAACTTTTTGTCAACATGGAAAAATTAACCTTTGAAGTTGACGATCTACGAAAACGACGTAGAAAACGAGCCGCCATGATGGTCTGCGATGACGTCATGAGTTTAGCCTATAGACGTCATGAATATTAATGGCCTAGTCTAGAATGATGACGTCGTCGGCTAGGCCATTAATATTCATGATCTATATGGGCTAGGGTCGTGATGTCACCGCAGGCACCAATAGATTAGAATATTTCGCATAACGTAACGTAATGCCGCATTTCGTTTGAATTCACGCATTAATTTCATATATTTATGAAGCTCAAATCAACATATTATATATGCGAGGTTAAATGTCTAATTTAAAGCTACAGAAATTGCGCGAGTGAGTTTGATCGTGGCCATGGACCTTTAAGGATAGTGTTATGCTTAGGGTTATGACTAGCTTTAGGATTTGGATGGGAAAGTTTTGCGATTGACCCTCTGTGTTATTCTGGAATGTAGATCAAATCAGTTATTAAGTAAGTTAGAAAGGTGAAAAGGTACAAATTTAACACTTAGTCACATTGTGGCATGATTTCAACACTCGCTGCTTTGACAAAAATGTTTTAGCAACCGCTAGAACTATATGGAGTTAATGCTGCCGGCTTGCTTTCAGTTTTAGGTCTTCTTGTTATATCTGTGTCTGTTGATTTAGAAGTTGGCTAGTGATCCTGCGGAGAATAGCAAGCTGACGGCATTGCAGATGCAGGCGGCGCAGTGGCAGCAGCAGAAACAATGGCAGGACTACCAGATGAGCCTTGTACAGTATCAGCAGCAGCTTCAGCAGTGGACGATGCAGCAAGGTGATTGCCATGATGTTGTACTCATATATGGTCAGTGTCTGTGCATATTTTGTGTGACATTGTATTCATGTATTGTATTGCATTGTCTAACATTGTATTGATGCAATCCAGTTTTTCGGCTGCAACACGAATTTCATGCTGTAGGTGATGCTATAGCCTTTTTGTGTAATTGACGTAGATGTCGAGGTTTTTAAAGTACAATTTGTTACTGATTGCCTTCATACCCTTTTGTTCGTTCGGAAGGTCAGTATGAGAAGTTTGGCGTGTGACCGTCTGTTTTTAAAGTTTTTGTTGTCAAAGTACTCCGCTATTGCACAGACGTCTCACAGCACTCCATATCACTTAAAAATGACAACTAGTAGCTGCAGTATGTGAAATTGTAGTGGCTATTGTCCATGTGACAATAACTATCAGATGCTGTGCATGAAGAATTGAGCTCACTATAATCATCTTTGTTTTAACAGCTTGTGCTTGTGTTTAATGGCTTGAGCTGTGCTGCGACAAAGAAGTTGCCATGAAGTTATCCTGAGCTTTGGGTATTGTTGAAGAACTAGCAGAAGTATTTACTTTTTGATAGACCCATCTCATTCCCGTTGGTAACTGTTGGTAGCCTCCATTTTCGGTACAGGTAGTTTGTCACCATTCGTCCATTTTTACACTGTAGCTTAGCTTGTACCTTACAGACAGATGGTATGTTATAGTGTAAGAGTGATGATTGTTTATGAAGTAGTTTAGAGTTGTGTTATAAAAGTGCATGTTTTTATGAACTAATTTAAGTTATAAATGATGTTTTTCAATTGTTTTTTGGTTACAGCGTCAATGCTGGAGGAAGTGAATAAAGAGGAGGAGGAATTTGAGAAGCAGTACAGCGATTGGCTAATGCAGTACAACAACTGGAAAGAACAGAACAAAAGTAATTTTTCATGTTTTCTCAGAAAAATAGTCAATTTTCTAACAATTTTTCTGGATATTTTTTTTTTAGCATTTTTGAATGCTGTCATGTTTTATGCTGAACTGATCAACAGATTGACCTGGAACTGTGAGCGGTAAAGGTGATGTAATTTACTCAGACAACTTGTGAATTATACCTATTACGCTGTGCAGAATTTCAAATTATTGTTATTTTTATGTCATCTAAAGAGAAGGTAAGTAAATAAGTAAGTAAGCAAAGATGATTATAGTGTCTAAAGCAACAAGCACAAGTGCACAGGTGCCGTTCAGTCACAAAGGGGTAGGATGTGAAATGTCAAACAAATCCAGGGTGATTTTTTTCAGCATCTGTCTGTTGTCTGAGCTATTAGGTGAACAGTTTATTTTGTTGTTGTTGGTTACAGATCATCCCAACAGAGAGCAGTATGACCAGTACGAGCAGCAGTGGCGTCAGTACGAGGAGCAGATGTCTCAGAAGCGTGAGCACATCCAGAGCCGCAAACGAGCGCTGATTGAGAGCCAGCAGCAGGGACATGCTGCAACAGCTTCCTCTCAGCCAGCCCCACCACCACAGCCAGACAATGGCTCCATTGCAGCCCCACCAGCCCCAGCTAGTGCCACCTCATCAGCCACGTATGGCACTGCTGCTTCCACACAGCCGGCCAGCGCTCAGCCAATGCAGCCGCCTGGTTACTCGCATCCAGCTGGTGCTGCTGGTCCGGTTTATCCGATGTCGGCGCCGGGATATGGAAACCATATGCCACCTCAGCAGCCTGCTGCACCATATCCGTCGCCGCATATGGGTCACAGTGTTCCCACTGGCCCAAGGTTTCCTGGGCACGTGCCTGGGCATGATACATCGGCATACCCGCAGGCCAATTCCGGGCCTGGTGCAGCAGGGCCGCGGCCTGGCTTTCCCAGAGCAAGACCCCCATTTGCTGTTGGTGTGGGCCCTGGTGGGGATTTTTCGGAAAACCAGAATGAGTTTGAGCAGTATGGTGATAGCCAGGACACTGCTGTTGGGTCTCAGTTCTTGCGGGGTCCAAGGCCTCCGTTTGAAGCCGCTGGTGGCCGGCCTCCATTTGGCCAGCGGTTTCGTGGTCCACGCCCTCCCGTTGCTCCAAATGAGTTTGGCATGCAGGCTCCATTTCGACCAAATCAGCCTCGTGCTGGCTTCGGACAAGGAGGCCCAAGACCTGGCTTTGCTTCTGAAATGTATCCTGAAGCTGAGGAATCGTCTGCAGATAAGGATGATGTTACCAAATCAGCTGATCAAACGTCTGATGTAGGTAGTTCGCAGTTTGGACCTCGGTTCGGTGGTCCAGGTTTTGGTCGAGGCATGCGCCCAGGCATACCAGGTATGGGTCCTCGTGCAGGATTTCCACGTGGTCCTCGGCCAGTGGGCATGATGCCACGTCCTCCGGTGGCTCCTCATTTCTTAGAAGAGACCGATGAAACCACGGAGGAGGAGGCTGATAGTTGGCTTGGCAATGGAATGCAGGCCACAGCTGTGGCTGACCTTCGTCCTCGTGGTATACGACCTGATGGTCCTCGCTTTCCTGCTCTTCCAACATCTGGATTTGCTGGTCGTGGAGATATCCGTGGTCTGGGACCTCGGCCCGGAGATCCAAGATCAATGTTACGACCTGGCAATCCAAGAGCTGCACTGCCAGGTGGTCTGCGTCCCAGAACAGTGGGACTTCCACCTTGGTTGGCTGGCTCAGGTAGGGGTGGACCACTTCCTCCTCAATGGGGAGGACAGAATTTTGATGAATCGGCTGCTGATGAAGAATATGACGAGACTGCTGAGAACCAGGAGGGTCTGGAAGAAGGTGATGCACAGGAAGAGGAATACGGTGGTGAGGAGGAAGGTGGCCAGGAGTTTGAAGAAGAAGCAGAAGAAGAAGAAGAAGAAAGTGTGGGCTTCGGTAGTACAGGATTTGGTCCTCGTGGATTTCCACCGCCGGGGGCTAGGTTTGGTGCCCGGCCACCCAGCATGTTTGGCATGGAGCGACCTTGGTTAGACATGAGAGGTCCCCGGCCGGGATTTGGTCCAAGGGGTCCTGGATTTGGACCGGGATTTCGTCCTCGTGCTGGCCCGATGCCACTGATGGACATCAGAGTGCGAGCTCCACTGCCTGCTCCACCTGCTGGCAAAGAGGAGCAAGAAGGAGAAGAAGAGAATGCTGTTGAGGAGGTGCAGGAGGAGGAGACTGAAGCACTTGCTGAAGAGTCTGAACAGTTCCCCAATCTAGCTGAGGCTGCCGGCGGTGTGGGAGCCAGAATGCCATTCCGACCACCATTTCCACCTGGTCCCAGAGGTTTCCCAGCCGATCATCGTCTAAGGGCTCCTGGGTTCGGAGGGCCTCTTCCGCGAGGTGGAGCAAACTGGCCGAGGCCGGGCTTTGGCGAACGGTTGCCAGCTCCTCCCGGCTTTCGCGGTCCAACGCCTCGGTTTCCACGTATGCCTGGCCAACAGTTCGACACTGATTCAAACCTAGGATACTATCCGGAAGAAGGGGATGAGACTGGATTTGGTGATGTGCCTGAGGAAGATTATCTTGCAGCTGAAGCAGAACAGTGGGGTGAGGAGGAGCAGCAGGACAACTCTGATCCATCACTGAAGCCTGCCAGTGCTGCCGGAGATACACCAGCTGATGGGTAATTTCTGCAAGTTCACTCTATGCACTGATGCTTGCTTTCTTTTATTTCATGCCTTATTTAGTTCTCCCCTTGTGTCTGGAGTGTTACAAGTGTACATAATCTTGCTGCAGTCGAGAGTGATGACCGATATCATCTCCCGTTTGTATGTCACATGTGCGTCTAGGCAGAAAACGCTGTCGATTGTGGCCTTGAAATAGTACGTTTCAACACAGGTCTACTGTGTGGTGTATATTATGCCTCGTTACACTTGCATAGTACACTGTAGACCATGTTGAAACATACATGAATATCCCGGTATCATATAAATTTATTGGCATCTTACGAATATTTTTTCATTTTTTGCCATTTGAGATTGTCTTTACTGTAAGTTGTAGATTAAGCTAATTTGTTTTTCAATCTGTGATGCCATGTTTTAGGGGAAATGAAGATACTTCTGCTCCCAAGAAGGGTCTTGTAAGTGTATTTGTGTTTCGTTCTGCATTGTTGTCTGTATTTTCTATTCAGTGAAATAAAACTTAGTTTGTACACATTGACATCAAACAAAGTGAAATTTTTTATTTGTTTTAAATTTCAGTTACATTTTTTTAGCTTTTCTCCTTCTTCATGTGCATTTGTCTCACATGTTAATAAAATACTATGTTACCGTACTGAGTCTGTCCATATTATTGTTTGCTAATATTGGTCTTGGCTTAGAATGAAATGAAAAATAGTAAATATTGGCAAGTAAACATCATGGTGTTTGAATTCTTTATGTACAAAGATTGTGCAGACATTTGTTCTGTTACTATTGATACTGCCTTTTACTAGCCAATTTTTCAGAAGTTACTCTCCGTTCGGCCAAGTCCCACAGCATGAATTTTCAGAGTTAATATAGCAGGACTTAGTTGTAGCTTTCGTATCCTACGACGGACTGCATCAAAGTGTGATTGTTCATACTCATACTTCAGGAAACACTGAAAATAAGTGTTCTCCATTGTTGTCCATTTGTGACCATCCATATTTAACGAGTAGTTGAATAATTGTCTAGAAAGCAATGTGCTATGTTTGAAAGTTGGTTTCTTATATGATTGTATAATTCTGATAGTTGTTGGCACTTGCTGAATGGAGGTTGTTTGCTGTGACTGAAAGCTGTTCTCAGACTGGCAGCACGAGCTCATCAAGAAGGCAGCCGAAGAACTGATGCAGAAAAAGTCGCGCGAAGACATCTCAAAGATGATTTCTGCCAGCAAATCGTCTTCAGAACTTCACGCCAGTTCGCAAGACGTAATTTGCTCTGCATTGCATCGGGGGATTATCTGGGCTGTGGATTTTAGCAAGTACACTATGTCTCGGAAAAAAAACAGTCAAAATTGTTTTTGTCATAACTTTGTCAGATTTTTACTAACTTTAATAATTTTTGGTGTCTTGATGGCCAAGACGACGAAATTATGTAAGGTGCACTCATTTTCCACCTCACCTAATTTGTGTCAATGCACTACCACGTGAAATATGGATGCTCCAAATTGTTGCAGGTAAATGCTGTAACGCACAAATTACACTAAAATGTGAATTATTTAACAGAATTATAAGGTTGTATAACAACTCATTGCACATTAGAATTTATGCCAAAGTGTGCTCCGCATACAAAGACACAATGGCTTAGATGCAACACCAATGGCTGATAGCAGAATCAACGATCGACTGATTAAATGCATTCATTCATCTATTAGACGTGTTTTAAGCTCATCAGCCAGCTATTTTGTTGTCTGCTGTTTTCAGCATAAAATATTTAATACCTCAAAATTATTGAACCATGTCGCACCTTCTGTTGAATTGATGATGCACAGGTGAGCCATCTGATACAAATAATCGCTGTGTAATGTAACAATTTGAAGCATCTGTGTTGTCACACGGTAGTGCGTTGAAATTAATTAGGTGAGGTGATAAGTGAATGCACTGTACATAATAATATCGTCTTGCCCATCTTTGTGCCAAAAATTATCAAAGTTGGTGGAAATTCGACAAAGTTATGCCAAAAACAATTTTGACTGTTTTTTTTTTGAGACACGGTGTAGTTAATTGAATAGTCGACTAGAAACTAATTTAAAAGTTTTTTTTCTGTATTATGTTGGGCAAGTTATATCAGGTAAATAGTATTGCTCTTGGAACACATTCTCATTGTTGTCTGATTTTTTAAATTTTACTTAAATTGCATAATGCACTGTTACCACGAAACTGAATCTTATCTTATCGCAGCAGCTGTCATAGCCGGTCTTTCTTTGTTTTTCAATCGTGCCGTCAAGCAGATCAAAGCCAAAATAGTCCTGACAAAGTTTAGCAGTATTGATGACATTTGTCTTAAATAGTTTCCTTAAAAGTCGGTTGACACTTAAATACAACACACTTACAAGACCCTTCTTGGGAGCAGAGGTATCTTCGTTTACCCTAAAACATGACATCACAGATTGAAAAACAAATTAGCTTAATCTACAACTTACAGTAAAAGCAATCTCAAATGGCAAAAAACGAAAAAATATTCGTAAGATGCCTATAAATTTATATGATACCGGGATATTCGTATATGTTTCAACATTGTCTACAGTGTATTATGCAAGTGTAACGAGGCATAATATACACCACACAGCAGACCTGTGTTGAAACGTACTTATTTCAAGGCCACGATCGATATTCATTCCTAGTTATGCTTTGATGATGCCGGGTTAGATTCTACTGGAGTTTTTTTTTTGACTGAAATAATTTCTATATGTTTTGTCTGTTTGTTTGTAGGATCGTTCCTTTGGTGAAAATGCGGACGTTGACGAGTTGCCAGTTGCGGCTTCTTTTCCTCAGGGGGGATTTCGAGGTGGTGAGCATCGGCTTATGGGTGAAGCTGAACCGGATTACCGCAGAGATAATCGAGACATTCCACCAGGAGGCGGATACTTTGCAGATAGACCGTTTGACGATCGACCGCTTCTGGGCTGTGAGCGCTTCAGAGAACCATGGGACGCCCGTGAGGTAGTTACTCCAGGGTTAAACACCCGGGCAAATATCCCGAAAAAACATCCAAAAACCTGCTAAAACTCACTTGAAAAACCCACCCTTAGTTTCTTGTTTCGCTAATGATGAAATATTTTATTATGTCTAAGTTTTTGAAACATTTAAATCTAAGAACTTGCAAATATTGGTATATTTTGTGCCGTGGGGAGCAAACAGAAACTCATATGAATCAGCCAATGGAAGACTCGTACAAATCCCTTTAACCCATCGTCAAGTTGGGCCACAATTGGTTTAAACTAAAAAAACCCAAAAAACAGAAACCTCCAAAAACCCAATAAAACCCAAAAATCCCCATGTTGTGGCTATTTAAAAGAGCAAGTATTTTGCTATCCTGAGATATTCACACTGCTTTCAGAAGTTTCTTTCTGAATGAACGATTTTTTGATCTGGTTATTAGCGCATCTTAGCTATGACAAATCTGTCTGTCTGCCTGTCACATGGGTGGATCAGTCAAAAACTGTGCAAGCTAGAATCACCAAATCTTCACCGTCGGCTGCCCGGAAGACTCTAGTTTCAGGAACCGTAAAGCTTTTCCATAAATTCGAAGGGGTTTTAACGAGGGTGTTAAATGAGAGGGGGGTAGGCAAAAGTTGCTATATCCAGCCGATACGACGTTAGCAGAGCAATAGAGGCGACCTCTGGTGAGTACAAGTAAACAGACACTATAGCCACAGGTCGTCTGGCGCCTAGTGCCTTCTGGTGAAGGACTTAGGTCCGGTTTTTCCATGCACATTTGATGGCCGATCAAATTGATCTCCGATCAACTTCGGTACTTGATCTGAGATCATCTCAATAACCGTTTTTCCATCGCCAATTAGCGACTAATCGTCCATCAAATCTCCCATCAAGTTGATGGCCGAATATTGGCGGATCAAGTCAGATAACTGACGATTAAACGTGGCGATCTGCAGTTCGTTGCTTATTCGCACCAGAAACATCGCTTCACTTCGCTGCTCAGAACGGCAATTCACGCATTAAAATAAAGTTCCGAGCATGTGCATAGTGTTTTGTGGAGAAATAAAATGGATAGACGCTCCCGTATAATTTGATTTGCGGTAGAACGTATTTTTGACAGCAGACGTATCGTTGATATCGTTGCTATGACGACGTTTACTGCCTATAGCGTCC
>Ga0209367_1013238_pt1 | contig 10648 bp, 10 predicted proteins | sample WorMetLIZISLAND2_FD_187412 | JGI IMG/M metagenome (GOLD analysis project Ga0209367, IMG submission 187412) | Marine gutless worms symbiont microbial communities from Max Planck institute for Marine Microbiology, Germany - Olavius geniculatus... ...
ACCCTGCCAAATTTTATCTCAATCGGGTCAGGGGTTTTGATTCTGTGGGGGGTCGAATTTTTGGCTTTCCCATAAGAAAGAGAAGTCGCCGTTAACACAGGGCTTGAACTACCGTTCAGCCTGTGAAAGATCGTCTGTCTGACCTGGCTGACACTGCTGTGTTAATAGCAGCAGCGATTTCTGTGTACATTAATCTGTGTAATGAAGCAAAGATCGAGGAAAATTTATGTTTGAAACCAATCAAACGGTTAAAACATTGGTCTTAGTTATCGTTCGGCCGTCCTAATAGGCCGCATTGCTGGTCTTGCCCGTCCGTTCGTCCGTACGGCCTTCTAGATAAAAAAATAAACGCAAAAAGCCGAAATTTGTGTGAACGTTCCCTTGTAAGAATGGCCCGCGCAATAATTTTTAGCTCGACAGGTCAAAGTTCACGGTTAGGGTTAGGTAGCGCAGTTTATAGTTAGGCGGACGGCCGCACTACATGTATATGTCAGCACTAAGTTGACATATTTTTTCACTTAGAAGCAAAACAATAGCTGAAAGCCGTTGAAAACGCAGAATCGGCAGCTTCAGCAGCAACTAGAAAACATGCTACCAATTTCTCACAGACTCGAACTAAACGAAACTGTTGTTGTAGCGATAGTAACAACTGTCTTCAGTCCGGCCGAGGGAGTGTACAGGCAATCGTCGGTTACACGTACGAAGCTCATGGCATGCCGTGGTGACAGGTGCCCGCCGTGATGTCATCAGTGACGTCACACGGCGGTCACATGACCACGCACCTGCAGTCGTTGATCTCTTCGACCATTGGCGTCGGTGGAATCATGTGCGGAGGGGGCTCGTTGTAATCGCCGTCGACGAAAACTCTGTGCAAGTTACAGCACCAGTAATGGAGTTTAATTCCCGTCCTGCGATAACGCAAAATGCAAGAAATCTGACCTAATGCTCATGAGACGCACGACGGCATCGAATTAATATGCGTCGCAGCCCAAAATGGCGAAAAAGTTTATTGAAAATCCGCTACTTTTTGGATTTCAATGTCGTTCGAAATCATTGATGTTGTACCCCCGAAAAGCTCGTCAGCAGTACTTGTTACGAAAAGCAGCAAGTCTGTGCTTATATGCAACCCTTTTCACGCTAGACGAGTTAATAGCGGTAAAATAACGATTTCTTACGAGGTATCCCTATTTGACGCCTTCGTTCGAGGAAAATCTCTTTACCTAGTGGCACGATATTTGGTCCAAGAGAACTAGAGACTTTACACTATCACACGGTATAAACGTAGTGTCTGCGTCTTTGTCACGTGAGCTTTGTTCGGTAGATGGACGGACGGACAGAATCACGACAGCTAGTACGCGCTTAACATGCTTTACGTGCTGTCGTTCGTAAAAATCGATCGATCGAATAAAATGTTGTTATTAGACTTGTCAGCGACCTACTATGTACAGGCAGATCTTGTCGTGAAGACACGAATTCAGTTCTGAAAGCGCGCCATCTTTTCTCCGTCTGCGGACGCTTAAATATTCGGAACCAGATTTCCCTTTCTTCTGTGGCTTTTCAAAATGTTCTCATCACCCATATGTTTTCACAACTTTAGACGTTGTAATGCGTTGTGAGTCTTCATTAATGTAGTCAGGCCACCATAACATTTACGATTACAATTATAACTTAGTGAATAAACTCCAAGAATATCTGCACGAAGTAAGTAGTACCGTCTCTGTTTTGCTAGTAGGCGGAGAACTCAGCCATTTTACTGGCCGCCGTATATAAGCGGACAAGTTGTCATGTAAAATTCAAAGAGACCTGATGATGTGTACAAGCGTTCGTCGTCGTTTGCGTTGTTTGTCGCTGCGGTTGGCTGAGGTCCACTCTCCCGTCATCACAGTCGTCTCACAACCGTCCTGTCGGTGCCAGACCCGGTTCAGCGGATGATAAAACGTCTCGACGCCAATAATCCGTCGCTCTATACCATCAATAACAAATCACTACAAAGTGTTCTACAGCGCTTCTTACAGCGCTTCTTACAGTATCGGACGGCAGCACTAGAACAACAAAAAAATTGGGCTAATGCTCACGAGACGCGGGAAAGCCTATAGCAGTTCCGGTTCGCAAACTGTCTAGTCTATATCCAGCCATTTCGTCGCGACTTTTACGGGGGTACCGCTCTTTAATGTCATCGTGCGCAGGTTTTCTTGAACGTAAAAAATCGATACTTTTAGACCGTTGAAATCTACGTTCAATGCTGAAAATTTCATACGCAGTTTGTCCATGTCTATCTCAATTGGTTTCGGCGCAATTCGCTCTTGAAATGTGTCTCCCGCAGCCCGAAATCACCAAAAAAATCCATAAAACCCCCTATTTTAGCGTTCAAGGTCATCCAAGGTCAATGAATTTGGTGACAATCGGGAGCCAGTATATGACTTCCTATTACTGATTAATAGTAACCTAGGCCCTATCTCGCACCGTTCTTGAGATACAGCGACTTATTGGCCAAAAATCACAAATTTTGCCCACCCCCTTCCATTTAGCGCTTTCGTTCGGCGTGACCCCCTTCGAATTTATAGAAAAGCTTATGGTTTCTAAAACTAGAGTCTTCCAGGCAGCCGACGGTGAAGACTTGGTGATTCTAGCTTGCACCGTTTTTGACTGATCCACCCGTGTGACAGACAGACGGACGGACAGACGGACAGACAGACAGACAGACAGAATTGCGATGGCTAAGACGTGCTGAAAGCAGCAGCTGTTTTCGCGCGTAAAAACTAGACATAAAAGGCGCAAATATAAAAAAAACTAAAAATTCTATTGTTTCTAACACTGCAGTAAGAAATTTAATTGTTTATTTTAGCAAATTTTTATGACGATCTGGTGTTTCAACTCCATGCCCTCACGTGATCCTTTCTAGATCGACTGCTCAAGCATCGGCCTAGCAATTTCAGTCATTTTAACTTATTTTCATTTTTGCCAAGTGTAATAGCAATAATAACAATAACAATAAGAATCAAGACAATGTTTCTTTTTAATTTTGGACACAATTGCTTCCGACGTTATTTCGTACTTTAAACACACATGATTTTTTTCTTCAATGATTATAAACGTTTTTAAAGTCTTTTTGTCGAGAGTTTTACGTTTATGCGTTGTGTTCTAACTAATTTCAACCTGAACGTTTTTCATATCTGCAGATAAAACTAAATGTCATACAGCGTGTTTTCTCCGCATAAGTAATGCTGTATTTCTCGAATAACTACAGCCTTTATGTATAGACCAGGACAAACTCATTCTCCGGGAACTGCGCCTGTCTGAGAATGCTCATTCTATGCTGTGGTCTGTCAGATCACTCAGGCTCAGCAACGTGCGTGTCGCCGTCGGAAATAAACATGGCGCATGAAGAAATTCTGCGACGTGTGATTAGCGACGTGCCATGCCAGTGCAGCACGGTCGCACCTCGTCACATCAGATCTCGCTCCATCAACCAGATCTGACAGCTAACCGCCTCCCTGGCTGTCCAGTTCAATTAAAACTCTGCCGCCTTCCTTTCGCCGAACCGTCCGATTGACAAATACTGCCAGCGGAAATGGGCCAGTGCGCGTGCGCCGGCGCACTTGTCGCCACCGACTTCCGGGAAGAACGAACGACTGCAGTTCGACCTTTGACACGCCGACCGCAGCTCGGTGATTGGAAGTAAGCAATTGTCGTATCGACGACTGACGCAGATGCAGCAGCGATATACAAATCAGACGCGTGAAGATCGTTAGAAGAAGCCACAGTCCACACTCCGTGGCAGCAAATAAGCAAGCAATTTTATTTAACTGCTATTAAAATTAGATATTATGCATAAAATTATGCTCACATTTTGATGAACACGATATTAACATTTTTCAATTAAAAATTTTTAAAATTTTAAAAATTAAAATTAAAAAAAATTTTTGACAGCGTCAATACGCTGTCAAAAAAATTTTCTTTTTCAATTGTAAAATTTTAATTTTTTTTTAAATTCTCGATTGATACTTGTGAATGGGCAAACAAAGCTAATTTAACAGCTAAGTATTTCGTTAACAGTCATAACCTGAGAGCGGTTCACAAGCTATTCACAGTAACTAGAGTAGCAAATCGCAAATTTGACATGATATTCACAAAGCACAACTTTGATTAAAAAACAAAACGAATAAATTTAATTCTGCAGTCGGTTCCCAAACTTATCGTGTGTGCTACTTTTTCTGTATTTCACAATTTGACGGATTTTATTTACGATACTGCAGCGGATTTCAGTCCACAAGCAGACGTGTTTGTAGCCAGACCTCTGCATGAACTCGGATGCTAAATTGCTGATGCCAATGCTGATCAGAAATGCGAACGGATCCCATAATCGGCAGAGCACTTCGGATCCGCCGACGAACTGCGGACCTTTCGTAGACGAAATATTGCGGAAGCAGACGGACGCGATTCCGAGATTCCGTAGCCTACTGTTGCGGATAAGGCTGCAGATGCGGATCTCAAATCACAATCCGCGGATGGATGCGGACTCGAAATTTGATGATCCGCACATTTCCGATGCTGATGCTGATTATATCAGTGACGTGGATTTATAACGTGCGTGTCAGGTCTCCATTACGCCGACTCCAGTCCACAATCCCTCTTCCAGTGGCCGATATCAGATTATTGCAAACGACACAACAAAGATCATAGCGCGTTCACAGTCGGTTTTTTTTCCACCATTCTAATTAATTCTATCACCAGGCGATCAACTACGCTGATGATATACATTGAAGTATTTAAAAACCTGATATTGTTTATAGTGCATTAAACTTCGTTCACCACATATGAAAGCAGCATATAAAAGATGACACAGACAACCAGGCTGAATAACAGAACAGGTAATTTGAGCAAATCTCACGTGACGCGCGATAGCAGCAGTCCTGCCACTTTGGCAATCAGTGTACACTGTGTTCAGAAAAAACACCCACTCACGTTTTCTTTTATATCTCCGTGGAAAATGTTCTCATTTTCACAAAATTTTCATGAAATGTTTAAGAGGAAACACGTATTTCACCGGCGCAAAAGTTAGTTATTCTTTGCTACTGGTGACGTCATGCTGACGTCATATTTCCATGTTTGCAAATTATGGGTTTTACCGTTGAGAACAGATATTGATGAAATGTTAACACACGTCAATTGGTCATTGTGTTGACCAAAGCCCAAAATATGCTAATCTGTCAGACAATTTTTCATTGAGAACTGTTTTCATGGTATAACTTCTTGGCTGAGTGCGAGATCCTCAACTAAATACTAAAAACCTTTATTTTGGGGTTCAAGGTCATTCAAGGTAATCGATGTTGATACTCCTAAGAAGCTCATCACTAGTGCTTGTTATCATAAGCGGGACGTCTGTGCCTATCTGCAACTGTTTCCATGCTAGACGACGCAATATCAGTAAAATAACCACTTTTTAGAGGGGTACCTCTCTTTTTCGCTTCCTTGAGCAGGCCTCTTTGAACCTATGGAGTCGGGGCTTAGACAGCTAAAATCCACGTTCAATGCTAAAAATTACATATGCAGGTTGTCTTGGTCTATCTCCAACCATTTCACGATTGTTGACTATCTGAACCGTTTTCACGCTACACGAAATAATTGCGGTGAAATAACCACTTTATAGGGGGGGGTAGCTGTCTCTAACGCCCGCCTGCGTCGGCCTCCTTAAACCTAGAAAGTCGAAACTTAGACTGCTAAAATCTCGGTTTAATGCTGGAAATTTCATATGCGAGTTGTCTTGGTCTATCTCCAACCATTTTGTCGCAATTCAGGGTTGAAATGTGCTTTGCATCCAAAAATTGCGAAAAATTGACTAAAAACCCCTTTTTCGGAGGTTCAAGGTCGTTCAAGGTCATCGATGTTGATAAATCTAAAAAGCCTGTCACCAGTGCTTGTTATGATAAGCAGCATAACTGTACCTATCTGCAACCGTTTTCACACTATAAGAGACAATAGTGGCAAAATAAACGTCTTTTTAAGAGAGTACCCCTCTTTGACGCCCTTGTTCGAGTGGAATCCCTCACCCAGGGGCACGAAATTTTGTCACTAAAAACTAAAGTCCTTGGGGCATACCGTGGAACAGTCGTAGTTCAAGGAAGGTTAATCTTTCAGCCAGCTAAGGGTGCTGATTTGAGATCATGCCTTGATGGGGTTCATTGGGATCTTACAGGTACCCATGGCTGATTGCTTGGTTGGTGCCCGCCTGGTCTGTAGTCTGGTCGTGCGCGCTGGGTGGCTTCGCTGTCTCTGTCATGTCTCGGATTCGGCGGGGGCATTGGAGAGACTTTTGCGAAGATGATGAGTCAGACAAGGATTTCCAGTAGATACCAAATGCACTGCAGTTCGGGACTACGTTTTTCCTGTCGAGCTTGGAAATCCTGCATGGGCTGTCCTTCGCCCCATCTGGCTCTGGAACATGGCTGGGGTGTTTGACTGCGCTGCTCATGCGGTTTATCTGTTGAACAGGTTGGGTCACCTGCCAGGTAATTAACTGAGGGGACCGTAAATCTTTTGATGAGCCCCACAGTACTTGCTTGGTCAGGGCGATGTGACCTGACTGGCAGTGTAGTCAAGTGAGCGGGGGTAGTTGCGCTTTTTGCTATTTCTGCCATGACTTATAGCAGCTGGGCTTAACAGAATCTAACAGACATCTATGGGTCATTGCTTAGTTGGTGCCTGCCTGGTCTGTGGACTGGTCATGTGCACTGGGTGGCCTCGCTGTTCCTGTCTTGTCTTGGAGTTGGGTGGAGCATTGGAGAGGCTGTTGCGGGGATGATGGGTCAGACTGGGATTCCACTAGATGCCGAACGCACTGTAGTTCGGGACTACGGTTTTTCTGAAACCCTGCGATGGCTCTCGTTTGCCCCATTTGGCTCGGGGGCATGGTGGGGGTGGGTGGTTGCACTGCTCATGTGGCTGGTCTGCTGTTGGGTTGGGCCGCTTGCACAGTGCCCCAGTCTCCGCGACTGCCTCCAAGTTCCAATGCGAAGCAGGGCAGCCAGTGCCGCCCCGTGTGGTTTCCTGTGGGGGCTGTGAAGTCCTTTGGTGAGCCCCATAGTATAGAGAGTAGTCTTGTAGTCGGGGGTAGTTGTGCTCTTTGCTATTCCCGCCATGACTTTCAGTACCCAGTATAATTGCTGGGAACTTTCTGGAGATGGCTGATGGGCCTACATGGCGGCCTAAGCCTACGGGGCGGCACTGGCTGCCCTGCTTCGCATTGGAACTTGGAGGCAGTCGCGGAGACTGGGGCACTGTGCCGCGAGATGCCATGGAGCAGTTCCATCCAGACAGCGACGCATAAACATGCTGAGCTTATACTTGATGCGTTCAAGTGCATCAAGCCAGTGGAGCTCAGAGTGTATCAGCTGCTTCAGACCGCGGTCGAACTTCCGGGTACCAGTAACCACACGAGCTGCCGTGTTCAGCACTCGCTGCAACTTGTCAGTGATAGCCTTTGGAGCCCGTTGCAGTAGTCGACTCAAGACATCACAAAAGCGTGCACCAGTGACGTCATAGCAGACTCCGTACTGAGTGTACGCCGGACATGTCAAAGTTGACGAAGATGGTAGAAGCAGGTCGCGCTGACCTTCGTGACGTGTTTCTCGAGGCTGAGGTCAACTGAGTACTCAACTCCAAGTAGGCTATTCTGACATGCTGACTTGGATGAATAGTATCAGCAGCAAGCTGCAGGGAAGGAAAACAACCACCCTCCTGCCAGAGAGTGTGCCTCGTACCAGCCCAGAAAAGTTCAGTTTTGTCCATGTTTAGCTTCAGCCGATTTGCAAACATCCAATGGTTAATGTCAGTGATGCACTGTTGAAGTCTGACGATGGTTGCGAGTACAGCACAAATACAACTGTGTGTCGTCAGCAAATGAGTGTATTGTTACTTGGTGCTTATTGGCTATGTCTTCCATATCAGCTGTATATAAAATAAATAATTTTGGCCCAAGCACTGATCCTTGTGGTACTGAGCACAATATATGCACAATTGACGACATCAAACCACCCTGTAGCACCTGAAATGATCTGTCCAACAGATAAGACTTAAACCACTGCAGAACTGTACCACGTAAACCAAACTGTCGCTCAAGGCGTAGTAAGAGTAGTTCGTGGTCAACGGTATCAAAGGCTGCTGTAAGATCGAGCAAACAGAGAGCAGACACTTGTACATTATCTGCTGCAAGCAACAGGTCATTGTACAGGCTTACCTTCGCGACCGCAGTTTCCGTGTTGTGGTATTTCCGATAAGCAGACTGTGTGCATGACATTAAGTCATTGCTGTCAAGAAAAGCCTGCAGTCTGTCTTAAACAAGTTTCTCTGACAACTTGGAGATGAACGATAAATTTGAAACAGGTCTGTAGCTTTTCATTTCGCTTGCATCGCTTGCATCACTCTTCTTCAGTAGCAGACGTACGATAGCCTGCTTAAACTCAGCGGGAAAGCTTCCACGCATCTCCTTCTCTAACCAGGTAGGAGCTATATCTAGCTGACGTGTCTTATTCAGCGCGGAGGCAATCAGCTTCACTTCGTCTTCTAACGTCGACATTGTCGCCTTGAACGGCACCTCATACGCCGGCGTCGTAGCAGTGGATGCCCGTACTGCGTCGACCTTGTCCTTGAAAAAGACGGCGAAATCGTCGGCAGCATGAAGACTGGTCTCGTCTGTAAAGTCCCTCCATTGTGCGCCACAGCCTCTTAATGTTGTCAGCATTCATTGCAATCTCGTCCCGCCAGAAATCATTTTTCTTTCTCTCGTACACCGAATGCATCGTTTTCAAACTCGTATCCCAGTTGCTTCTGTCGATGTCAGCTTGCGTCCTCCTGAATCTTCTTTTAGCTGCTCTTGCCTTTCGGCGTGCCGCCCGACAGTCGGCGTCGAATCACGGCGTTGACGGCTTGGCTTTACGGCGCACGTTGACTACTGGACAGTGCTTGTCAAGCAGATGAGTCATCACACGTCGATATAGGTTCACTAACTCGTCCGCTGAGGCATCGGCTAGGTCAGTGGGCCGGGATGCTGCAAGATCTGATGCAAAGGCATCATGTGATAGACGACGCCACGTTCTGCTGGCGATCCACTGAGTGTATGTCTTTTATTTCTTTGGCGGCAATGAGAAGAGAACAAGAGCATAATCGGATACCATGCCGCCGACGTGCAGATCAATAATCACAGTATCGCTTCTGACAAGATTTAACGTGTGTCCGGCAGAGTGAGTTGGCTCATTCACGTGCTGTGCAAGACCGAACAACTGCAGCAGCTGTTGTAATCGCACAGCGTAAGGGCCGGCCGTCACTTTGGTCGTCGTGTATGTTGAAATCGCCGCAGATCACGATAGAACAGTTGTAAACTGCAAGACGCTCGAGTAAAACAGCCAACTCATTAAGTAGAACGCTGCGGACAGCATTCACTACCATGCCAATAAATCTACAGCAGTAGGCTCTACAAAGTGTTCATCAGTGGTCGTCGCGTACTCGCACAAATATTCACATGTCGTGACACAAATGTCAAATGTTCTCTTCAGTATAACAGTATACAAATAGTGACTGGCGTCTAGGTCATCATTAAAAATTTCGGCCGAGGGCAACATTTTGCAAACCGAGGGCAAAAAAATTTTCAATGATGATCAATGACGCCAGTCAGAACAAAAAAAATTAAACAAAAATCATCTGAACACGAAAAGCTGTGACGACTTCAATGTTGGCCGCTCAATCTTGCCCGCGCGGTCAACATTTAACTTCAATGTTGTGCGCGGGGGCACCATTGCGTTCTGGTGACACGTGACACGATTTAGACCAATCGCAGCAAATATTTTGCGTTGAAATATAACAATAGGATTTGAAACTTCACACTAGCCTACTGACGTTGAGGGAGAGGCATGACATGAGAACTGATGCATAACGCCGCTGATGATGACGCAAAGTCGTAGTGAGGGAAGTATAGGTTCCAACACGGTCTACAGTGTATTATATAACGAAGCACAATACACTGTAGACCGTGTTGAAACGTACTTATTTTATGGCCGTGATCGACGGCGAGTTTTTCCTGGACGCACGTGTGATATAGAGTCATCACGTTTGAGTGCAGTAAGATTATGGGCACTTATAACGCTTCAGACACTAGTTAGTTTTTAAAGTTAAAAACGAACTTATAAAGCGCCATAAAACTGAACGTGTGTAAAGATACAGAGGCGCTGGCTACGTTACAGTTAACCACTGTTTTCAAAAGCAACAGTAAACAGATGTGTCTTGAGTCGACGACGGAATGCAGGCAATCTGCTTGTTTCAATGACTGAAGTTGAAAGATTGTTCCAGATAGCTGGTACGGCTGAACTAAAAGCACGGCTGCCGTATGCAGTTTGGGTGCGTGGTACTTGGAGTAGAGGACGAGTTGATGAGCGCAATGACATCGATGAACCAGGGTGTTGACTGGAGATCAACTGATGAAGGTATTCGGGTTGTGAAGTAGACAGTATCTTGAAAGCCAAAGTTGCCAGTTTGAAGTTGATTCGCTGAGATATTGGAAGATTTTATGTAATAATTTCAATAGAGGTTGTGCGTGACAAAACTTCCGCTGTTGCAACACTACGCGAGCAAGACAGTTCTGCACCTTCTGTAGTTT
>Ga0209367_1013240_pt1 | contig 10646 bp, 7 predicted proteins | sample WorMetLIZISLAND2_FD_187412 | JGI IMG/M metagenome (GOLD analysis project Ga0209367, IMG submission 187412) | Marine gutless worms symbiont microbial communities from Max Planck institute for Marine Microbiology, Germany - Olavius geniculatus... ...
GCCATTGGTCTTTTCTGATGAAATCTGGACAGTTGGCCCGCAGTCAGTTTCCTGCGCTGCGCGCTGTGTGTGCTGGTGCGCTGTTCTGCTGGAAGATGTATCCAGTGGGCAGCCGGCGATTGCTTGAAAAGAACGAAAATTTAGTGATAATTTATAAACAAAATAAATTACTGTTTGTCACAGCGTCACTGTGACGTCATCAGCGGTAACGTGGTAACTGGTTTTTGAAAACTAAATAGCATTTTTAGCTTAAACATTTTTTAATGCTGAAAAATCGGTAGGCGGTCATGTTCAGAAGTCTATAATTTTGTCGTTTTTCAACAGAATCCTATTTCACTTAGCATTTAGATGTAGAACGTTTCTGTAAATGAACCTGTAAAATTCCATGTTAAAATTTCACGCGGTTGCTGAGAAAACGGCAAAAAACTTTAGGGGGCTACTTTTTTTTGCCGCACCCTGTAGTGAGTGGGTATCGTTGCACACTGCTGTTTTTGCCATGGCTGCTCAGTACCTGGTACTTACTTACTTACTTACTAACTTACTGTCACAGGTTGAAGAAGCACCGAGCAGCGCAGAGTGAATCGATGTTTCCCGACGAGATCGAGACTCCGATGGATGTTCCTGCCAGAATTCGCTTTCAGAAGTACGAACATCTGCTTTGATTAATTGCTGTAACTAATTATTAGCTGCACGATCGGTCGCTGAAAGATTCTAAACATTAACAATATTTTAATCTTTAAAATTCTGATGAAGGTCGTGACCTTAAAACACAGCCACTGATAACTTTTAATCAATATTTGCATTTGTTTGGTCATTGATTTTTTTGCAAATTTAACTATTATAAAAGTGCAATGTTTGTTAGTCTAGTTTTGATTGATTGGGCATTGAATATTGATCCTGACTGCATCTTGATGCAGTGCGGTTATTTTTTTTTTTGCATGCAGCTTAATCTATTGGTAACATTGCTGTTTGCTTCAACTTCAAGTTGAGTATTCTACACCGAGTCTGGCTAATGCTGAGATGGCTGATGAGTGACCATTTTCTTGTACATACTGTCTTTGTATTCAACCAAGCCAACCAATCCAACTGACCTTGGCCATCCTCAAGGCCAGTGCTCATCTATAGACAGGTCATCCGACGGATTAGGCTGCTGGGAATCGGGCCTATGGGCGCCATATTGTTTACATGTGAATATTTGCTGAATTAGAAACACATTTTTGGAAATATCTCAAAAACAGTGCATCGGAGCTCAAAAATTCCAAAAAATGCCCCCCTTTCTAACCCCGTGCCTCGAAATTCTTTCCTTTAAAAGATGCGGTCTAAAAAAATTTAATATTTTTTGCTGAAATTAAATATTTTATGGTAGACGTTCGCACAAGCACTGAATTCAATGTTAGAAACTAAATGACTGGAAGTAAACAGCTTCGTTGTACGACCTGTCTAATAAAGAAGTAACAACGGCCTTAGCCATCCTTGCTTGGGTAAACAGAATGAGTACTGGCGATGGTTACGGCCACCGCTAGGATAAAAATGGCATGTTCTGCGTAGTGGCTGTTCTGTGTTCGGTGCTTGATGTTGTTTTAAGCATGAACTGTAATTTAAACTTGATTTGGACTTAGTTCTATGCTGGTTATGAATATTTATATTATTCACAATGTTGCTGCTTTGGCTGACATTCCTGACATTACTGTGTATTTTGTATTTTTTGGTGCTGCAGGTATCGCGGGCTGAAAAGTTTCCGTACGTCACCGTGGGATCCATTTGAGGAACTTCCGGTGGACTACGGGCGGATTTTTCGATTTGAAAACTTTGCCAGAACGCGAAAACGAGTCGTCAAAGAGATTTTGGACAGAGACTGCGCGGCAAAGGTCTGGACCGAAACAATATGTTTGTTGATTTTTTTGATTTTTTTGCTGCTCTTTATATTGCTTAGTAAACATTACACAAACTTTTAGGTCCGTTTTTTTCTTGCTGTGATGTTTTTTATAGATCAGTATATATCTTCTATCCAAAGGTTTTCTGTCTGCTCCTGTCTTTTTTTTGGCTAAATAAACCTGTTCCTTACTAGTACTGCAGCAGTTAGTGCTGCTGTACTACAGGCTGATTTGTGTAGATTTATGGCCAGTTAGGCTGATTCTTCGAAATTGAACTTCTTTGGGAATTACTGGAGTGGCACTTTTTACATTTCTGGTGTCAACCAGTTTGAAAGTCGGAGCATACAACAGAATAGTACCATTGCTATTATGAGTAAATCATTTTGATGGCATTTATCTGATGGTTGAACGTCTTTCATCTCTTTCTAATTCAGTGTGGACATCTTTTTTCTCTTATAGTGTCCTGTTTCAATTTTCCGTTTTATAGTGTTGTGTTTGTCGTGGGATGCAACCTGTGTAAGTGTACTTGGAAGCCTGGTACTTGAACTTTTGAGTAACAGATTAGCCATTAGCATTCTGATCAAAAAGCACATAATTCATCAGTTAATAGCATATTTTCAAATTCTGTCTTTTTTGTATCAGGAGAAACATACTTTATTTATGATTTAGCAGTTGACTTGGTCTAAATACTAGTTCTGTTGGTGACAAAAACTATTTCTGCTGGGTCGGTTGTTTATTTTTGACCTGTGACGAAAACTTAATTTTGTGTGTCATTTTTTTCGTTTATTCTGCTATACAGTCTGACGACTGAGAGTGATGATGAATTTTCATAGCACATCTGTTCAGACAGTTTATGAGCACATAGTCGTATATTTTTTCGTTTTACTGCAGTTTAGTTGCATTTCAATTCTCGGCTTTTTTACGTAACTCTAACCAAAGTTGAATCGCAAGTTAATAGTTTTAACAGTGGCTGTATCAAAAAGACAGCTATATTATAACTGCAACAAAATGCAGAAAACTTTATTAATTCTGTAACTAAAATGATCATTGCATGTTACTTTGTTTTTACTCTTTTTTGATTCTGTGATTGGCTTGTAGCTGGGAATGTACGTCACGCTGCACATTGCCAATGTTCCGTCTGCAGTTGCTGGTATGTTGCTTTGTTGTCTGTTTCACTAAAAGTTTTGTCGGCATTTTGTCAGATCTGACTTCCATTGACGGCATGCATCCATAGTCGCAATGGTAGAAAATCTAGGCACATGTCGGAAGTGCATTTTGTGACTTACGTAATGCGCTGCCGTACATCGTTAGTGGTACATCGGTTAAATGACTCTTGGCATTTTAACATATTGTAGATTTCCTGATTGCAAAAATATTGCAGTACTTTAGTTGTTACATGTCCTAATAAGACTGGCTTGGTTTGTACTGGTACTTTTTAAAAATTCTGTGTACTGCTATCAGAATCATATGTAGCTGGACAAGCAGATGTAGTTTTTTGTTTGTGTCACACGACTGTGTAATGTTCTCAGAATCATACCAGACTGGACAACCAATCATAGCGTTTGATTTGCGTCGTGTGACTATGCCGACTGGCTGGATGCGTCTGCCTGAATACTGCAGATCATGGATTGTGTTAGTGACGTTAGATCAGTCTATGGCGTTGTGGATTATATTTCTACAACCCTAGCTGATTTGCTTGGCCGTAGCCACTACCTTCTTTTTTGTCATTAACAGAAGCAATTTCTGGAATCTATGGCAGATCGCGGTTATGTTGACGAGGCCAGCTGGTCACGAGGTTAAGGCTGAAAATATTTTCGTGGCAGAGGCCACAGTGTATGATGGTTAAGGCCAGCCATGTTAGAAAACAACGCGTTGTATATGAACTCTGAACAGCAAGACAAAGATTTGTTTTAACTTCTTCACTTCAAACTTCAATGTTTTAGCCGTTATCTCATTTCAGAAACACGAGTTTTTTTCAAGTTAACGAGCATCGGTGGATAGATTGTGTATATTAATAATAAGTAATATCAGCTACGCTGTAAATTTTCAAGGCCGATTTTTGTGTTCTATGCAGGTGCCATGAGGCCAAGGCCAGATATTACGAGGCCAAAACTGAGGCCGAATAATTTAGTCTCAAGACCTTAACATCCCAGACGGATTGGGTTAGAATTATAGTGTTTGGTTTGTGTCATTTGTTGTCAGAATCATACCGGGCTGGACAGCCAATGGTGGTCTTCGGTTTGCTGCCGCATGAACAGAAAATGTCAGTCGTGCATTTTCTCATCAAACGCGTCCACGATAATGATGGTAATGATGACGACATCGAGCCGATAAAGTCCAAAGAACGTCTGACATTTCACGTCGGGTACCGCCGGTTCACGGCATGTCCGATCTACTCGCAGCACAGCAACGCCAATAAACACAAGGTAATCTTTGCTGCCCACTGTGTCTGCTTCGTGATTTTGTGTTGCATTTGTAGTACAGCTGCTATGGAGACAGATGTTTTGCTGCTGCAGGTTGTAGGCTGTGGAACTACCTTCCAGCTCATATGAGATGAACCAACATTAGCTTTGAACAGTTTAAGTGGCTGCTAACGAAACATTTTTCTTCGGGTGTTGAGAGCTTGCTGCATTGCGGCTAGCTGTTAAATTGCACCTGCTAACTTACTTATTTACTTCCATTTGTCAGCTTGATTTCACTCCGTGACTTAAGTCCCAGTTTCTTGTTTTTTTGTCAAATAATCAGTTACCAAACCACCTGTTTTGTAGACCAAAGGACCAAACGACAGAATTCTCGGGATGGATGTAAAGCAGACAAAATTCCGCTGGACAAATCTCCACCCACTTTTTCCTCAGACATATTTTGGATAGGTGTAAAATGGAAATGGTTTTAGGCATGGCCCACGGACGGTACTTTGCTTTGAGCAAGGCTTGCTTATCTTGTTGATTTTAACTGTGGATTTTTTCCTGTTTTTGACATGCTACAGCTATGCTGTATGCATCTATGCCACGGGTTGTTGTCTGTCATTCGGCGTCCGTCTGTCCATCACGTGTGTATTGTGGCTATACGGTGCGAAATAGGGCCTCTAGGCAGTCGCATATTGGCTTTCAAATGACATGGAAATTATTGACCTTGGATGACCTTGAAGGTCAGTACTGAACAGGAACTGTGTAGGCTGTAGTGCATCTTCCCTAGCGACCGCTGGGCTTTCTTGTTGTCTGTAGTTGGTCGTTGTTGTTTTTGCTGTACAGTTTGAGCGGTTTCTGCCGACCATTGGTAGTGTAGTATCCAGCGTCTACGCCCCAATCATGTTTCCGCCAGCAGGAGTGCTTGTGTTACAACACACTGCCCACGGTCAGAACACAGTACACACCACCCAATTGCAGTTACGATCAGTGGCTTTTATCCCTCCAAAGTCTAGAGTTGAAATCAGATTCAAGTTGCTCCACTTTTGGGGTCAAGTACCCCACACTTTTGGGCTTAAGCCCCCCCCTTGGGTTTTGTGTTACGGATGTTGATTGCCCAGTGAAAAATAGGGGGGAAGCTTTGTTAAGGGTGTAGTTTCTTCAGTGAATATAGGGAAGAGTTTTGTCAAGGGTGTTGAGAGTGTAGATTGCCCAGTGAAAATTACGGTGGGGGAAAGTTTTGACCTACACCCTTAACAAAACTTCCTCCTTCCTATTTTTCACTGTGCACAAGCTGCACACACCATGTATGTACACTGTATCTTGAAAAAAAGTATCACCAACATTTTTGACTGTAACTTGAAAACCAATTATCATATTTTGATAATTTTGGTACAAATATCCTGACACAACTTGCCACCAAATAACCGTTCAGTTTCCCACCTCACCCAGTGTATGCTTCTGCACTACCTAGGGAAAGCAGATCAAGAGACGTGTTAAAATAAAAGAAAACCTGAAAAAATACATTCCCAACATCATTCATCATGCCTTGAATAATGATAGCAGATTTTAATAATATTTGGCAGAAATATTTCCGACACAACTGGCTATTAAATAAATGTTTTAGTTTCCACCTCACCCAACGTCTGCTTTTGCACTACCTGGGGAAAGCAGACCAAGCATAATACATGTTAAAATGAATGAAAAACGTCAATAAACGCTTCAAATTTTGGGGTCAAAAGGTTTAGAGTCAAGGTCACAGTGAGGTCAAATATGCCACAAAATGCACTTTTTGGCCATGTGGTTGTCACATGTTGGCAGAGGCTAAATAGTCAACGGAATCATAGCCAACGTCTAGTTTGTTTAAGGGCAATGGTCAGGGTCTTTGTAGAGAGTTTTGCTGTCCAGCTCAGTCTGCTCACCATGTTCTGTAACTGTGATGTCAGAGTAAATTTTAAAGAATAAAATAAATATTCCCTCGACCCTAGTTGTTCACCAGATTGCAGCCAGAAATAAGGATTTTTTTTTATTTTTAGGCCCAACAAAGTTTGTAATTACGGGGTAACCACCAACATGGAAAATAGGGAAATGTCGGGGAATTTTTTTTTGTATCACTCATTTTTTTCTGTCAAATGTGTCATGTGGTTTATTGCTGAATTTTGCTTTCTAATTTATTTATATCTGTGTTATATCTTATATATTATAGCACTTATTTATGGTACTTCCAAAATGGACAGGAGTGCCATGAATTGTTGGGGAAATACGTGGTGTCTGGAGAGTAGTCACTTTGTAGTTAGTTGTGATAAAGTGATATACTGGCACTGGCAGGATCAGCAGGGAAGCTGGTTGCAATCGGTCGTCTGTTATCAGTGGATCCAGATCGTGTCGTCACCAAGCGCATTGTCCTCAGCGGGCATCCGTTCAAAATCAACAAGAAGCACGCCGTTGTCAGATACATGTTCTTCAATCGTGGTCAGATTGGCTGGTCTTATTTCTTTGCTTTCGTTAATAATAATGTCGTTTTTTTATTCCCGGTTTTAGTAAAAGTCGGCATGTTTTCCACGGTGGTCCTTGTAGCTTTATAATTTTGTTGTAATTAATAGCAGAACGATTCAGCTAGAGTGGCTTTATGTTGTGATGGTTCGGACATTGTGTCACGGGCTCGTGAATTTGACTGCTGCTTGATCACCAACAAGCGGTTACAATCTGGATGGGCGACCGTCTGTGGATGGCTAAATGATCTCGGAATATAACCAACACCAAAGTCAACTGGGCCTTTCGTCTCTGCAGGATAGGTAAATGGAGTACCAGCCCATCTGGCTGAGGTTAAGGCGCGGTGCATTCACCTTTGTCGGATGATGGCAGGTAACACTGTGTGATGCCATATGGCTAGGGACCAATCGAATTCATGGGAAAAAATGCATGATTTCACGACAGAATTTTTAAAATGTGTCAAATTTCACGGAAAATTCATGGAAAGAGTTTAGGAAATTCACGGGCCCCACAGACGTTATTTCGAGGTGCTGCGCTGTTGCAAACGAAGAAATTTGAGAACAACAAATATTTACTACACTATAAGTCAAAACTCAAGACAGTCATGCCAACTACTTAGTGCAGAAGTGCGACACGTAGCAAACAGCAACATCCGTACAAAAGCTGCTGATAAAACTCTGGAATTGTCGTAAATTAAACTAAAAGCGCTAAAATTCATGAAAAATCACGGATTTCACGGAAATCGACGTTTTTCACGGAAGAAGGCCAATTTCACGGAAAATGTCATGGCCGTGAAATTGTGAATTAAGTTGGTCCCTGTGTATGGCAGGTGACGCTCTATATTCTGTAATGTTTTTCCATAAAGACCACTTTTCTGGGTTTGTTTGTTTTTAACAGTGGCCTCTATCTCTGTATGTGGTGGTTGCAGCTTGCGCTTAGCAAAAAATAGGGGGTGTAGATCAAAACTCTCCCCCCCTTATTTTTCACTGGGCAATCTACACCCTGAATAGAATTTTTTTTCCTATTTTTACCAAACAATTTACATCCTTAACAAAACTCCCCTCCACTCTTTTTCACTGGGATGTCTACACTTTCAACAAGGTGCCTGAAAAGGGGTGGGGAGATTTGAACCTGAAATTGGGGGGAACTGGTGTCCAGTTTCAACTCCAGATTTGGCGGGATAGAAGCCACTGGTTTTCACAGTTTTTTTTACATATTCCACTTTTTAAAATGGAAGTGCAACCGGTCATGATAGAGAACGACGTTAGCAGCAGAGTGCATTACTCACCTGTAGTTCTGAAGAGAGACAGATCACTGATGTAGTCTGTCAGCGAGATAATACTGTAAGGACATAAAAATAAAGTTAGTGTGCAGTATAAAAACCGGAAAAATAATTAAAGTAGCACATGCCTATGCTATTTCTGTTTTAACAATTTTCCTTTTTCATGCTTGTTGTGGATTAGGTCGGTTTCCCAGATGTATTCGCTTGAAATGTTGAGCTTTTGCGCTTACTATTTTACTGATTACCTGTGGATTGAAGATTTTCAAGATGACACATGAAGTGTGTTTTACGTAGAATGAGCAGCCAGACTGTTTTCAAAATGATTAGCCTTGATCGTAAAGTGAAGGCTGGACAATGGTGAACGCTCGAAACTGTTCGATTGTTTGATCTGCGTAAAGCATGCTTGTTTCGCTTTTTTGCATTAAACTGTAGCTTGCAGTTATGTTGCGTTATGGCTACTGTCAATATGTGGTGTATATTTTAAACAAAGGCTGCTTTGTATCTGTTTCAGAGGACATTCTGTGGTTCAAGCCGGTTGAGCTACGGACAAAATGGGGTCGGCACGGCAACATCAAAGAACCCTTGGGTACGCTGACCTCTGTTGACTGTTTTTTTCTACCAGAGCTGGTAATGATTGGGTATTACAGTGGTAGTCAACTTTGCCAAAATTAATTATTAATTTTAAATATAGACTAGCAGTGGTAATTGCCAAAGACAAAAGTTATTTTGTTGTTTGGCAGATTTTTAAGTTATTCAGCTATAAGCTGTCACAGATGCACCTAAGACACAGTGATTAATTGTTTTTAACCCCATGTTATAGAGAGACTCAAATATTCACTTTTTTCTAGAAAAGCAGATGATTGAGACAGTTGTTATAATAATATCATTGTATGTGCTTTATTGTTTTGACCTTAGTTGAAATATTAATCTTTTTTTTCCTTTTTCTGTTTTTGGTTTAGTTTAATATGTGATTAATCGTTAATTTCTACAGCTCTGTTGAGGGGAGGGCAGAGGGTTGCAATTTTCCGAGAGACGGCGGCAAATTTTTAACAGAGACTATGGGTGCTCAAAATGGCAGTTTTGCTCCTTAATTAACCCCAGGATTTTCAGCCACAAATTTTGTATTGTCAGTAAGTAAATTTAATTTATAAAGTGCACAGATGTCAGTGAGAAACTCAGTCCATCATTTATTTCGTATTAACCAGTCACATGTGACACTGCAATGTGATATTGCACTGATAGTAACAACCAGGCTAAATTCTCTTATGGTGGTCCAAAATAGCAGACATAATTTCAAATGCAGTTTGCACCCAGAATTGCCAGTTACTAACATTTGAAACACGTTACGACAATTACCTTCTGCCGCCCTGATGTCACGTAGTATTAATAGTGCTGATATTGTTGATGTGGCTTGGTAGTGTAGTTCTAGCGTGTCTGATTGGTGAGTGCGAGGTCAATGGTTTGACTCCCGCCTGGGGCACTGCCAGGTAATGACCTTGGGCAAGTTGTTTATGCACATGTGCCTCTGTCACCAAGCAGTACAATTTGCTACCGGCCTCATCGCCGGGAATGTAATGGCAGTATACGAGAGAGGTGTGGCCTACCGCCCATATAGCTGAGTTGTGTTTGCACTTACTGCTGGCTCAGGGCCTTAGAAACGAAGATGAGCACCGATCCGAAGGTTGCAGAGCTGTGAGAGGGCGATGCTGACTATGGGGCCAGTGTACGTGACGTTTTACGTTATGATAATGATCCTGACGTGGTGCATAATGTGCACAGGTACGCACGGTCACATGAAATGTGTGTTCGACGGACAGCTTAAGTCCCAGGACACAGTTCTGATGAACCTGTACAAGCGCATCTATCCCAAGTGGACATACAGCTCTCAGTATGGTAATACCAGCCGCTGCAGTCACAGGACTGATGATGCTGACTCTGCCTCTGTAGCCTTGCCCATCGATGAACTGTTTAACAGAGTCGATTGATTTGTTCGCTGGTGTGGGAGGATTTTTTTCCAATGAGGGTGGCGTATTAACCAAGGGAGGGCAGGTGGGGCTGCTACCCCTTGCCAGCTGTCCATGTGGCCATTTCCACGTAACTGTTTTCCACTAAAACTGACCCTAACCCCAAGTCACTACCCCTAAGTTTAACCCTAAACCCTAACCAGGTCCGTCAAGAGCCATAGCGGGGCCCGGGGAAACATTCTCATGGGGCCTCCAATCATTTTCATGAGGCCCCTCTGGGGAGAAAATTTTTGAATTATTCTTTTCAAAATGGTAGATTCTGGCATACTTTATATTTCTGGCCGACGGTGGGGCCCCCCAAACGTTGCAGGGCCCAGGGTAGCTTACCTCCCTTACCCCATCCTCTCGATGGGCCTGACCCTAACCCTTCCTAAGTGGCTCTGAGTTCCTGTTCTAGGCTAGTTCTACTTTTTTGCACCACCATGTAGTCTACAGTTGTGTTTTATTGTCATCATCATCGTCATCGACAACCGTGGGCTCAATGCCCGTTGGTGTCTGACGCCATTTTTACTATCGCTGCCCACCGCTGCCTATCTAGGGCAGCGTGGCTTAACTCCTGCAGGGTTGT
>Ga0209367_1013243_pt1 | contig 10644 bp, 8 predicted proteins | sample WorMetLIZISLAND2_FD_187412 | JGI IMG/M metagenome (GOLD analysis project Ga0209367, IMG submission 187412) | Marine gutless worms symbiont microbial communities from Max Planck institute for Marine Microbiology, Germany - Olavius geniculatus... ...
GGGAAGTGGAAGGAGAAGGAAAAGGAGAAGGTGAAGGTAAAGTGGAAGGGGAAGAAAATGGGAAAGGGGAAGGAGAAAGGGAAGGGGAAGGGTAAAGAAATGGGAAGGTGGAAGGAAGAGAGCTTAAGAAAAGTCGGTCACACGGACGGACACTCAGGTGATTTTATACTCTGCCCAATGCATTGCAATTGCATTGGACAGACAAAAACCCAATAATTCTTTTATCCCTGCACTTGTTTACCCAATGTGTAACTACTTTAATCAGTTATGATCTGGAATTGATGTTTACGATATAAAAGCTGTGTCCATATATTTTAGAAGTTACATCATGGCTCCTGGATTACATAGCATACGTTTTCTTCTTGCTTTGTTGTCTGTGGCTTGATTTTCTGTTTTGATAGGGGTAACTGTCAGTAGCAGTATTACGAGTTTAGTAAGTGTTGCTAATTGTCCGGATTGAGGTACCTGGGCAAATATGCAAAGACCTGTTGCTAAAACCACCGAAAGTTAGTCCAATTTTAGCTTCGAGTTCTACTTGTAATGAAATATTACATTACGGTTCAGTTTTTGAACCATATAAACCTATGAATTTGAAAAATTTTGGATAATCCATGCTCTGGTGAACAAGTGAAAACTCTGAATCAAGCAATAGACTTTTCAGCTAAGGTTTAAATTAGGCCTTTAAAAAGAACCGCCCAAAAAACCGTTTTTTGACTATGCTAGTTGTGTTGTGACAGGATGGTAGCCTGCTACACAGCAGCACCAAGTTATGCATGGAGCTGTCTAGCAGTGGTACTGTGGTGATGGCCACTTGCAATGGCAGACAGCAACAGCGCTGGATATGGAAGCAACGTGGCAGCAATGAAACGTCGTTGGTCAGGAAGAAGAAATCTCACAAAGCACCTGTTGTGACAAGTACATCGCCCGTCAGACGAGTGCGGGAAGTAGCCCAGGAACTTGCTGTCGGAGACTACTAGTTTTTTGCCTGTGAGCCTTTCTTTTTCGTTTGTTCGTCGTCACATAGTACATGATATCGATGAATCACTGCAACTGTTAACTGTTATCCCGCTCGTGCCATCTGTCAGCAGCATATCAGACTAAATATGCAGATTGTTTTTGATGCTATACAGAAAGGTTGCTTTTTGAACGTTTTTTTGATCCGTTGTAACACATTTTGCAGTTTTTGAACTTTTTTGTTAGTTGTGAGCTGTTTTGTGCCATGTTCGTTGAAGCTGCGCACCACGGCAGCATAACATTCCTGTAAGCACAGCTGTATTAACATTGTTGCAAATCGTATATAGTAGTTTTTGTTAGTCGTCAATAAGTGTGTTAGTTATGGTTCATTACTTTGTCATTAACTGTAGCAAACCATATAATAGTGAATTTTATGCTTTTTGTATTTTGTGAGAATAGTTAGGTTTCCGTACTTATATTGCATGATTTTTTTTGGACCGATAAATCATAAATGTCGGATAAGGTGCAATCTGAATGTACGTAATGACTAACAGTTTGTTATTACAAGTGTTCTGATATTTGTTGTGTTGAAACGGTCATTGTTTCCAACCAGCAGTATGCTATTTCCAGCCATTAATAATGTCAGTATACCCGTTTGAAGGAACAGCTGCAAACTTGTGAGCCGTCCGTTGTGCTTCTGTTAGTGTTGTTAATAAGTTAATAATTATAACTTGACGTTCTTACAAAGCTGTATATAGGCCTAATACCATTGTTGTTAGTTTTTGACATCAAATCGATGTTTTATAGTTCAATATTTCATCATTAACTATAGCAAGTTGTTTATTAGTGTATTTCATGCTGTTTGTATTTTGTGATAAGAAACAAGATTTCAGTACCATAATGGTCATGCTTTTTTAGTAGGATGACGCGCGATCCAAATGTTATATCAAGGAACCGTTATCGCAGCTTTTGTGATATTTGTCATGTTGAAATAATACTAGCTGTTTTATGAGTGCTGTGATTTTTGGATGCCAAAAAAATGGAAATGTGAAAAGGTTGTTGGGCAAGAAAATCACCAAACATTAAAGCGATTAAAACCAAAAATTGTTGTCAAAATGTTATGCATTGTGTTCTGCTATATAGCTTGTGCTTATTACTCATTTTGATATATCTCTGTCACCTAGTCTCATCGGTTGCTAGTACTGGTATATGCTTGCATGAAAACCTGGACAGTTGCAGTTTTTCTGTGTACAGCTGCATAAGAGCTGCATTTTGGATGCCTAATGCGTTAGTGTTAGTTCATTCGCTAATTTATGTATGTCGACCAAATGCTTTTGATAGTTCTAATAGTTTTAGCTAATAGTTTCAATTTCTGCTGACAGCACGGCAGACGAAAAATTCAAAACAGTCAGCGGAGATTAAAACTATTAGCCAAAGTTATAAAGTATTGGGTCGACACTCAACTAGCGTATTTTGAATATACTTATCTATGAACTAACACTAATGCGTTAAGCATCCAAAACGCAGCTAAGGCTTAAGTGTCTGAACTGCTGTCAGAATTAATTTGCAAGCTGTCAGTTGCTCATGATTATGGTGAATATGATTGTTCTGTATCTCCATGAAATTTTAGTAGTTTTTCTTGGCAGCTGAATGGACATTGCACGACTTTAAAACTTTTATTTTCAGAACATAATATTGTTAACATTGTTGGTAGTTTTTCAAGATTTTTGTCGCCGGAGACAAAGTGCCATTAGGCTGCTGTCAGCTGTCCAGCAATATGTAGATTGTTCACTTTATCTTTAGTATTGTGATAGTGACGCTTGTGTAGCATATCTTTGATACTTTTTTTACAGCAATTATCTGCAGAAGATGCCTTGACATTTGCGTGCGAATGACATCATACGTGACTGTAGTAATAGGTAATAAATATACTTATTGTTATATGCTGTTCAGTAGTTTTCACCCGAAACTTCTGTTTTTATATTGAATTCACACATGCTGCCCATGTTACCATTAGTAAGAGAATGTAATGACACGGTTTAATAGTGAGTTGCGATGTTCCACGATGTTTGTTATCTCACACTGAAACAATAATAAATCTAGAGCAATGGTGAAACTGCTTGAAGCTGGTCTCGGGCTTCAGCTAAATCATATGATTCTCAGAAAGACGTGAGACGTTCTGTTATTGCTAGAACACAACTGACAATAAACACCAACTGACAAAAGTCCCTTGCACAATAGCAAGCAAACAAGCTCCCCCAGATCTGCTGGCTATCACCGGATATTCAGATACATGTACTTTTAACTGGAGCCTGAGCTCTGGGGTCATCTAGTTCATCATTTAATAATGAAAAGGTGGCTAAGCACAAATTTCTGGTAAATTTGTGATACCGGTACTACTTTTATGTTTGAATAAATGTACAAAACATTAGTTTATACACTTGTTCTTGGCAACATTTAAGGACTTGCACATCGAAAACAGCAAAAATTACAAAAGGTGATATTGCCCACATCACACTGACTGTGTGTCAATGTGCTGCTGAATAATATCACCTTTCGTAATTTTTTGCTGTTTTCGATGTGCAAGTCCATAAATGTTGCCGTTAACAAGTCTATAAACTGATGTTTTGTACATTTGTATCTGCTGTTTTATTACTAAAATACTGTTTTCCTACTGGTGATCAGTTACAAAGATATTGCGCTTCAGATATTTCTTACAGTAGCCAAGCCACTTATAACTGTTACTTACTACCTAATGGCGTGACTGAACAAACCAGACGACACGCGTCAGGCATGACGTCACCGCTGGCCTACAATGTTGACAATACTGAACAAAGTTCTTTTTATATCCACAAAATAGCCATACAAATAAATGAACTAATATTGCACGCATCACCGCTTAATATAGGCCCGGAAACACTTCAATAATGCTGATTTAACTAATCGTATTATTGCAGCTATTGGACTGTGCCAAATTTTATCTCAATCAGATCAGGGGTTTTGATTCTGTGGGGGGGAGGTCGAATTTTTGGCTTGACCATAGGAAAGAGAAGTCGCCATTAACACATGGCATGAACTACCATAAAGCCTGTGATGAAAGAAATAAATGAGCAGTTGGTATATATTCACATTAGTCTATTCACATGTTACAAATAGTAAACAACGACTGCAAATAGCAACTTTCGTCTGCTTGACAGTCGGCATCACCTGTACAGTACGGTATAATACATTACTGTCAATGTCCAACTGCCTCGATATCAAACAGAATGGTGAAATAAACAGTCTATAGCATCCCATACAGATGAATGTTATATACACAGAGATACAAAATATTAACATGCTCGCAAACAAAAAGCCCACTAGTATTGTGGACAAAATAATTATCACATATGCCTTACCAATATATCAGTTACAAAATTATTTAATGTGAACTGATGTCACTAGCAATGCTGCTATCCATGTCACAAATAGCATCAGCTTTACACCATATTCTGAATATAAAGCATTTGTATTACAAATATAAATGGTCAACGTCATTAATCCCAAATTCAACAGCTAACTTACAAGTTAGTCTCTGAAATACAAGTCTATCCAGTATTACATGACTATGTTTGTTCCTTCATTACGAATGCCAACAAAAATCAAAACTTGTATGCAGCATGTGTAAGACTTGGTGTGTAGCGAAAAAAATAACAAGGAAAATGCCGTTCATTTTCTACCATGTTAAGCTACTATTAACTTCTATGCATATATAAGTAGAACTTAGCAATTGAATTAGCAGAAATCACTGGGTTGCCTGATTTTTGTTTCAGAAGCTATTGTGACGATGGTCTATTAATGAGTATGAAAAAAATAAAGATTAACAAGTACAAAAAGGTTGTTGGCATCTGGCACCACCATCGCATTATCAAACAATGAAAACCTATCCACAGATGTAGGTAACAAAGTCTGCTGAAGAGTTATGTTCATCCAGGATGATTATAAGCATAACACACCTTCAGTAATTTGTCAAATAACCTTTTTGTATCCCTTGCAACAGCATCTGACTAACAGTACAAAAACCCTATATACATTTGAGAAACGCTGCCAAGCACAACACTGTACATCTGGATTCTAGTAGAATCAGGAAAAAAAATCTCTTAATGCATAAAATGTGTACAGTGCTAATGTCATAAACCAGCTTGCACCGTCTTGTGCCACCCACCTTAGCAAAAATTTGTCAAGTTCATCAGGCCAAACAACATGCCGCTGAAAGTGAATCCTCGGAGCTCAGGAATACATATCAATCAATAAATCAATCCACGATTTTCAAAGTGGCCTAGATAATACAAATTACTGCAAGTCTACTGGGCACAGGTTAGGTGGAGTTCAGAAAAAGGATTTGGTGACTAAGTGATTTTTGAGTCACCGGCAAAAGGCGGATAACAATTCAGCAGACGTCACATCATCCGGCAGGCCGTTCCAGGTGGAAAGCCAGGTTGGTTGGCAAAGGTTGTCAACTTGACTGAATGCGCTACAAGATGGCTGGTGCTAGCAGAGTGAGCGAGTGAGTGAGTAGGGTTTAACGTCTCACCCGACATGGTATAGGTCATTTTGGGGACGGCCTTTCCAGGTGGAATGCACACAAACACATAATAATGTAACAGTAAGTTTAACCTTTACAGAAACACAAAATACAAAAAAACAAGCTCCATTATATGCATATGCAGAGCCCAGATGTCCATGACCAGTGACTACGGGATTCATGCAACACTGTAGCAGCTAAATTAGAACAGCACTTTCTTGTTCACATTGTTAGACTCATTATAATAGCAATGTACAGAATCATCATACGATTGTTTGCATTTTTTTCGAAAAATGTTCAATATGTTTCAATTTTGTTTTATTCCAACAGTAATTAGAAGACACAGTCCCTCAAAAACAATCAAAGTTTTTGGACCACATTGTACAAAAAATAACAATAATAATAATAATAATACATTTGTATAGTGTCGTACTGCCATAGCTTCATAGGCGCTGGAGATAAGTCAAGTCTAATATCAAACCTTGTCCAGAGGGTTACTGCGCAAGCAGCTGGACCTGGTGCTACACGTGATGGCACTCAGCTCTATGAGTCAATGTTGACATCAACAAAGATATCTTGACATAAAGCATCAATTTTCTGTATCTGCTCCACAAAAATGTATATTGGAAATAATAAGAGTTAGTATGTAGGGTTTAATGTCCCACCCGACATAGTATAGGTATTTCGGACACAGCCCTTCCAGGCACATACACATAATAACGGAACAGTAAGTGTAACCTAAATACAACAATGGAACAGAAAGTTTAACCATCACAGAAAAACCTAACATGAAACATAAAACACAACTAAGCTGGTTTAGCCACGAACTTTTCCAGTAGTGGTGGCTAGTCAAAGAGACAATTTGATTATGACGACAGCTTAGGGGTCTAACTACATGCTCTTGCTTACACATAGCAGATTTATATTTGGAGACCGGCAACGAACAGTAAAGACCGAACGGAGATGAATGAACAGAAATCATGCGGAGTTCGTATGTCACACAAGAAGTTCATGGCAAGTACATGCGCCGGACACAAACGTTCCCACAACCGCGCAACGACAAATCGCTTGCCACAACCAACATCACAGACGGTCCGCAAGTGCCGGTAGCTGAACAACAATGCATAGATATCCGAACGACAAACGCCGTCTAATTACTGCTGCTGTAGCAACTAGCTAGATGTCTACGTGGTCAAACACTGACGCCGCAGCCACAGCGACCAAACAGAGGCAAACACGTAATAATAACTATTACTTGCTAATCCTGTACACAAGACCTCCAGGTCAAGAGACGATCACTATTGTGTTATTCAACTTCTACAGAGCAAATGGTACTGGCTGAATACCATTCACAAGTTATCTGAAGGACAATAGTAACAGCCATCCATGCACAGGGTGGCCATAATTTTGGGGGAAAAAATTCTAGGACTTTTCAAGGACTTCCAAGTACGTCTTCCATACCTATTCTACCAATACTTCACAAACTTACCACACTAGAAATAAGAGCAGCAGAACAAATTCAAAAGTAGAAGTTGAATAATCAGTGAGCAAAGCAGGCAGGAAAAGTTTTGTCTCCGACATGTCAGAGGGCAACTGGATAATTTTCAGTCTGTGATAATTTAAATTTCAAGGATAATCAAGTACCTGTTACATCAAATTACAAAACTTTCAAGGCCCAATAGTTTTTCAAGGGCTTTCCATGCCCTGCCAAAACGAAAAAAAATAATTTTCAAGGACTTCCAAAGCAGTGTGGCCACCCTGCATGCACTGTACAAACAAATTCTCATATCACGTATATGATATTAAGATAACTACATGTCTAACAATTTTTGAGACGTATTAATCCCTAAACCACACTTGTTAGATAATATGGCAAAACAAAAAAAGATAAAATAAAAGCTACAGCAGATGTCACAATCATACTTGCCGGCAAATAAATAGATATAAACGCAAATATTGCACTGCTAATTTTTCGCCATTCTAAACCTGAGTTCTCTCGCATAAAAGTGAAGAAGAAGCTTGTAAATGCCCAAACAGAATCAAATAATTTGTGAGAATGATACACAGCAGGCACGTTTTCTACTGGTTTGAATCTAGCTGCATTGTAACATAATGAGTGCTACTCATAGGTGACAGCCAATAAGCTGTGCAATTTTGACAGTAAAAAAGCACACCTCGTTGATAGTCACGTGGAATTTGTCTACATGGGCATGGACCTGACAGTCTGTTTGAGACAACCGCTGTGTTGCCAAATGGCACATGACAGAATTGTGGCCAACGGTTGCAGTTCACAAAAAAACAAAAAGTGTACATCAAAGGTCATGGACAATTTCATTTAAGACCAAAAACATAAAATATTCACCACATCCAAAACCTACATAAAAGCCGGAACCAGAGACAACTTAATAAGACATAGCCGGTTTATCACAACAGAATTAATATCGATCAACATCTGCAAGCGGAAAGTGGCTAAAATGTAAAACAAAAAAAATTAACTTAACTACAGAATTGTATAGACATCTGGACCAAAATGACCTACTGCGAGCTGCCTAGATACAATTCTGGGATGGTACAATTAGGACAGGACAGGGACGGAGCAGCAGTGATGAATTGGACGATGATAGCTGCAGTACAGGTCTGCTGCCAGTGCTGTGTCGGCCTGGTCTGTCAGCAGTACTAATCACTGCGAGTTGATGAGAACACATGCTGGTAGGTAGCTGTGAAGCTTTAGGCTGAGCTCACCAGGATGGCGGTGGGGGTGCGGGAGGTCCATGTGGCCGCCTGCTAGCTACACACACCACACACAAGCACAGATAAACATGAGGAATTGAGAATAATTCACAGGAATAGAGAGATATCCAGTATCATGATCCAGATTGCCACTAAAATCTATTCCATTAGTCTTTGGACCGGACCTCATCCCTCCAAATTTTTTAAAAATCAACCACACAGAAAAAAAACACATAAGAACAAACTATTACATGAAACAACGAGATATCTCAGATCCATATCATGATCCGGAATGCCACCAAAATGTCATGTCCACCAGTCTCTGGTCCATTCCTCATCCCTCCTAAAAAGCTACATCAAAATCAATTCATAACCACATGTGCATACAGATGCGGCTTGGCAGCATGACATGCTCGTTGGGTCTCAAGCAATAAACTAGGGATCGTGGAATTATGCGATTATGCGCGCGCATAATTTTGCGCATAATTGGTGACCTTCCGCATATCCCGCATAATACAACTAGCTCCACATAATCTGTCTCATTTAAAAGTAAAACTGGCATTTCTGATTAACAAGTCAGTACCACTTCTCGTTTTGTTGGCATCGTTTGAGAGTCGTGTTCCCTGTGTACTTGATGTCTATGAGAAGACTTGCGCATTCTCTTAGAAACCAATTGTCAGCCCCCAGACGAAGCTTGTGCACAATTCTTTGTATCAGCTTCAGCCATGGACATGGTGACCAAGACTGCTATCATGCAAGAATTTCAGGAAGCATTTCGTCTTTCTGCAGAGAAGGTCCAAAAGTATATTGATGGTGGGCAACCCTGTACAAAGTTTGTGAAGGCTTGTCGCATATTAAAACTACATAATACTGTTTTGTTATCCAGGAACAAAAAAGACTACTATGCTATCCCTGGCATGTCTGACATTGAAGTCGCTGAATTTGTTAAATACATTGATTTCATTGGACCGGAAGCAGTGAGAAGCTCTCCAGTGACAAGTATGACACTGACAGACATTACCACATACTGGAAAAGCACATCAGACAGACTGCCGTGATTGTTAAGACTGGCACAGATGTACATTTTTTCAGTTACAACTAGTGCTGATGCGGAGCGTTCGTTTTCAAAGTACAATCAGTTACTGACGCCACAGCGTACCCGGTTGGCCGCAGAAGCATTGCGCATGCTGGAGTTTTTGTATTGGAATTTGAATACCTAGGGGTCCTAGGCCCAGGGCCCAAACCCTAATGTAACAACTATTTTACTGCTATAATTTGTTTTCTTGAACATGAATTCTAAGTCTAATGTTTGCAGAATGATCAGTGATCACCTTCAGTTACGGAAGTTGATTTAGAAGGTGTTTTCATTGTTGATTGCCAATTATTGTGCGTAATACAAAGCCGAAAAGGTGCGCGCAAAATCTTTAAAATTGTTGCGCATAATTTGCAAAATTTTGGCACATAATTCCACAAACCCTACAATAAACTTATTCTATGATGGACCCAGTTATTCAGGTCAACCCAGCATTTCAACCTCAGCGTCTGTCTAACATCCGTCCTGTAGGAGCACAGAAAAAAAAAACAAAATTGTTGCAAACTTCCCCAAAACAGGAGTAAGCAATGTATCAAAATCGAAAAACAAGGTAAAAACCAAAGTCAAAGATATCAAAAAAATGACGGATGTCATGTATAATCGTGTCTCATGCTGTGAGCTAATTCATTTGCCACGAGCTGCCCCAGATGCCGAAAAACTGAAAGGACGAGCGCATATAACATAGGCACTCGACCTACACCACTCTTATTATCATACTACTTACATGATCCTCTTGCATTGGCTGGATTCCGTGGACTCTTGCTTGGGTACGTTCTTGTCACTTTATGAAAAGGGTCGGGCGGAGGAAAGCCTGTCGGACCGGGAAAGCGAAATTGATTTTCAAATTCTGAAATGCACAACAATCAAATCAATGTTCATTTTGTTCAGTCAAAAAATAAGCAAGCCAATGAGACTTAGCTCAGGCGTCGTCAGTTATCCAGGTTGAGAAAATCAGTCAGAGCAGTAAGATTTAGTCATAAGTACATCAAACACAGATCCCTTCACGATAGTCACGGTTGCCTGATAATCAGTTTGTCATGCAGTAAAACCTATCATATGTTAAAAAAGGCAAAGCAGGATGTTATCATCCAGAGCGTAGGTGAAGTGCTCATCTCGCAGTCATGGTCGTTGAGGCCGTAGGTGGATAGACTGGCAGTGCAACGCTAGACCTACGATTACCTTCTTCCCAGCTGCAGAGCATCACCCCTCATCATCATCATCATCGACAACCGTGGGCTCAATGCCCGTTGGTGTCTGACGCCATTCTTACTATCGCTGCCCACCGCTGCCTATCTAGGGCAGC
>Ga0209367_1013244_pt1 | contig 10644 bp, 4 predicted proteins | sample WorMetLIZISLAND2_FD_187412 | JGI IMG/M metagenome (GOLD analysis project Ga0209367, IMG submission 187412) | Marine gutless worms symbiont microbial communities from Max Planck institute for Marine Microbiology, Germany - Olavius geniculatus... ...
AAAAATTTGGACCAGCATTATAAAATAGGGCCTAGTAATGACCACCTTGCAAAATTTCACGCCGGTCGGAGATCTCACGTCGGAAGAAAAAATTAAAAAAAAACATCTGCAGTAAAACAGAAGTCCTTCCGAAAACTATCGTTTTCGGGCGGACTAATTAGTAAGCTATACTCTGAGTTGTATAACTACCGGTGTTTCGCGGCCGTACTGACAGGTCGCATTACAGGTCTTACCCGTCTGTCTGTCTGTCTGTCTGTCCGTCTCTACTCTCCCGTCTATCACGTACAGGCTCATAGCTTGAGAACAAACAACGTAGAACAGGAAAATGGGTACAGACATTCTCAATTTCTAGCCAAAGCTCATCGGACCACCAAAAATCTCCAGAACTTGTTCTGGAGTGCAAATTACATGTAAGGCTAAATATACTATTTTCGTCGTCAATGCGTTTAGAAACGAGAGGCCCAATTCACAGAAAATCTTAAGATAATCTTGGGACAATGTCACGCTTGCGGGCCTTCTTAAAAGTCAACGTTTAATACACAGAACACTTGAACTACAACAAATATGAAGGCTTAAAACAAAATCTGCAATTCTATGACAAATTATGTGATTACCTTAACCAAATTTTGTGAACTCGCTTAAGACTTTCGTTAGTCTTAAGATACGTCTTAAATGTCTGTGAATTGGGTACGTTGATGCACCATTGTTTTCACGGCTTGTGCGGTAGCAGCAAGCTGTTGTATAAGCGATGTGCCAAGTCAATGGCAAAGCCAAAAATTCGACCCCCACTGCTCACACATTTTTAAACCGATCTTTTTGAAACTTGAAACCAAGAAAGATATCCGGTATACGACCCTGCATGCAAAATTTGGTTGATGTAGGAGAACGGGAAGAAAGTCTGCGAAAATAGCGAATTTTGGCTAACTTATGGTTCTTTCTTTTTTTGTACTCTTCGCGCTGCGTCCAGATCACACCGTAGGACCGATCACGACCAATGAGGGCTAAAAACGCGTGTTTCTGCGCAAGGAAGTGCCTTTTTGGGGTCTCTATGATAAAAAGTAAAGTTTAGGGGTCAAAACTCCCCGAAAACATGATTTAGGCTTTTTAAGCCAAATTTGCGAAATTTTCAAATCGCAATATCTCGAAAAATATACGTTTGACCAACGATAAAATTGAAGGGCAAGTTTAGGACCGCAAACGGGCTTTGTGGATGGTCCGGCATTAAAAATAATAATTCAAGATTGCGGTCGCCGACAACTTCGATTTTTGCACAAACACTAATAACTCAGCTGCCGTTCCAGTTAAATTAATAAAATTCTGCAGGAGTGTAGCCAGCTACTACAAAAAATAGGCTATGTGACCAAAAGTGGCAATAGTAATAAATTCAAGATGGCGGCGGCCGCCATCTTGAATTCAGTTTATCGCCCATAGCTCGCTTGTTACTGCGTATATTTGCACGAAATTTGCCACGTGGACTTAATTTGTAGTCCTACGTACGAATTGAATATAATATTAAACAAAAATAAAATCCAAGATGGCGGCAGCCGCCATCTTAGATTTTTGCATAAGCACTAATAACTCACCTGCCGTTTGAGATAGATTAATGAAATTTTGCATATGTGTAGCCAGTTACTACAGAAAATAAATCACGTGACCAAAATTGGCAATAGTACTAAATTCAAGATGGCGGCGACCGCCATCTTTAATTCAGTTTATCGCCTATAACTCGCTTGCTACTAGATGTATTTGCACGAAATTCGGCAGGTGGAGTAAATTTTACATTTTATATACAGCCGTACCATAATATTAAACAAAAATATCATCCAATATAGCGACGACCGCAATTTTGTATTTTTGCACGAAACGTAGGCTCTAATAACTTAGCTGCTGATTGTGATATAATTATGCAATTTTGCAGTAGTGTAGCTGGCTATTATTGGATGTAGGTTATGTGACCATAATCGACAACAGTAATAAGTTTAAGATTGTGGTGGACGCCATTTTAAATTTCATATATTGCTCATAACATGGTTGCTATTCTGTGTTTGTGCAAAATAAATCCAAGACGCCAGCTATGTTGTAGTTGTTGTAGTTGTAGTAAAAACTAACAGGCTATAGTGACTTTCCAAATTTTAATAAAACCGCAAATACTCTAGATAAAAAAAACTGCAAACAATTTATTTAATGTTACATAAACGATGATGTAAAACGGCAAAAACCAAAAAGCATAAGCACGAACATTATGCATTAGTTTAGACATTTTTATCTGGCTAGTGAGAACAGATTAAATGTCTAAGCTAATACATTACTTCGTGCTTATACATTTTGATTTTTGCTGTTTCACATCATCGCTTATACAACATTAAATAAATTGTTAGCAGTTTCACATATATAATAAAAGGATATGGATGAGTGTAGACGTAAATGGCGGCGCGTCGAAATGGGTTGAACGGGCTGAGCAGATTGAAACCGTTCATTGCGCTGAAGCGGAATATCATCTTGTCCCGCGCCACGACGACGAACGTCTACAGAACATCAAACACAAAGGTAAACTATGTCAAATTTCAAATGCAATTAATTGAAATTAGCCATTTGAAAAAAAACAATTATAATTAAAACTAACACTTTACACGACTAATTAATTGTAATTAAAATTAGCTGATAAATTAATTAATTAACTAACTAATTGTTCTCTAATTAATTCACTAAAGCATCACTCGCAGCAGCATGACATACGATCAACCATAAATGTAATGAATGTTGTTTTTTATTATTCTTGCCGCGTTATTTACGTTTTTAACGTTTTTTTCCTAATTTTCGCAACGTTTTTAAACATTCATTGAAAAGTCCACCAAAAGTGTCGACAAGCACTTTTAAAGTCACAGAAACAAATTAGGCTAATCACACCTCACACGATAGTGTGAGTGTTGTAAGGACGACTCTCAAAGTCAATAGGAAAAGGCAAACTTTGACCCTCAGCCAACCCAAAACCCCTGAACCGATCGTCACTAAATTTTAATGGCATGATTATCTCGTGGACCCGTACCACCGAAATAATTCGCTCAGGGATTTTTGCTCCCCATATATGTGAAATATACACCACCCCTGTTCGAAATTTACTACACTTTTTTCGTACTTGAACTCAGCTACAGGCGAGTCCGTTAGACCGATTTTTACGCTTAATACGTCAAATGACGCTGTTCTGCGCAAGAAAGTGTCTTTTAATGTTACAAAATAAAAATTTAATTTTTGACTTATTTATTCGAAAAATTCGAAAAAATTACAATGGCACCTATAGGGAAAATTAAAAAAAATTGTTTAAACTGTCATAACTTGTCCTAGCAGAATGATTTCTGCTGTTTTGGATGTGTGACTTGGTCCCCTTACACAGTCATGTAAACTGGTAAGTTTTTTATATTTAAATTTGACTGGTCAAATTTTGTAACCGGTCAAACGTGCCAAATATTCGACCGGTTATGACCGGTCAAACGTCCGTCCCTATGAGAACGAACGTTTGACCGTTCACCGCCTTGAACAGCCTTAGCCGGTACCAGAGCACCATGGTAAAGGTAAAAGTAAAGGTAAAGGTAAAGGTCGTCAATTTGTATAGCGCATCGTCGCGAGCATGCGCACGCCTCTAATGCGCTTTAGTCATTAACCAGAGCCGCCTGCCGCACGGCCACCGTGTGCAGCCTACAGGCTGGCGCAGCGGCCGGCTAGGCAACCCCAGTCAGCTGTACCAATGTCCCCACCTTCCGTAACCCATGTAAATGAGTTACTACTCGTTTTACCGTCCCACGGAGGGTAGAAGGCTGAGTCAACCTAGCTGGCAGGCTTCGCACCGAGATGGTTTACCTGCCCGCAGGCAGTCACCCATCGCAGTACTAACCGGGCCCGGCGTAGAGTAACTTCGTTTCTGCCGAAACGCGTTACCAACCACGCCACGCCACCACACAGAAGACCGTGTCCCTGCGGCGGTACGGCGTGCACCCTTTGGATGGCGGCAGCTGAGCAACTGACGACCTCAGTTGTAGCATCACGGATCCGCTAGCGGCCAACAGGCACGCCAAGCCTAGCAAGTAGTAGACCATAACAGATAGTCGGTCGGCAAATTTTCAGCAGCAGCAGCAGCAGCAACCTCGAATTAATTTACCACCAATAATCTACGCTAATTTTTGATGTTCATTATTGTCACATAAATCCTCTAAAAACGCTAAACCTAACCAAAACCCTAACATCAACCCCAAACCTAGCCCTAACTCTAACCCTAACACTAACACTAACATTAACCCTAACCCTAACTGTAATCCTAAGCCGTAAACGCTACACCGCAATAATCACGCAAATTTTATTCAGTAGCGCATAGGCCTACACTTTATTTAATGTCATTCGTCAGGTGGCGAATGCGATTTTTTTTTATTTTGACCGGTCAGATAGTCTACTGACACCGCGATAAAACAAACAAATTAAGGCCAACGTTTTTAATCAACGTTTTCAAGCGATTTTTATTTCTGCCTTATTTTAACGTTTTAAACGTTTTTCTCATTACTCCAAAAAACATTTTTACATTTATGCAATCAAGTCCTTTACTCCAAAAATACAAAAAAAATAATCCAGAAACAAATCATGGAAACGTACGTATTTGTCGTCGTAGAAATCGTCCAGTTCATCAACCGGTTTGCCGTACAACTCCTTCGGAAAATCACCAAACCGGCGCGGCAACGACTTGCCCGCCTCAAGACTCGGGTTTGGCTGAGGTCCCTCATCCTCTTCCAATGACACATCCTGGTCTGCGCCTGATCTTTTCTTGAGTTCTTTCTCTTGTCGTGTCTTCTCTTTTTGTTCTTCCGCCTCGCGACGCGACTGCTCCGCGCGACGCTCGATCTTCGACAGCGACTCCTGACAAGTAAGTAAAGAAATAAATAAGTAAATAAACAATTACAACATTGTGACATTAGCGAACCTTATATTCAACCTTTTATTGTTTAACTATCATGTTTCTCGATTTAAAATTTTTTTTATTAATTTTGCCTCCTTTTGTCGTACACAAAATTCGAAACACCGCCAAAGAGCCTAAGCATTTTGACACATTTCGACTGAAAGGCCTTTTAGCAACACCCACATTTTAAAACTATTTTTTTTAAATACGCTTAGCAGGGACGTATTCAGAATTTCAAGTTAAGGGAAGCGTGAAGTGAAGGGGTCTGAAGCTAAAGCTTTTTTGCAAACAAGAACATAAATTTTTTGGCAGCGCTAAGAAATTTTTCCTCAGAAAGCAAATCCAGAAAGTGTTTCCCTCCTTTTCCCTTCCCTCCTCTCCGCTTTTCTCCACCTTCCCCTCCTTCCTTCTTTCCCTATTCCTTCCCCACTCTTTTACGATTTTCCATTTCCTTCACGTTTTTCCTTTCCTCTTTCGTTGACCTTTCCCGACTTCCTCCTGTCTTTTCCTTCCTTCGCCTTAGAAGTAGGACCTCTAAATTTCAACTTGGGGATATGGGGAGAGCTATGAGCTTTCCTGCGGGGTCTGGGCAGAGCCTTAGTCCAAATCGAATTTGGAGCATTATAGCCTAAAAATATGAAATCTGGTGGCAACAATTCTAGTTTTTTTTAGCACAAACTGACCAAATTTAGTGCAGTTTAAACAGTGAAGGCAAAGAAGGGCGGTGCGGCGTCACAAATTTAAAAGTGAGAGAAGTAGGCCCTAATCTGCGAGCGAAGCAAGCAAAAAAAGGAGCTGTTGTGCACAGAATTGTCGCATTAACGTGCGTATTCCAGGCAGTTTGCATTAGGCCTGTTTGAAGAGTTTAGGGAAAGCCAGGGGGCACCCCCCCTCTAAAGGATGGATAGGATTGTAACGCAGTTTGTTTATGGTTTTTAAAGGCGTGCGCTCCGTAAAATGAAAGAAAAAATAAACTTAAACTGAGAAAGTGGGGGAGTCTCCAAAGTCGGAAACCGCTTTTTCCCCCATTAATAATAATACTGATGTTGTTCGTCGAGAGTGTGAGGTTTCACCAGTCAAAACAACATCAAAATGACAAATTTATAGCATTTTTCAACGCAATTTTCAACGCAATTTTCACGTCAGACAATATTTTCAATCACACAAGATAATGTTCATACGAACACGGAGTCTGGCCAATGCATTTTAATAGTTTACAGTATATGTTTATAAATATAATCAGTGAGTTGTTTAGACTAGTAGAAAAAAAAATCAAACACTTTAATTTCAAATTGAACAGCAGCAATGATCCTTTCAACTTTCTGTACTTTTTAACTACACAATAGACATTGTCAGTCACGAGACCATACGGTTAAATATAAATGGTCTATCGTCACCATGCGTTTATCTTGCACCGTTATGGAGATATGGCGCCTCAAAGATAATGGGGTCACGAGTTTGACCTTTTGGGGTCACGTGACGTTATCGATCACATAACCATTCGACTCCCGGGGGCCGAGTTCCTATGGGTGGTCCATAGTGACCATTCGTCTATCTGGCACCGTTACAGAGATATGGCGCCTCAAATATAATGCGGTCACGAGTTTGACCTTTTGGGGTCACGTGACGTCATCGGTCACGTGACCATTCAACTCCCGGGGCTGAGTTCCTATGGGTGGTCCATAGTGACCATTCGTTTATCTGTTACCGTTACGGAGATATGGCGCCTCAAAAATAATGGGGTCACAAGTTTGACCATTTTGGGTCACGTGACGTCTTCGATCACGTGACCATTTGACTCCCGGGGGCCGAGTTCCTATGGGTGGTCCATAGTGACCATGCGTCTATCTCGCACCGTTATGGAGATATGGCGCGCCTCAAACATTGGACGCACGGACCTGGACACAAAAATAAAAACGGAAGAATGGAAAGAGAAAGCAGAAGGGAGAGGGGAAGGGAAAGGAAAAGGAAAGTGGCAAAGAAAAAGGAAGGGAAAGGGGAAGGACAAAGGGAATGGAAGGTAAAGGGAAGGGAAAGGAAATTGGAAAGGGGAAGAGAAAGGAAAAGGGGGAAGAGCAAAAGGAAGCAAAAAGTAAGGAGAAAAAAATGGAAATTATAAAGAAGGGGAAGGGAAATAAAAAAGGAAAGGAAAAAAGGGGAAGGGAAAAGGGGGAGGGAAAGAAAAAAAGAGAAAAGGGCAAAGGAAGAGGGAAGAGGAAGGAAAAGGGGATGGAAAAGGGAAGGGAAAGAGAAAGTGAAGGTGAAAGGAAGATAGCTTAAGAAATGTAGGACGCACGGACGCACGCACACACGGACGGACACAAAGGTGATTTTATACTTTGTCCAATGCTATGCATTGCGTTGGACTGGCAAAACTAGGCCTATCCAAAACTCCCAAAACCAATTCCCTCTATAGCCCAAAACAGTATTTAACATAACATATTAACAACGTTCGGTCCACAATGCATCAAACATTGTCTTGCCTTAGTGAAGAGTCGAAACGGACGCGGTTGTTGGTAGACGTTGTATGTACGAATGGACCGGCGATATTTCTGCTCATGAGACATTGGCGATGACGTCACTCGTAGTCCACCAATCACCGCTCAGCTATCTGCAACTCGGTCTGCCTAAACACCACAGATCACCGCAGATCAGCTGATATGGCAGATATTGTTTAATTTTAAACTTCAGATCAATATAGTGGCAGCTAGAGTTAGAAGTTGGTATTAGGATGAGGGTTAGAGTCAGAGTTAGGGCTAAAATCTGTGGTAATCTGTGGTAATCTGTGGTGTTTAGGCAGACCCGTGCAACCTTGCTAAGTAAATAGGAAAAACACCTGCTACTTTCTACTGAATATAGAATGGCCAGTTTTAAGACGTAAATGAAAATAAATGTTTATACATTTTAGCACGATTGAGCACGGTTAAAATAGGCTAGCATTTTTACAAAATAATGAGTTAAACGCGGTTGTTGTAAAATGTGTTGTAAGTCAAATTTACGCCACAATTCCAGCTGAGAATTAAATGTTTACAACGATACATTAGTTAATCTGGCTAAACAAACGCCCGACTTTTGGCATGCGCCACTCATTGACTATTCGTGCATCTAATTATAGCAGGCAAAATGCGACTCAATTCAATTAATTCATACATTCATTCAATGTTATTGATTTTATCGATTGCTTGCAGCGACTAACCGGTGTGTAAAACCTGCGCTCCCTGCTGCCATAAAGCAGCAATGTGGTCGTGGTATGGAAGGAGGGCAATTGTCCACCTCAAATTTTGTGCCGTCGGAAAAATTTCGAAAAATCTTCTAGTCCAAAAATTTTTGTCCAAAAACACAAGTTTGGGCTGAAAAAAACCAATTATTGAAAAATTAAGTGGCATAATTGAAAGTTCTCAGCACCCATAATCTTCTCCGTCTGAAATTTGCAGCTGTCCGTCTGAGTGTATAAAATTCACTGAAAAAAAGGAACAGCTCCCTTTCATCTTTTCCCTCTTTTCGTCTTTTCCCTTTTGTTCCTTATTCTGTCTTTCGTTCTCCTTTGTATTTTTCCTCCTCGCCTTGTTTTCTTACCATTCCCTTCCTCTGCGTTCATTCCATCTCTTCCTTTATTTCTCTCACTCACTTAAGAAATCCGAAGGTTTGTTCAAAGAGACCAAAACGCAATATACTTAAATAAAATGACATATCTGTTCTGCTGTTTCAATTCTATTTATTTGATTTTAGTTTAGTTCATTTCGTTTGTTCTGTACGCGCCTTACAGAAAAGCAGGGGCGTCATTTAAAGGCGGAGGAGCTGTATGGACCCCCCAAGGATCTGAAATTTTAATTTTTTCTCTCCTGTAAATCGTACCTTTGAAACAGCGATACTGCTGCAAAAACAATACGTTACGTAAACTAAGACCCCAAGGATTACTGAGACCCCCAATGATTTATTGAAATGACGCCACTGCAAAAGGGCCACACAAAGATTTGCGTGCATTTTGAGTCGCCGCGGCCGCCCACCTGGTTTTGTTCGTGGAAGGTCGATCGCAGTATCGATTCAGCGATAACATCAAAGACTATACAGGGTGGGCCAAAAAATGGCAATATTTTTGTACACCTTATAATTTTACCAAATATTAACCGATTTTCAATTTTTTTTTCACTGTCAGACAATTTGCAATAAAACTATCGCTATAAATCACACCACACCTCAAGTGTGTCGCTACACTATCTTGTGAAATGTCAGTGTCTTAAGAGTTAAGAGTAACAATTAAAAACAAGACAACTTCTGCAACAACACATTTTAAGCAATTAACAACAGAAACAACGTGTTTGTTGTCTCAGTTATTGTCTGGAAAGTCATATCTCGCAGTTTTTACGTCAAATGTTTAATGTGTCCGCCTTGCTGCTGGACGACGCATCCAAGACGGCGACGCCACTGGCCAATGGCGCGATCAACCAAACGCTGCGGCAGTTTGCCCCACTCAGTGACAATCGCCTGCGTCAGCTGGTTGACTGTCGTGAATCGTCAAAATTAATAGGCCGTCTGTTGAGGAACATCGCAAACCGCATAATTGACTGGATTTACGTCCGGGCTGTTTGGGGGATCAACGTTGATCACGCAACTGGTCAGTGGCGTCGCCGGCTTAAGTGCGTCATCTGATATTTCTCAAGGTAGTGTAGCGATACACTTGAGGAGTAATGGGACTTATAGTAGTAGGTTTATTAAAAATTGTCTCCTGATTCTGACAGTAAAAAATTTCGGAAATTGATTAATATTTGCCAAAATTATAAAGTGTACAAAAATTGATGCCATTTTTGGCTCACCCTGTATATAAGTAGGCTAGACTATGCGACTAGATTACGGCGCATTTCCAGACAAGCTAGCCGAATTGCAGAAAAAGTAAAAAAAATAATAAAAGTAAGCGGTTTGGAAGAGAAAGGAAAGGAAGGAAGAAAGAGAAGGGCATAAAGAGAAAAAAGGGAAGAAGGCAGGAAGAAAATGGAAAGAAAGAAGAGAAAAGGGAAGAAGGAAAAGCTACCATATCGGTGTAATGTACATAATAATGACTCTCACACAATAATGAATTCCCAGTTTAATATACAATCCTCCAGTCGTTATTTATAGCCATTCAGCTACATATAAACATATGCTGAATGAGCGGCAACAACGATTTTTTATACAAACAACTTTTATCAGTCACCGTAATATCACACAAAAAGTCAATATCATATATATAAAATAATGTAAATTCTACATATAATAATGACTGGGGAAGTCATTTTCAGGGGGAGTAGAAATTATACGTTATACCGGCATTTGTTTTTTGTTATTTCGAGCCCTGGTTATGTCCGATGCGTTGCGTGGAAACGGCGCTTTTGTTCGTGGAAGACCAGTCGTTGTATCCAGGGGCGTTTACACCATATAAACGTTGGAGCAAATGCTCCATGAAAGAAATAGGGGAAAAGGTTTTTGGGGAGGTCAGGGGAAAAAATAAATATTATAATTCTGCATTTTTGATATATTGCATGTTATATCAAAAATGCAGAATTATGATACTCAACTTCCGCCCTAATTTGCCAACAAAACCTTCCCCTTGGAGTGTTTTGCATGTATATCATCATCATCATCGACAACCGTGGGCTCAATGCCCGTTGGTGTCTGACGCCATTCTTACTATCGCTGCCCACCGCTGCCTATCTAGGGCAGCGTGGCTC
>Ga0209367_1013246_pt1 | contig 10642 bp, 6 predicted proteins | sample WorMetLIZISLAND2_FD_187412 | JGI IMG/M metagenome (GOLD analysis project Ga0209367, IMG submission 187412) | Marine gutless worms symbiont microbial communities from Max Planck institute for Marine Microbiology, Germany - Olavius geniculatus... ...
CACAGTCAGCAAAGTTCTTCTGACATTGTGTAATGGTGATGTTTGAATTTTTAAATTGTGATTTGTGCTGTTTTATGTCTACAACCATGATGTCACCCTTACACTGTATATAAACTGAACAGTTTTTTTTACATAAATCTATTATATATAGTCCTGGATCTAGGCCTAAAAATCGCTTGACAAATGCTTGTATCTATAGACAGCGTCTGACGTCAGTGCCAACATTCTAAGGCAAGAAAACCTCTTTGACTCTCAGTATAATAAAATACATGTATAGGCGTAAAGATTTTATTTCATAATTGAACAAAGCATTAAACATTCGCACTATCATTTGTTCTCATTGTCATGCATAAACTGTCTGGGCCTAAAGACAAATATTACATATAAACCTCGATGTCAAATTACCTTTATTTAACTGGGGCAAATCGTACAAGCTGAGGGGGCGAATGAGCCAGGGGGCGATCCGGCAAAGGGGCGAAAAAGCCAGCCACCAGTTTTTTTGATGTTGCTTGCTGGACGCCATAATTTAATTTGAATATTAGTAGTGTTCTTGATTTGGATTTGGTTATTTGGTCAGCAGTCCTCCCAAATTGGGTTCCCTGTCAAAACTGGCCACGTCAAAACTACTCCACTACATGAACTCTAATTCTATTTCTATCACTAATACATAATCTCTAACCTTAACTTTTATCTTTAACTTTAACCCTATTCTTAACTTTATTTTTTAAACCTAAGCCTATATCACTGTTTCCCAGTGTTAACGTTCCCAGTTTTGTTGGATGCTTGCCCATGTTTGTTACTTGACAGTAAATAGGCCAGGAGTCAAACTCATGACCTTGTGATCATTGGGTTTGAAACCTAAAAATCAAGCCACATTTCAGAAGAAATCAGATTTTGCCTCAAATGTAACAGAATTTATTTTTTCTTGTATTTTTTTCTGTATACTTATGCTATTGTCATTATGCTACATGCTTTTGCTGGAATCTTAAAATATGTGTGAAGAGTGCAGTGCTGTAATGTCCTGCTCTGCACAAAACATCAAATAGAAGCCATGTTCTGAAAAGACACCGGGTCCTGGCATTGTGTAAAATGTGTATTAATAGAAAGTGGCAGCTTCTGTTCATAGTGTTACAGTATGTTTGATATACAGGTTGGTAATTGATGCGCTGAAGGAGGTTGACGGTAATCGGAAATGCTTTCGAATGGTTGGAGGAGTTCTGGTGGAGCGGACGGTCAAAGATGTTTTGCCAGCGATGACCAACAACTATGAACAGGTGATGGTAGTTTTTTATCTCTGCCAAGGTGAATGTAGTGAACATTGGTGGAGATTAAGTGATTGCTTTTTACTGTCTGTGCGTGTGTCCGTGCACATCGATGACCTGCATGCATGATGTCATTGCTATTGTGATATCACACCAGTGCAATGGCGCCTTGGTCACAAGTCATCACAAGGGGTCAGACTATTTGCGATGTCATTTATATCTGCCCTTTATCGATGCCCGTTGCCATAGCAATTAAATTTGGGACAAAATGGGCTATAGCTCGGCTTCAATAAGAGATATTTCCAAGATTTTTGCATCTCATAAAGGATTTTGGGGGACAGGCTATTCTATGAGGCCAATCTAATTCTACTATCACCAACCCTTGTTACCATGGCAATGACATTTGTGGAATTTGGGCAAAAATTAATAGAAGTGGTAGGCGTAGTAGTAGTAGTACTAGTTGTTATAGTTATTGTTGTAGTTGTAGTGTTTAAATTACTTTACTTGGCAGAGATATGCACTCTCATGAGCATGCTCTAGTTTTTTCATATATATAAATATTAGTTGAAATTGTTCATGTTTGAAAATCATCAGCATCTTTGGTCTTCTGTCATATGGCAACAAACTCTTAACTGCCAGCTAGTCCTATCTTTAGCATCTTTCTTCACATTTACTATAGATTTTGCTTGTGATGTCTCTGAGTATTTGCTTTATTATCGTGGTATGTCAAAATAAAAATCTGTTAAAATTATTTTAATGTCTTGGGCTAGTAGTGATCAGGCCTAGCAGTAAATTGTCTCAGAATTTTATCACCATTGGTGATCAGATGTTGAACGATGCATTTTGGCCTGTAAAAATATTTACTCCTCTGACTCTAGTGTAGGGATGATAATTTTAGAGAATGTTGTGTCTTCATGCAAAAATGTCAATTCCTGGGACTCGACCTAGAATTTGACCAACCTTAATGCGTGCTGCAGAGATGTCAGCTGCTGCTGCGAAGGCCCCAGGCACAGCATCACGGGTGTCTGCCTGCAGGCATGCACTCAACTCTGCAGGCAGTGGGCAAGAGTGGGGAGACATCAAGTGAGAAATATCATTCTCGAGATCAAGAATTTTTTTTGAGTCTTGAGCAAGTAGCAAACATACCCACTCCAGAGCTACTGCTAACCAAGTTAGACTCACGAGAGCAGCTGTCATAATATGGTTGTGCGTAGTGAAAAATTAACGAAAAATTATGCGATTCATTTAAACATAACACGCAGGGCTAATGAAGGGCATGTATTTTAAGGCTTAATTAAACAAGCTGAATAAATAAGACATGATCACTTTATAGAAAACAGGTAAACATCAACGTGCTGAATGATGTGTTTTTTGATTCAGCTGGGCAAGGCGCTGGACACATTGAAGCAGCAGTTAGAAACTAAAGGTCGAGAGTTACAAGAATTCCGCGAGCAGCACAATATTCAGCTACGGGGTGAGGACAACGATGCTTCTAAGAGCTCTTCTTCAGCCGCCAATGCAGCAGCCGCCAAGACGTCCGGTGTACTTGTAGCTTCCGGTAGCTCTTAGCTGGTGATGCCTGTCTCTCGTCTTATTATGCAAACAGTTTTTGTTATGTATATTCTGGCGCATGAGATTCTCTAAGGCCCAAACCCCACTTCTCTTATTTGTCGTGGATTTATTGACAACGTGTCGGAGAACAAGCTGTACAACATCTTGACATGGATTGTTTTAGGTCTTCGATTTTTGTTGACTTTCGTTGTACGGGATTTCCACGTGTCCTTGAAATTCGTGTAATTTTTTCTGCAAAGTCAAGGCCATGAAAGTCCCCGAAAACAAGTTGGTCTTTAAAAGTGCTTGAATTTTTTTTCAGCATATGCAGCGATGAACGCTTCACAGTATAGTTTTAATGTAACTAATGGACATTTTTTTGCTCATTTTTTGTGTTGACTGCTCAACCCGACAAACAGTGTTTGGTATGTTGTCTGTAAAATTATATATTGGCAGTACTTTTAGCTGGTTTCAACTTTATTGCACTACAGTTTTACAGTTAGCAACATGTTGTGTAACGTGTAACAATACAAACTAATGTTTACATTTAGTTCTTGAAAGCTAATGTCGGCATTTCGCATAACTCTTTGAATTTTATTTCATCACTACAGCGGGACTTGTACGCAATTTTCTGCATATTCGCTGTGAACATGCAATTGTTAATTTCTTGTATAGTTTGTCGTATGGCATGTGGTACAACAGAGCCACAAAAAAGTCTGAGCAAGTGGAGTTTGGGTCTAATTGCACAGTTCTGTCCGTCACACAGTCCGTGCTCATGCTGCTGCCGACTCTGTGTGTATATATAACACTGTTGCTTCACTGCTTAACGATGTGTCACCACTGGTCTTTGAATCTGTTTTTCTTGTCATTTATCTGTCTGGAAAATAGAGCACTCTCTCTCATTCCTGGTTTAGGGGGGTGGGGTCATTGCCCCAATCCTCTCCAGGAAGTCCCAGAGGCATTGTGAGTCAGTGCAGAATTTTCCTCCCAGCCAGATAAAGGTAAAGGTCGTCAATTTGTATAGTGCATGGTCGCGAGCATGCGCACGCCTCTAATGCGCTTTCGTCACTAACCAGAGCCGCCTGCTGCATAGCCACCGTGTACAGCCTGCAGACACAGGCTGGCGCAGCGGCCGGCTAGGCAAGCCCAGTCAGCTGTACCAAGGTCCCCACCTTCCGTAACCCATATAAATGAGTTACTACTCATTTTATTGTCCCACGGAGGGTAGAAGGCTGAGTCGACCTAGCTGGCAGGCTTCGCACTGAGATGGTTTACCTGCCCGCAGGCAGTCATCTATCGCAGTACTAACTGGGCCCGGTGTAGAGTAACCTTGTTTCAGCCGAAACGAGCTACCAACTATGCCACGCCACCTGTTCATGAAGTGAACACTGTAGCACCGGGTGGTCTGCCTTCTCGTCAGCGCCGTGAAGCTTGTGGGGGAGGTGTCAGAACCACAGGTATTGGGCTTACCTTTACCGAAAAATTCGGCTGAAACACAATCTGGCCAAAAAAATCCAATAGCTGTGCCATTGTTGCTTCACACGTTCACACATTGTTTCTCATTCTGCTTTGATATTTAGTTGATAGAAGTCGTGTTGCATCTTTTGTTGCTGTTGAGTGGTCTGTGGTTCTGCACTATATTGTGAAATCTCTTGTATTTATTTTGCGAGCTTACAGTATGTATTTTTTGCATTATCAGTGCAAGTCATTGTGACTGATCTTGTTGACTTTCTGTCGGTTGCTTGGCTAGTTTTGTGTGTCTGTCCTTGTTGTGATCTATTTTCACTCCTAAATATTATGTTGATGTTCGTGATTTGATTTCAGCAAAAGATTGGCCTTAATGTGTAGGCAAGAGTGCAGTGTTTTTAAATGCTTATGTGATTAACTGGTTGCAGCGTAGTTCTGATTTATATGCGCGACAGCAGGTACTGCTGTGGTGCATCTTAGCCATCGCAATTCTGTCTGTCTGTCTGTCTGTCACACGGGTGGATCAGTTAAAAACGGTGCAAGCTAGAATCACCAAATCTTCACCGTCGGCTGCCTGGAAGACTAGTTTCAGGATCAGTAGAGCTTTTCCATAAATTCGAAAGGGGTCACCCCGATCGAGGCGCTAAATGAGAGGGGGTGGGAAAAATTTGCAATTTTCAGCCAATACTGCAATTCATGCACTGTATATGGCGCTAGGCGTCATCGCCGTTGAGTCTAAATGAAACATCGTTGTGAGCTTAGATTTCGTTCGCACCAGGCCTTCACACATGCATTGCTGTCGTGCATTCTGCTTTGTTTTAGCTGGACTTTTCTTGTTATTACCGGGTGGGTGAGGGGTATTTATATTGTGGTAGGAGTGGAGTTTGAGTTGGTATAATGACAATGTCTCAGTGTTAATGTATTGATACTGATTTCATTGAAAATTTATGTTTTACATGGTAGTGTAGCGATGCAGTTGAAGTCTGATAGGATATTTAATAGTCATTTTATAGCTAACTCTCCTGAAAATGTGCCAGTGAAAGAATTTCGAAAATGGGTTAATATTTGGTGAAGATATGGACAATGGCAAAGCGGGGCATTTTTGGGACACAGACGGAGATGAGCGTCTGGCTCCTCAAGATAGGGTTGCATATCCCTTGCACCAGTATTATGTGACCCTAAGGCTGCGTTTGAAAACTAAACTGACCTGGTAGACTAAACTGTTTGACCCAATTTACGTGAGTTGAGATATATAATTTGGTCAGGTATGCTCGAACGCTGGTCAGATCAAAATTCAAAACCCAATGTACAACCATTTTCACTGCATCCACTGTAGCCAAAAATGGCATAGTTAAGTGCTGAAAAAGCAGCTGTGTACGTTATGGGTAAACAGCGGGCTACACACGTAGCTGCAGCTTAAAATTGACATCATTTTACTCACCATATGTAAAATATGCACCACGTGGCATCAGTGCTTAAGTCAGCATGTTTCCGAATTTAATAATTTATCATATATACTAGAAAAACAATATTATATTGTTTTAACCACACAAAGCACTTGTTATCTGAAGTGCCACCATTTACCGGTGGGCATGTCCTCTTTTGATCGTAATGATCGGTGCCAGCAGCCAGATTCATTTGAACAATCCCGCTTAACCCGATCGGGTGTTTTCGAACGCAGATAAAATTTATCAGGTCAGTCCAGATACAACTAGAAATTTGGGGCAAAGCCCAACGTGAGTCCGCCCGGCGCCCTAAGTCCGATTGGTGGGAAATTAGGGGTGGGGGTAAAATTTCCGGCACCAAAGTCACATGGCCCGAACTCAAATGCATTGGCATACGCCGAACGCGCATTGTCGACTTAGGGTAGGTCAACATGAGCGCTTATAACTTTGTTCGTAATGGACCGAATTTCACAACATTTTTTTGTTCAACGCCGAAAAGATCGTTCTCGTCAACGCCGTTTAGATTTTGTTGCTATCTTCATCGATTCCAGAGATATTTGCGGTCAAACTCGAAAGTTGTCATAAAACGTACTAAATTTTGGACATTTTTTGCCCTCCCAAATTTTAAGGGGGGCGGTGCCCCCAAAAGTTGTACTTGCGTTAACACCCCAACCTAGAGGCACATCAAGTGCCAAAGTTTCGTCGGGCTACACCCCCTAACTCCGAAGTTATAAGCGCTCCTTTATTACATTTTAAGCCAATTTCTGACCTTCCTTTCAAAAAAATTGTAAGTGAGGCCCCCGTCCCCAGTGTGGGGTGCGCTAGTAAGACTTGGTCATTCTCTAGCGCGTGTAAAAATTTGGAAGCGCAGCACCCCCTAGGGGCCAAAATATGTTCTTCCGAAAAATGCGATTTAGGTGGGTACGATTCAACATCGAAATCTCCAAGGTTACTGAACCAAACTTCACCGGACTTGTTTCACCTAACGCAGGAGGAATCGCGGTAGATGGAATGACTATCCGATTTTGAATATCTTCATCTGTTTCGGAGATATTCGCTGCCGAACTTCGAAGTCGGCCGAAATCGGGCCAATTTTCACATGTTTTTGGCCTCTGAAATTTTTTTGGGGGTGTGTCCCCCAAAATTTTGAACCATCATTATAATATTCGGCCTAGTACTGACCATCGTGCAAAATTTCAAGCCGGTCGCCCACGCATCTCGGAGATCTCGCGCTCGGAAAAAAAAATTTTTTAAAACATCTGGGCTAAAACTTAAGTCCACTCCGCAAGCTATCGCTTTTGGGCGGACTAATAAACGAACACATATATTGGTTGCAGGATTATTCGGTTTAATCAGATTGGTATTTTCGAATGCAGCCTAAGAATCCAGGCTGTTTTGGTGACTGTATTTGGCAGATAGCTAGTGTGCAGTTTCCTACGTGTCTGTTAAATGTCATCGTTGTTTCAGTAAGTCACTAGATTGGATGATAGGACCAGTGGCTTCTATCCCCCCAAATCTGGAATTGAAATCTGGTGCAACTCCCTCCCCACTTTTGGGTTCAATTTCCCCCCACTTTAGGACTTAAGTACCCCTCCCCCTTTTGGGTTACTTTCCCTCTACGGGGTTAAATTTTATTAAGGGTGTTGATTGCACAGTGAAAAATAGGGGGAAAGTTTTGATTACATCCTTAACAAAACTCACCCCTTATTTTTCACTGGGTGCAAGCTGCACCCACCAGGTATAGGGAAAGAAGATACTGGAATGGATATGACCACCCACACACTGGCAATATGAGCTTGAGGATCAGATTGCATTTGGGTAATTCCCGGGTTACTGTTTGTCCCAGTGTTGAACTTTTTCCTCTGAGAACTCGTGTGCCTGTAGGTAGGATCTGGGTGAAAGTAACTGGGCCAATTCTATGATTCAGTCCATCTGATATCACCTAGGCTAGCAGTCAACTGCATCCGTACAATGAATGTAATTAGTATCCGTTTGAACTCGTGGTTTTTTCAAATGACGATTTCACGATTGCACTTGTATTTGTGTTCGTGCTTGATTTAGTATCGCATCAGATCACCTTACTCAGCGTTTTGTGTCACCGTAGATGTTAATTTGTATTGGAGGGTTTGCAGGTTTTACCCCTATTTGACGACAAAAAAATTTTCAGAGCATAGTCACAAACCCAGGATAGTATACTAAGGTATGTTTTCTAACATTAAATTATCTAACTTCAGTGCGATGTTATAACCAAAATGCATTTGAAGATCAGGCTCTGCCCATTTCCAGGGATGGAAAGGGGAAGTTTGGACCCCCTCATTGCAGGAACCTGTCTATTTCAGTATCATAAGTTTGTGTTTTCCGTGACTTGTTGTGTGATAAAATGTTTGAACAGAAAGTTTGCTGCTGCATGTAAAGATTAAATGAGCAAGCCATTGGTATGTCTTGTAGCTGCACTTTGCTAATATATAATTGTATGCCTTTCGTAAACTAATTTTAACCATGTATGGCACTGAATGGCCTATTTTGTGCTGATGTGCCGTTAAGAAAAACACTCACTCACTTTTGTAAAGATGAATTCATCTGAAACTATTTTCTTGTCCCAGAATACGCAGGCTGTAATATACACTGTGTCCCCCCCAAAAGGAAGCCACTTTTATTTTTACGCATGACAGCCTGTACTGCTATAGCGCGTCTTAGCCATCGCAATTCTGTCTGTCCTTCACACAGGTGGATCAGTTAAAAACGGTCACCAAATCTTCACTGACGGCTGCCCAAAAGATTCTAGTTTGACGATCCGTAGAGCTTTTCCGTTAAATTGAAAGGGGTCACTTCGAGTGAAGACACTGAATGAGAAGGGGGCTAGAAAAATTTGTGATTTTTAGCCAATAAGTCGCTGTATCTCAGAAATGGTGTGAGATAGGGCCACGAATTATTATTCACGAATAGGAAGTCGTACTTGTGCTTTTGATTGGCACCAAAAGCAATAATCTTGAAAGACCTTGAACACTAAAATAGGGATATTATGGATTTTTGTTTTCGATTTTGGGTTGCAAGTGCAGGACACGTTTCAAGACGAAATTTTGCTGCAATCACCAGAGATGGACCAGGACAAAGCGCACATGAAATTTGCAGCATTAAATGTAGATTTTAACGCAAGACAGCATCAAATAGGGGTACTTCCTTAAAAAGTCGTTATTTTATCACTGTTTGCTCGTCTTGCGTGAAAAGGGTTGCAGACAGACATAGACTTGCTGCTTACCATAACAAGGATTTTTGACGGGCTTTTCAGGGGTATCAACATTGATGACGTTGATCGACCTTGAACTCCTAAAATAGGCGATTTTAGTGATTTTTCACGATTTCCCGCTGGGGTGCACTATTCACGAGTTAACTGTAACAAAGTGGCTGGAGATGAAGCAGGACAACTTGCATATGAAATTTCCAGCATTAAAACGTATTTTTATTACAGTGTAGTTTGCATTTTACGCCTACGTCTAAACTCTAAAGAGTTCTCTGTACGGGGACGTCAAACTTAGGTACCCCTTTGTGTAGCCAGGCCGATCAAACGCCCCGTAGCGAATGTGAATGAATGAATGAAAGTCATGGTATTGATCGTTGAGCTTAGATTTTGTTCACAGCGGGTTTTCATACGTGCACCGCTGTCGCGCATTTCCTTCGCGTTGTTTGAATAGCTCAGTGAAACGTTTTCTGATTTTAATAATTTTTTTGGCATGCTGCGTCAAACAGAAACTTGACGTAGGCCTCTAAACAACTATAATTTTGCCCACCTCACCTTGTTACTGTTGCTACACTACCTTGTGAAATGCAGAAGTCGTAGTTTGGCCAATTTACAGCAGTGAATACTGGTTAGCACATTCGTCGATTCAACCACATCGAAGTGACATGGGGTTCACAATTTCTCTTATTATCTGGGATCGGGGATGCAAGATTTTTCTACTACTTTTTTGTAAGACGGTTTGAAATATTTCCTGTCCAGAACTAATGTGAGAAATCCAGATCTATCATATTCAGCCAAAACGCCACTGCCGGAGACGTGCAAGACTTGAAAGTCGTGTATAAGGTCAAAATTAATTATCGTCAGCTGCTACTCCCGACTGTTGTGCAGGCCTATATATTATTTTTGTGACCATCGTTCAGTCAGTTGCGTATGTTTTGGTCTTGGTCGGCGGGCTGGCTTCGAGTGACTAACAGTTTTACGGTCGTACCCAGTACAAACTGACGTGAACTCGACGCATGGTTTATCATCTGCCATTCCTGCGTTTTACGCGCGCTCTGCCATACAGCAGCTGTTGTTTTCCTTCGGCTGCTGATAGGCTGATGTTGATGATGGCAAAAGCTGTCTTAAGTGATACATGAAACAAATAACAAACGCAGTGTTTGAGTTGTGAAAAATTAGCTGGAAGGTTGAACTTTTCGACGGTCGAAACCCGACCAGAACTGTAATGTAGATCGTATGTATATGGCCTATACAGCTGACCCCTAGTACATAATTTGACAGTGTGTTAGGGGGTTAAGAAAACAGTTTGGGGGTTCAACCTTCAACTCTCCAGGCAATTCAAACACAACAAATGGTAAGGGCACAAATTGTCAGAACATATTACCAATATTTTTTTTGGTAACGGGACTATGGGCGGTGGCGTGGTGTAGTGGTAACGCGTCTGATCCGATCAGCGAAGTTACTGTACGCCGGGCCCGGTTAATACTGCGATGGGTGACTGCCTGTGAGCAGGTAAACCATCTCGGGATGTAACCAACCGCCTAGGTCAACTCAGCCTTCCATCCCTCCGGGGTAGGTAAATCGAGTACCGGCCTATCTGGCTGGGGTTAAGGCGGGGCGCATTCACCTCTGTCGGGTGGCAGGTAACACTGTGTGATCCCATATGACAAGTGACGCTC
>Ga0209367_1013248_pt1 | contig 10641 bp, 7 predicted proteins | sample WorMetLIZISLAND2_FD_187412 | JGI IMG/M metagenome (GOLD analysis project Ga0209367, IMG submission 187412) | Marine gutless worms symbiont microbial communities from Max Planck institute for Marine Microbiology, Germany - Olavius geniculatus... ...
CTCTTTAAGACACTGACATTTCACAAGGTAGTGTAGCGACATACTTTAGGTGTGGTGGGATCTATAGTAACAGTTTTATTGCAAATTGTCTCCTGATTCTGACAGTAAAAGGATTTTGAAAATCGATTAATATTTGGTGAAGTTATGAGGTATACAAAAAACTGTGCCATTTTTTTGGCCCACCCTGTAGGTACTAACCAGATGCAGAATAGAGAAGTTTAACTGATCAAACACAATGCTTCACTGCTATATCACACCACTAACAGGTACAAACAGACAGTCTACGGTGGGAGGCTACCTGTTTGTGGACCTCGGTCTGGAAGGCCAGTTCTTCCTTGAGACTCTGGATGCGGTTTTCCAGGTCCACACGCATGATGGTCTCATCCTCTAGCTGCTTCTTTGCAGATGCCTGACTTTTCAACGCTGCATCGTACTCTTTCTTCAGTTTCTGTATAGCAAAGTACAGACAAATAGTTTGAAACAGTTTGTGCTGCCTTGCCATAGTCTGCCACCCTGTCATGGTGGTGAAGCTTGAAACTCCGATGACCCAAAAATGTTTTGAAAATCCGTAAGTGAAGACCAACCAAGAGCAGACCTACTTTATATGGAATGTTATCATACACTTTACCAGTGCTTAAGTTCTGGTTAATCTTCAATTTCACAGGCGTTTATATACGGCTTCACAGCCATTTCTGTAACCGTTGGTTACATTAACTTTCTGGGGATGGGCACAGAATCGAAAGATTTCACATCCCATACACAACATTAAGTCTGTTTCTTCATTACCAAACAACAGCCTCAAAAACTACATGTGCCAATGACCTCGGTTTCTTAGCCCTCAACCAGAAACTATGTACACAATGACTACCTGGTACTCCACTTCATAGCCACAAATCATCCGCAATCCATGATTAGCTGCTCTTCACTGACAGTCAGCAGAATCAAGGCAAGCTTATTAAAGCAGTCAGCATTAACTAAATGCACTAGACAACACAACCACTAGCAGGTGTACTGCTGTACACAAAATAACCATCTATTCTCTGCACATACAATCTTGACAAGTGTACAGTGAATTAACGTACATTGTACTCATCCTCCCAGTGACGTCGCTGATTGACTGCATCATTCAGACGTGCCTGAAGTTCATTCACTTGAGACTCGGCCGAAAGCAACTTCTTCTCAGACGTTGCCAAGTCCGCCTCCTTTGCACGCAGCCTAACAACACACAGAGAACCAATCACAGTACACATGGCTACTGACTACAAAACATTATAGAACAACCACAAAATATCCAGATATTTTGTATCGAACCCTAACTGATAGATTTTGGCACATTGCTTATACAACAGCTTGTTGCTATCGCACAAGCCGTGACAAGTGGGTTGGTCTCATTGTGAAGAGATGCAAAAAGAAATCAAATGACAACAACCTAACTCATGGCGAAAAATACCCAGAGAGTGGGGCGCTGATTTGTTAGCAGTGACCCGACTGGCCACATTACTGAAATACATAATTACACTGTGTCTCAAAAAACATCCCCGACATTTTCGACTGTAACTTGAAAACCAATTATCAGATTTTAATAATTTTTGGCACAAATATTCCTGACACAATTTGCCATCAAATCACTGTTCAGTTTCCCACCTCACCCAATGTATGATTCTGCATTACCTAGGGAAAGTAGATCAAGCAAAATATGCATCAAAAGAAACAGAAAACCTGAAAAACATCCCCAACATTATCGATCGTATCCTGAATAAAGATTAGCAGATTTTAATAATATTTGGCAGAAATATTTCTGGCACAACTGGCTATTAAATAAATGTTTTAGTTTTCACCTCACCCAACGTCTGCTTTTGCACTACCTGGGGAAAGCAGACCAGGCATAATACATATTAAAATGAATGGAAAAAGTCAATAAATTCCATCTGTCCTAATTTGTGGGCCCCAACAGCAGGTCTATTACAAGGTTTGACTGTCTTGCAACAGTCTATCTACCAGATGAAATTTAGGAATGTTTGTGAAGTCAAGAAGCGACCGGTACAGCCTGGATTGGTCTAAAACAGAACATTATTGATACTGCTTCAAGTGAATGGAGAAAGCATCTCCTTGCCTGTGTTCCCATAGTGGGTCAACTCTTCAAGCAATTTTACTGTAGGCAGTTGAAAAATGGACAACTGAATGAAATGTCAGCCACAGTCTCAGAAATGTAAACAAAATGTGTTTTTACGCTTTATGTTAATTAAGTAATCATATCACATTGGATAAAAAAGTGATATTTCGCTGGTTGTGCTTTCCCCAGTAAGTGCAGAAACAAACGTTGGGTGAGGTGGGAAACTGAATAATCATTTGATGGCAAGTTTTGTCAGGAATATTTGTACCAAAAATTATCAAAATCTGATAACTGGTTTTCAAGTTACAGTCAAAAATGTCGGGATGTTTTTTTTGAGACCCAGTGTGATACACATAATTCACAGTGAGAAGCTGACCGATGACGACGGCATGGGCAGCTTGAGGAGTGGAGTGAAAGATACTCTCCCCACGGCACAAACATCACTCAGCATAGTATTCAAACATGCAGGCAGGCGGCGTGACACAAAAGCTTGCACGCCTACCCAGATAACTAGGTGTGAGGAATTCTCAAATAACCAGTCCACTGACTGTCAACCGTCTCTGTCACCTATTTGCACTTTCGCTACGAAATTACCAATAAAACGATCCCAAAAATCCCACTGCACCCAGATACTTTTCTGTACATTGGACACTGGTCCAAACTGGCAGCACTACATCAGTCCAACTCCATGACAGGAAGTGACTATCAAACCTACTCCAGAGCCACCCACGCTGCTACAACCTTAACGTGCAAGCAAAAATCATATCTTTAACATAGCCATTAACTAATTCACTCATGACACATTATGATACTGGCAAGTTCTTTAGTCACTAACTGAAGGTTCACTTACAGGCTACGGTACTAAATTTTCACATGCATCCTTAATCCTTCAGTGGGTGAACACCAAATCTCCTAAAAGAAAAAGCGGATCGGATTTTTTCCTTCCACACTATCAAAGTAGTGCACAATGACCTCACGTTCTGAGCCTGACAGGTAGAAAGGCATCTAAACTCAGCAAACAGCCTAGCCCTGCCCCTCACCCCAAACATACCCCCTCCATTATCGCTGGCTTATCCTTCCCCCAAGGGGAGGGGGCGACGGTGCGGGTGGCCGGGTACAAGGCTTTCAATAGCCTCCCACACACACAGGTACTAGACATATGGGCCTGCCCCCGCTCAAATTATGAGTTTCAAAATGCTCACCCGCCAAATCCTCAGCCAGGATAATAACAAAGCTGAGCGTAACAAATGCAGCACAAAAAATCACTGCCAACTGAACCAAAAATACTGTTAACACGGAGTGGCAAATGTACTACGGTACTCAAAGCTACCTTGGCTGCAAACGTGCTATGACATATTATGACACCAATGAGCAAGATGACTTCACGTTCTTGAGTACTATTGGGATCATGTACTGTGATATCTGCAGACTATAGCAGCCCATTTGCCTGTCTGCCTACTAATATACCTCAATGGTGAATAAACCATATCTATCCACATTACAAAATGTGACTTATGATTTTTGTTTGTCAATGGACTAAAGAGGTCAAGCCAGTCTGCAGGATTTCAACTGCTTAACAGTTTTACGGGATTTACCCCATTACTGGCATCAAAGCAATTAGAAATCAAGGCACTGAAAGCATGGACACAATGGAATGTAGCACCTCCGAAAACTAACTGAGTAATATTACACACAACAGGACTGCCGTTGCAAATATTACCTCAAGCACAGTGTCTTAACGGCTCCCTGCCAAAAAAACGGGACCGAAAAAACTGGGAATGTCAAAACTACCCCACTACATGACCCCTAACCCTATATCAATCCCTAGCCCTATCACGAACCTTAATCCCTATGCCTAACATTCACCTTATTTCCTAAACCTAAGCCTATATATATATATCTTTGTTTCCCGGTTTTGTCGGGACACTCTGAATAACAATGCAGAGTTTTGCATGGAACAGAAAAGCTGCTGCCTGCTGGTCATTATCTCTATGACCAGCTGTCCACATCAGCCACCTGCCCACGTGTCTGGGTCACTGCTAATGGCATTGGCTTCCCATAATGAGTGGGGAGGGCATCTTTCTGTCTGTGCTGGGAATAATTACACTGCGGCGCCAGAGGCAACGCTACAACAGGCACAATCAGTCATTGTATTGTATTAGCCTAGCACAGGAAGCTAAGGGCTTTCCAGTGACCAGATTAAAGGCTACACTGTTAGCCATACACAACAGCCTGAGCCATTATCTAACTGCATAACTTGCCCCAGTAAGCTTCCACAATCACAGCCACATAATGTGCATGAATGAAAATTTGCAAATCACACTGGTAACATACTTAGATCTGTGCTAATCAAACGCTCAAATTTAACCAGGAACAATACTGCACGATGTATGCAACTGCAACCAATGAACTCTAACAGTTAATTACAAAGCACGGCATACTTGAATACTTCACACCACTTTCACCTGATACCTGCACCAGATACTGGCAGATCAGATGATTAAGCTATACCTGTTGTTGGCAATCTCTCCATTTAAAAAATACTAGGCCTAACAAATGATCACTACAGCATTTGACAAAAATGAACATGTCACAATCGACAAAATCTTAAGCAGCTTTCTGCATCTGACTTCTGGACAGTGGACAATATCTGAGTTAGCAAAAGTTGCATTTCCAGCTAATATCACAATAATGATTATGGTTATTGACAGAATATTCAGCATGTTATGCCAGTGCCAGCATGTGATTGTGTCAGTGATATTGCCATTCAGTAAGAAACCTGGGGCCAAATTTTTAAAACTTTCCTAAGATATTTTCCAAAGATCTTCCTTCCTATGGCAGATGATTTAGGAATTCCAAAGTTTTCTTTTCTGAATTTTCGACGGCTTTCTTTGCGTTTTCAAAGAACTTCTTCTTTTCTTCCTAAACTAGTTCAACCAATCAGATGCGCTTATACTGACTGTGTGACAGAATCAAAACTTCTTAGGAAAACTTGTTATCTTAGCACGTCCACGGGAAACACATTTTACACACCGCTTTGTTTTTTAACTTAACCAAACGTCAAGTTCCTTTACTTACTTATTGTTGATTTTACCGCAGCGTTGTAAAACGCAAATAACCTATGACGTCGCATATGACGTCTAAGCTAAGTGTCAATACTGCATACTTTTTTGCAAATTACGTTTTATTACACAGCTTTCTCCGTGTAGGACAAGGTTAGTGCTTTCTTATACATTTGCCTAAATTCTTCCTAAGAAGGCTCCAAAAAAGTTATGAAAATTGCACACCCTTTCTTAAAATCTTTTTTGGAAGATCTTCTCAAATTCTTCCAAAGACATTTTCCAAAGAAGTTTAGAAAATTTGCATACTTTCTTTGGAAAAGAAGTTTTCCAAAGATCTTCCTAATAAGTTTCAAAAATTTGGCCCCTGATCAATTAATGAATAGTATGTAAGATATCAGTGCAGTACAAAGATGGCTAGACAAGACAATCCAAGCCGACCACTAAAACATAACATGGATCCACTAAGATAATTTTCCTCAGACAAGATTGACTTTATGATCAGCAAATATCTGTCAAGCGAAGAACCATTAGGATTTCCATGAGTGTTGACTGTTGAGCATGACACCAGGAGTGTTAGTAAAAATTAGAAAGTTATTAAATATTGCAACAGAGGTCAAAAACGACACATGATGTCAAACGTTATGTTATCATGTTACCACTGATAACACCAGAACATGTGGACTATTTTTCCATTATCGTCAAAACATTTCACCCGACAACAGGCAAATATTACACCCAATGAGATACATAAAATGCTATGAGTAGCATCTATATCTCAGCAGATTAGTCATTGTTGTCAGCCTCCAAAAATTTACGATAAACAAGTCATTTACGATTCAACAGATTGAAATATAACACTAAGATAAATTAATGAGAAGATGACAAACATAATATTTATAAGACACAACAATGCACAGGATAGGCGGGTGCTACTGCATTTTGTGGATGCAAAAAATAACAATGTTCACTTTACCCTTCTGCAATATCTAACCCTAGCTGTCATGTGTTGCTCCTGATAGCTTGGTTTTGTACTTGCTGTTTGTCTTTTTTGTATCTTGTGTCAAATGTTGGAAACAATCAGCAGCAATAACACTCACATGCAATTAACTGCCACGGTTTGCTCACCGGCTGTCATGGGCCACCATGCAATCACGATGTCTTGCTTTAGCTGTCTAGTCATGATTGATGGACCTTCATGTTTTAGTCGCACCGCTTTTTTCGAGATTCTTGTAGCTGCTAGCATAGAAGTTTTTAGCACTTTAGAGTACTTTAGCACTCACTCGCCACTACGAGACATCGCAAGCAAGATTTTTTTTGCTACATATCACTAGCTCCACCCACATTCTGCATCATCGAGACTAGGCGAGTTTAAACTAGAAAACTGCAGCATCAAATAACATAACATAGAATTTTCATAGAATTTTTAAATGCATGTCTCACACTTTCGCAGTTATATTCTTGTAGAAAAACTGAGATGACATCTAAAAGCAAGGCGTTGGTAAAACCAAACAGAAAACAAACTTCCGAAGATCAGGGCCTACCAGTGTACAGCTGTAGGCACCTATGGCACCATTGTCGTCTGCCTGTCTGACTGTGCCTAACGGTTGTATTGTAAACAAGCACTGGGTCATAAGGGAAAACTTTTTCACAGATAATTAGCCATGTCGAGGCTTTCTGCGTACAAAATTTTGGGGATGCAGTGCAAAAGGGAAACTTTCAAATTTGGGGTTGAATAAATGCGGGTAGAAAAAATGTGCATTTTTCAATGTAAAACTAGCCATATCTTGCCCTTTCAGATGAGATGAAAATCATCAACCTTAGATGACCTTGAAGGTTAGTACTGCATAGGCTGTAACACGTTTTCCCTAGCAACAGTCGAGCTTCCTTGTTATTACTACATCCTGCCGAAACTCTATTAACTACATACATCTAGTGAGGGATGCAAATTGTTTTTTTTTCGCTGAACTATACGCCCTATGTAAAAGTTCAATAATTATAAACGTCGGGAAAGGAAAGTTCAAGGCTAATTTCCACCCATGAAACTTTCTTTCCCGGGAACAAAAGTTCTTAGGTACAAAAGTTCCATAAATCTTTCTGCTTCGTTCGACTTCACCATTGTCGACTTGACATCGCCGCCCGTTCGTCTATGCCATCAAATCGCTGATCTTAGCTATGGCCATGGACATCTCCGTCAATTTGTCTTACCGTATCCGTCATCTTTGCCGTTCGTTTGTCTTTTACATCGTCTTCTCCGTCGTTATGGTCCGCTGTGGTGCGTTCTGGTCAGCTTGTGACATCGTTGTGGTCAGTTGTGGCCCCGTTGTGGTAATTAGTCATACACAATTGGTAGGAACTTTGAGAAAGAAGCCGTATGAAGAGAGACTGAGAGTTCTAAAGCTCATCACACTTGAGAAAAGACGACTGAGAGGAGACCTAATCGAAACGTATAAGATAATCACAAAGAAAGAGAACATTAATCCAACTCAGTTCTTCCAATTCGCAGAAACTGGCCATGACCTAAGAGGGCACAGTCTGAAAATGTCTCAGGCAAGGAACACAAGTCGTATTCGTTGAATGTTCTTCAGCCAAAGAGTCGTGAGGGACAGGAATCAACTTCCTCAGCATGTCGTTGAAGCACCGTCCACTAATGCTTTCAAGAACAGACTTGACAAGCTTTGGCAACAAGATATGAGCATTTAAAGCATCTGCCTCTCCACTCATCAGCATACAAGTACAAGTACAAGTAAGTACACCTATAACACCTGTGAAAGTCGAGTCCAACACAACCATACAAACTGCACAACGAGGTAGGCCCCATATTTCTACTTTACGTTGTGAGAAACAAGCAGTGAATATATTTACTTAGCGCGGAGATCATCCAGATCGGTCTTGAGCTTCGAGTTTTCGAACTGCAGCTTGGCCTTTTCCTTGGCCAGGTCGTCTAGGAGTTTGCGCGCGCTGCTGAGCTCGCCCTCGTACAGTCCCTTGATGCCCGTCACCTCCTTGGTCACCGTCTCCTCCTGCGTCTGCACGATGCGTGTCAGGCGCGAGTTCTCCGTCTCCAGCTGACGCACGCGCTCGATGTACGCCGCCAGACGGTCGTTGAGGCTGGCTAGCTCGTTCTTTTCCTGCACGCGGGAGATCATGGTAGGCGACGGAGGCCGGTCCGCGCGTGGAGACTGTGAGAAACTCGGTGTGGACGGCGACGCAGCAGCTGCTGACGCTGTCCTGCTCGATGCCGGCGTCTTCTTCTGCCTTCCCGACATATTTAACTGTATATAACGTTGAACTAACACGACTATGTCTCGCAAAAACAACCGCACATCCGCCAAAAATCACATACAAAACAATATGGCGACGCTGAGGCAGCAACCGTTGAAGCACGTGATTGGGCCCACCTTCTTATAGGGGCGTACTGAACACGATGTCGTACCCGTGCGTTAAAATGTACCCGGGTATGTCGAAATTTAACTTGACTCGGGGAACCCGCGTCGTTGTCACTGTTGTAATGTAAACAGATCGTATGTAAATAAACAAACATTGGTGTTATGGCTGATGTTTTTTATAGTGATCGTTTCTTTTACGTGTATAGCTGTGATCTGAATGTTAATGTACAGATAAAAATGTAAGCAAGTTGCTAAGATGTTGTTACTATTTTGGTGCAGTGGTCTATTGTTAGAGTTTAAAAATTGCAGTTATTACTGTCACTGTACCAGCAGAGATATGGGGGGTAAATGACCAACTTGTAGTCTGGCGTCAAAGTCAGCGTTAAATTAACACGTATGTGGTTTTTATATTTGCATAAATAGTCGTTTGTGGACTTATTTTGTTTGTACTTCAGTGGCACACTCGAAGGAAAGCGAGAACGGCCAGGATTTCGAGAACTTATTGATGATCCCTTGCTTCGGTTTTCCGGAATATGTCAAGAGACAAGTTCAGACCTGTTTGTGACATGCCAAGTGTTTGCTGATGGACGCAAGCTTATACTTCCAGTCCAAACGTCGTACAAAGCCTTTAACAAACGTTGGAAGTTAGTATTTCACTACTTTTCTTACATATTTTTACTGCAGAATATGATTACACCAGTCAGTAATACATGTACCACTATAATTTAAAGTACTTCTCAATTCAGTTTGCAGCTATATTCTTTGTGGAATGTTCGCAGCTGGAACGAATGGCTGACACTGCCAATAAAGTACAGCGATCTACCTCGCAGTGCGCAGCTGGCGTTTACCATCTGGGACATCTATGGGTCAAATCAGATGACTCCTGTTGGTGGTGCAACAATATCAGTATTTGGCAAACCAGGGTGAGTTACTATGTGTTCATCCCAAATGATATATTCAGTTATATCGTATCATATCGACTTTATCCGTATAGTCGATACAAGCCAACTGCCTTAAAATCCACATTATTATGACATTCAAGAATATCACACTTCATGTGTGTCAGTTCTTTGTGCCCTATGCTAACTAAAAGCTGAGAAATTTGAAATTTGATGTTTTCAGCCAGAGTTTACTTTGGCCTTTCATCATCATCATCATCGTCATCAATGGAAATCCGGAAGCAGGCTGAATACCTCTATTTCCGTCCAAAGTAGATAACTTCAACACGAATATCAACACAAACTAAACTAATACTGTTTTACATTGACTTTCGGTACTAGATGACGGATTTATAATCATAATACAAACTAAAACCATGCCAGATCAAATCTAAATGTCTCTTAAAACTACTAACACTGCATGCTGATACAACATCATCAGGTAGTGAGTTCCATAACTGTGAGGTTCCCCATTTAAAAATACTTCGAAACGACACATTTATTACAGATTTTGACTCAATTTTATCAAACAACTTTTCACGACGTATTAATCATATCTCCCCCACAACTAACTGTCTGTCTGTAACGTAACGTAGCAGTTCGCAACGCAATAGAGAAGCCTGCATCTGACATCCCTTCCCCCTTTAAAAAGCGCAGTGGATGTCAATTTGTCCAGTGTTTGCAACGACGCAAAGTACGCAGTTCAATAGTCCTTCAGTGAATGGAGACAGGAAATGACATCAGATCATATAGTCATTAAAATGTTCTTGGTTGTGATCCAGATATAATATGTCATCCAGTAATAATCCATATGTAATATCATTTCCATTCATTGATCAAATATGTCGGTAACTCCTACACAGCTCACTCTCACAACCACACCTCACACACTCTCTCACACATACTCTCAACAGAACATAGCAGACAGCACAAATGCCATATTTTTTTTTCTGATAACGAGTGTCCGCATGTTTTGTTTGAAGACTCGTGACTGTAAAGCGTCACAAATGATTAAAAAAATGGCACAAACGCCAGAGTTACGTGTTATATACAAACAATGAAAAGCATTGGTGGTATGATTGTCTACAAATGAGACAGGCCATCTGCAAGAGTGTTAGTAGACCCTTTTTTGTATTTCAGTG
>Ga0209367_1013249_pt1 | contig 10640 bp, 5 predicted proteins | sample WorMetLIZISLAND2_FD_187412 | JGI IMG/M metagenome (GOLD analysis project Ga0209367, IMG submission 187412) | Marine gutless worms symbiont microbial communities from Max Planck institute for Marine Microbiology, Germany - Olavius geniculatus... ...
CATCTGGAAGGTAATCCCTAAGGAAAACTATCGCGGACCGTACGACAAGCCAAGAGAAAATCCGGGGAAGAAAATCCACGCAGCAAAACAATCTAATAAATTTTATGAAAGATAGCAGAAATAAAATAAAATAATTTAAATAACTGATATTAACCAGGAATCTCTCATTATTATGGGCGGCTAAAACGTTTCAGAAAAACATAACAGTGCAGAACTGTAGTGCTGACACTGTTGTAAGGGCGATAACAGTCATAACAAGAAGCCCAGCTGTCGCTAAAATAGCCGACGTAGGCCTACTGGTTGCCAGTAAATTTCAAGATCATCTAAATTTCATGATTTTCATCTCACCTGAAAGAGCGTATGCGATTTCTGATTAACGACTGATCAGTAGCAACCTAGACTTTATCTCGCACTGTTTAGCCACAATAGCGCGCGTCCTTCAACGTCATCCAAGATCAATCATTTTCATGTATTATGAAAGAGCGTATGTCATTTTCAATTATATGATTAATAGTAACTTTGGACCTTTTTATCACCACTTCCGAGATACGGCCACTTAGCCTATACAGGGTGGTCCAAAAAACGGCACAAAGTTAATGACACCATAATTTTGCAACCGTAGGTCATAGAGTCATGTGGTTTTCAGCAAAATTTCCGAAAGAAATTCTTTACATGACTAAAGTCAGTATTTGAATACAGCAGTTAAATATTCTTTGTTATTGCCGCTGGCAGTTGAACTATGCAAAACACTATTACCCTCGACACCGCGGTCCATAAAAACGTGCCACTTTTATTTTTTTAATAGCTCCGTGAAACATTGGCCGATTTTAATAATTTTTGGCATACGACATTAAAAAGAAACTTGGCGTAAGTATATGCAGTTTTGGCCACCTCTCCCTAAGGTTGTCGCTACACTACCTTGTGAAATGCAGAAGTCGTATTTTGACCATTGACAACAATGAATTCATACTGGGCAGTGCTTGCGTCAGCTCAGAAAATTACTTAGACCACAAAATCATTGAAAATTTGTTGCTTCGTTTTTATTTTAAAATTCTAAGTCGACAAACTGAAATGATACATCAACAGCGAGTGGGCTGCTTGAGTCACGCAGTTAGGCCTACTGAACGTGCTGCCATCGTCTGGGCGTCTGTCCGTCTGTCTGTCTGTCTGTCTGTCACACTCGTGAATTGTATCAAAACGGTGCAAGCTAGGATCACGAAATCTTTACTGCGTCTCTAGTTTATCGTGACAAATTTTTGCCGCTATTGCCTCGAATAATGTGAAAACGGTTGCAGATAAGAACATACATGCTGCTTATCATAACAAGCACTGGTGACAGGCTTTTTGGATTTATCAACATCGATGACCTTGAACGACCTTGAAACTTTCAAAAAGAGGTTTTTAGTGAATTTTTCGCAATTTTGGGATGCAGCGCACATTTCAACACTGAATTGCGACTAAATGGCTGGAGATAGACCATAACAACCTGCGAACGAAATTTTCAGCATTCACCGTAGATTTTAGCAGTCCAAGTCCCGATCCCCTAGGTTCAAGGAGGCCGGCGCAGGCGGGCGTCAAAGACAGCTACCCCTTAAAAATTGGTTATTTTATCGCAATTATCACGTGTAGCGTGAACACGGTTGCAGATAGGCACAGACATGCTGCTTATCATAACAAGTACTAATAATAGGCTTTTTTATTGCTGTCAACGTCGATGACCTTGAGTGATCTTGAACCCTCAAAATAGGGGGTTTAGTGAATTTTTCTGCGACTTTTGGCTGCAACACACATTTAAGAGTGAATTGCGCCGAAATGGCTAGAGATAGACCTGGACATTTTCCACATGACATTTTCTTAGCATAGAACATACATTATTCAGAATCTACAAGTAGTTATTTTACCGCTATTGGCTCGTGTAGCTTGAAAACGGTTGCAGATCGGCAGACATGCTGCTTATCATAACAAGCAATATAGTGACAAGCTTTTTATTGGTGTAAACATCGATGACCTTGAATGACCTTGAATTTCAAAAATAGGGGTTTTAGTGTTTTTTCCAATTTGTGGCTGCGGCGTAGATTTCAAGAGTGAATTTCGTCCAAATGGATGGAGTTAAATCAAGAAAACCTGCGAATAATAACTGCTAAGGCTGTCGCGCGTCTCATGAGCTTTTCTCAAATTACTTGTTCAATAGTTCACTTGCTAGCGGCAAAACAAAGAATATTAAATTGCTGTATTTAAACATTGACTTCAGTCATGTAAAGAATTTCTTTCAGAACATTTTGCTAAAAACCGCATGACTCTGTGATGTGCGGTTGCAAAATTCTGGTGCCATAAACTTTGTGCCTTTTTTGGACCACCCTGTACAGCAGGTTAAAACTTTGCATCGAAAATTGCGGTCAAACCGCTGAATTAACATGGAGACATGGTTACAGCCTAGCTCCTAGGCCTATAGTAAGTCGCCCGCGCTTTATCCTATGGTACTCGCCGACCCCTTACGACTTACCGTTTAGCCACAATACCGCACGATTGGCATACCATAGTGCGTTATGACTCTTCAAGGTCATCCAAGATCAACGATTCTCATGTCATTTGAAAACCAATATGCGACCCCCTATTATAGTTAGTGATCAATAGCAACATATGCCCTATCTCGCACCGTTTTACCGTTTAGCCACTATAACATTTGTTACAGACGACGACAGACAGACAGACGGCAACTCGTACGGTCGTACCATAAGCTCCACCGTTACTTAAGTAGGGTCGGCTAAAAAATATCAGTACAATGCTGATCTCGACCTTCTGTTAATCCGTTTCTGACTAACGGTCCTTTTATTGACTTTCCCGCGTTTGATGGAACGTGCGAGACTGTCGTGGCGATCGTCGCGGCGTCTGATCGCGGCGACCGGTCTCGGCGATCGCATTCGTATATCGCATTTGTATCGAATTCGAAATTCTGATACTACCCCATCCCTACTTGTATTCGAGTGCATTCTCCAGTGAGTCATTTTCATATTCTATGCCGTGTATTTGTTTATGTTCGTACTATTAAATGTAAAACGTTCACCGATTCTGCTGCAAATAATTTTACTGAGGTATCTTTATCGACGGATTTGTTTGTTTGTTCTGACAAAATGAATTTTGCGGATGAATTTTTGCGTGCCGACGAAAATGTGAACGATGGTTGTGTTACAACCGGCTGTCGTGGCAGTGGATATTCGTCCGTCGACAATAAGTTGCCACTTGCAAAAGAGGAAGTTAACGATGTATGTCATTTGTAAGCTGTTTTTGAGGGTTGGTACTAAAATGCAGCCGGCCGACCGAACTTCAGCTGGCCTACGCTTGCAGCCCGGCTGCAGAATCGTGCTTCTTCTTCTTTTTCAGTAGGTGGTCAAACTTCAACTTGTGGAAGACTCCAGACCATGTCGGGTAGTTGACAGTGTGAAGTGTAGACGTGTTATGCCAACAGTCACAATGCCATAACGACTGTCGACATATCCCTCGCTCCTCACGGAAGGGTTGCGACGCCCTTTCACCAGTAAAGGTGGAGTACCATGCAGCCGGCGCCAATGCACTAAAACGCAGTCTGCAGCTCTATGAGGTGCCGGACTAAAGTAGGATACCTCAATTTCAGCAAGTTAAAAGTAACTCAGTAGACTTGTGAAGGTGTGTTTTCGTATTTTCTGACGTTCTTTGCAAGAACGATTTGGTACTTACAAAAACTTAACGATTTTCACTATACATGATCGTAAAACAAACGTATATGAGCGATTGAATGGAAAATAATCGTGGTAAACTTGTTTTGTTAATCTTCTGATAACTATTTTAGGCACGTTTTTAGTCGTTAAATCACTAATTAGTCAACAATAATACACATTTCAACGTCAATTCCCGTAATTTTTCAATTTTATAAACACGTCACTCAACATATGTAAACAAGTGCAAGCTGTCACATGCGCTGAACGTAATGTAGGGTCAGTCAGTTGCTAATGTTGGTGCAAATGTTTCGAGTTAAGGTTAGAGTTAGGGATAGGGTTAGCGTTAGGCATTAGGAATAGGGTTAGTGTCAGGCTTGGGGTTAGGGCTAGTCTTAGTATTCTGATTTCGTATATGGAAAAAAAACTAGTGATCAGTCCTTCTCCTTCTCGGTCACTCAGCAATACCATCTATATTTATTTCAGTGCTATATATATTTTACGTATCAAAATGTATGGCTTGGTAGTCTAACGGTAACGTGTTGGACTTGTAATCCTGAGGTAACTCAGAGGCACAGGTTCGTCTCCACACCGGGACACTGCCGGGTAACGATCTTAGGCGTGTTGTTCACACACGTGTGCCTCTGTCACCAAGCAGTATAATTTGGTACTGGCTTCGCCGCTGGGACGTAAACAGGCACACCGCGTGATACACTGGCCCCGTATCCATGGTCTCGCAGTGTAAAAACTGGTGTCTGGCTGAGGGCCTTAGGAAACGGAGATCAGCGCCACCCTATGGGCCGTAAGGCTCTGGAAGGACTTTATGTTACGTTTACGTTACGCATCAAAATGTAAACAGTAATGTCGGCGAACTGTTCAAGTGATAGATTTCAACAAAGTTTTGAAAGTTAACGAAAATGAATAATTTAAAACTAAATGAGTGGTTCTTACTTGAAAGATTAAGTTTGATCGTTAATATCCATTCTGAGTCTGCTGAGGTATGTTAACTTGCTTAAATTGGGGTATCCAACTTTAGTCCAGCGCCACTCTACGATACTGTTGTGTGCTGTCCAAGTTAGGCTATGTAATAAAAGACAATTTGTGTGGTGCCTAAGTTTTATGTTGAAACTTCTTTTAGGCAAGCCTACAATAACATGCCACTTTTTGCCATTGTTCCTGAAGATACTTACCAAATTTGCATTATTCAACAGTTTTCTGAATAACAGTTTGGATCACAGGGTTGGACCACAGTTTTTTTTCTGTTTAGTTAACATGACATTTTATTTATTTTCTGTCATTTGTCTGTTTATTTTTATGTCTAAATGTTACACATTGATGCTGGGCCACGATTTTGAAAGTGGGAGAAAACCCCATATTTTTCCTTTCCCAACTTTTTCTATGACGACATCATTCAAACACCCCTGAGGGATATGGACTGAAATTAAATCTAGATTTAGATAATTTTAGCAAGATTTCGCATTATGCATCTTGATTGACATTTTCACTTAAGCATAGAGTTATTATACTATTACGATCGTGCACTGATGTGCATGAGCACAGCTGCATAATAGTATAATTGTACTAAAAGGCAGCTGGCCGTGACCTAGTTTGTCACATGACGTGTGTTATCCAATGACGTCGCTCCGCTGCGTCAGCCGGCTGGCTGCAGTTTAGTATTTACCGTTTTTGAGCCGGTGTAATGCAGTCGGAGGAATAAAAGGGCGCAATCGCATTTTTCCTCGGAGAGTGTTTTCGCACACCTAGGGTCAGTTGGGGTTAAGGATAGGGTCAGTGGTTAGGGTTTGTGCCTGGGTTCATTTATGAAAAATTGTACGAAAATTGTTCAGTAAAGGTAGGAATTCTAGGTATGCGTAAACGCTGTCTGGGGAAAAATGTGATTGCGCCAAATAAAATTTTTCACATCACAAAATTTCTGGACACTTGAATGTCAAGGGTCATCTTAGCCCTGTCGCTAATTATAACCATATCTCTAACCTTAACTCTAACCTTGACGCTAAGGCTAACCCTATTTTTAACCATAACCATTTCGCCTAGGTCAGTATTTCAACCTTTGTGGTGGGGAACTTTTAGCACCACTTTTTAATGCCTAAGTAACCGTAACTTAATGCTAATCCCAACTCAATCTTAGATCACTATTACAAGCTTCAGAAGAGGCGACGGGTAAAAAGTGGGTCTGCGGATATCGCAGTGGGTAACACTGTAAATGAGATATAATTTGTTAGTTAAACCATACTCTAATCATAACCCCTAACATTAACCCTGATGTAACATCTGCAGATCCATTTTTTATTAAAGGCCCCTTCATGTAGGGACATTTGTGGCAGTGCTTATTATGAGTCTGTTTTAAAAAAAATTTTGCAGTGATTAAATGTAAATCTGAGGTGTAGGAACATAGTGTGGTTTTGGGGGGCTCCTATCACTCATTTGTCTCCCAAACTTTATTCACTTTTTTAATATGCATTGACAGAGAGGAAATGCTAATAATATCTGCCTTGACAACATGCAAGGGCCCAGATGTGTGCTTGTTGCAGGAATTTCTTAATGGGGGCCTTGAAACTCTCGTGGGCAGTCTTACGAGGCCGCAGAACTGAGTTCTGATGTGTTGTGGTCCACTTCAGCCACTGGTTGAACATTCATGAGTGCATCTGTCTGTTCCTCCATCCGTCTCCGTTACTGCGTTAACAACATCTTGAGCATTACTGATTACATACTCACAACTTAGGCCTAAAGATTCTTGTGCCTCCAGTTGCAGTCTGGCGAAAAGTAGTAGTAGTAGTCATAGTAGTAGGCAATAGTTATACTGCTTTCGCTACACAAGCCCCGACTGGGAGTGCAATTTACAAGTGTCAAAATGTCAAAATTGAAAATAATTTAAACATGTTAGAGAAAAAATGAGTGTTCAGTTTGCGCTTCAATGAGCTGACAATGCTTCACGAACTGCTGCAGGAATACTGTTCCATACGAATGGTCCGCCCACAGAAAAGGTTCTGTCGTCAAATTGTATTCTTGTATGCGGAGGAGAGTAGTTGGGATGGGTAAGGTAAGGTAAAGCGTGCCATGCCCTTCCAAGGCATAGGTGGGGTGCTCATCTCCCTTTCCGTAGCCACTGAGCCCATAGGTGGATAAACCACTAAGTCCGTGATGCATGGCCAGTGTGACACCAGACCTACGGTTTCCTTCCCAGCCACAGAGCATCACCACCCTTTGGCCGGTACCAAATTATACTGCTTGGTGAACAGAGGCACATGTGTGTGAACTAGGGTTGTTAAACGAAGTTCGGATTTGCGAACTTTGAATTTAAAGTTTGAATTTGTATTCGTTTTTCAGCCCTTCAATATTCGAATCCAAGCATCACTAATTAGACGCAGACGGTTTTGCCTTGAAAGTGGAGCGCTGTTACTTCGGCGGTGCACTTTCTGACTATTTCTTTGTTTTCTGCAGGCGGTCAATTCAAGCTACGCCCGCCGCGTGTTTGCTTACCCTCCCATCCTCTCCCCTCCCTGCATACCGCCGAGGCGTTCAATTACTCTCCGTCTTGCACTGTGCCCCTGTGGCACGTGTTGTATACTGATGCATGCTATCAAAGTGACAAATCTTGGTGGCCCAGATACAGAGCAGACATCAAACGCAAATTGCTTAAGCTTCTCAACAAATATATAAATGAAGTTCGAATTTAATTCAAATTTTAGCGGTCAAAATTCGAATTTGGAAAAAAACGAATTTAACATCCCTAATGTGAACAACTTACCCAAGGTTATTTTCTGGCAGTGCTCCAGGCTTGAGTCGATTTGGGGTTCTTTTGGTCATCAGTCTGACCCATTACTATTAGACTACCAAGTTTGGTTGAAAAAAAATAACTATTGTACATAGTGCCCCTCCCCTCCCACCTGTTTAGTGTCTATGCATTGCTTATGTGTACTCTGTGTACTGTATTCATTGTAAAACTGTGTGTTGTGTAGTCTGTGAAGTTATCTGAGGGAATGATGTTCTTGACCAGACCCAGTGCAGCAGTTAGTGGGGATACTGGCAAGATGCTGAGTCATATGCAGTTGGATTTTGCACGGTAAACTCAATGCACTTCTGTACTGTGGAGTCTGTGTACGTTATTTGTATCAATTTCACTGTTGTCAGCTGATCAACCCATGCTAGTGTGAGCATTTTTTTGAAAAAGCATCTATGCACAGAGCCAAGGAAGCATATCGGTAGAGCTGTGGAAATTTTCAATTAATCACATGACTAATTGTTAAAAGCGTATTAATAATTAATAAAAAAGATTTTTAAGATTTTGTTAAAATTGTGATCATAGTGGAGTTAGTAAAAGCATCATGAAGTCTACACAGTGACATGTTGACATTTTGGCAGGCATCTGAAATCATCTTAGTCGTCTGTTTTTCTAGACTGGGTTAAAATGCACTCAAGTGTCACAGCTTATAGCTCCAAAACTGTACAATTTGCTAAACACGAAAATGCACTTGTTGGCATCTACCACTGTTAGTTTTTGATCATAAGACACTGCCAAATGCTGCTGTGCATACCACGAAAAATTTGAAAATTTATAGGCAGGTTTAAAAGATTACCCATGACCATAATCTGAGTGCCATTTATTTAATTACTTGTGTTTTCAGGCAAAAGAAGAAATGCGATGATTTCTGTGGTGATGGTATGCTTGATATTTTGTCTTCCATTTCATGATCAGTGTTTCACTTACCTGTTGATTGTTGCATGTTATACTGCTGCATTATTTTTTTAAAATTTCTCTCTTTTCTGCATATACAGTACATAAATTAAAGCTACTGTTTTGACAGTTACTGGTAATATTTTAAAGAATTTTCATCACTAAAAAGCATCAAAGTAGAATTTGGTGACAGTTATGAGTAAAAACATGCATTTTGGATGATATCATTGTTATTGACGTGCTGCAGCTATGCTGTACGGTGTATGTGTTTTGGGATCATTGTTGTTTGTCTGTCATCCGTCGTCTATCTGTCTGTGGGTCAGTGATGTATAGTGGCTAAGCATTTGGTCGTAGGGGGAAACTTTTCACACGACCAATTAGCTTTGTGGCGAGGTTTTCTGCATACAAAATTTGGGGATGCAGTACAAGGGAAACATTTTTAATTTTGAGGTTGAATGGAGGGGATAAAAAATGTGCATTTTTAACTGGAAACTGGTCATATCTTGGAAATGGTGAGAGATAGGGCCAAGGTTACTATTAAACACTAACAGGAAGTGAGTTACACCTTTTCATATGATATGAAAAAAATCATCAACCTTGGATGACTTTTTAGGTCAGTACTGCAACAGGAACTGTACAGAGTAGCATGTCTTCCCTAGCGACAGCTGGGCTTTCTTGGTTTTCATTAATAATAGTGATTAATGAGTAACCCAATTTTTATATTTTTAATGATTAAACATTTAGTCATCAAGAACCCCGCTTAAGTTACTGCCGGACAAGATCTGGCTTCACCTGTCTTTATCTCTGGAACACTTATCATTATCTTCCAACAGAGCTATTTAAAAAAATCTGGTGTTTTTATTGGGTTTTAGGGGTTGAATGTAGATTTCCAAAGGGCCAAAATTTGATGTGTTCTGGGTTCTTGTGGGTATCAGGTTATTAGAGTGAGCACTGCTAGACACAGCTATGTCTAATAAGTATGCAAAAATTTGCAAACTCTGATTGAAACAATGTAAAAACTGGATCACACTAAAATTTTTACGTTGTTAGTGGAACAATAAATTTAAATTAGATTAAGCTTTTGTTGGGTTTCTCTACCTCAGTATTTTGATAAGCATTCATGAAATGACTTTTACGATCGTATATAATGTTGTTTTTACATTAGCTTCATAGCCTTGATCTTAACAAGTATTTTAACTCTGCTTTTAATACCTATATTAAATGCTTTTAGTAAATTTTAACCATGTATGGCACTGAATGGCCTATTTTGTGCTGATGTGCCGTTAAGAAACTACTCACTCACTCACTCACTTTGCTTAGTTCTAATTCACGTTCAAAGCGGACGGGTGTCCTATTTCGCTTTAAGCAGCTGTCGAATTAGAAGATTCTGTTGTTAACTTTTAGAATGTCATACTAATCTAACGTCTGATTAGTTAATTATAGCAATGTTAGAAAATGTAGAAATTTTTCTGTTGGTAGATAATAACGAGTTTTCGTATATTTAATGTATGATTTTTGCGGGGGTGCGTATGTGTGCTTTGGAATAATTGCGCACGCGCACTGCCCATACCAAAATAAACCGACCTCAAAAACCCCTCATTTGACGCAAAGATCTTTGACATACCTCTTACTTAAGCTGAGATCTAACCAATTATGTCCCACATTTCATTGCCATGGCAATGAGGGTCACTCGGGGAAAAATTTGGTTGGCAGCGTTCGATGTTCCAGCCCCAAACACCCCTATTGACGCCAAAATCTTGCAGATATCTCTTACACAGACTGAGTTATAGTCAATTTTATCTCGAAATTCGTTGCCATGGCAACGGTGGTCAATCAGGGGTAAATATAAATCACACCGTTAAATTGGCCGTCCCTAAAAACCATACCATAGAACCAAAAATTACAACTTTATCTTATACATAGCCAGAGTTGTGATGGTTTAAAGCATCGTCAAATTTTCCCTATAGGTGCGATTGTAAATTTTCATATTTTTTTAAAGAATAGGTTAAAGTGTTGAATTTAAATATTGCAACCCCCAAAAGGCACTTCCTTGTGTGAAACCGCGTCATATGAGCCATCGTGCGTTAAAATCAGTTCAGTTGTTTTTCCTGTAGAGGACGGCAAGAAAAAATGGAAAGGGAAGGCACAATAAGTCACGCAAGCGTTATATTTCACCTATTCGTGGGGAAGCCCCCCGTAAACGGATTTTCACCAAATTTTGCACATCAGGAGATATGCTGGACATAATCATC
>Ga0209367_1013250_pt1 | contig 10640 bp, 8 predicted proteins | sample WorMetLIZISLAND2_FD_187412 | JGI IMG/M metagenome (GOLD analysis project Ga0209367, IMG submission 187412) | Marine gutless worms symbiont microbial communities from Max Planck institute for Marine Microbiology, Germany - Olavius geniculatus... ...
CTATAGTATAGAGAATAGTCTTGTGGGCGGGGGTAGTTGTGCTCTTTGCTATTCCCGCCATGATTTTCAGTACCAAGTATAATTGCTGGGAACCTTTTGGGGATGGCTGATGGGCCCACATGGCGGCCTAAGCCTACGGGGCGGCACTGGCTGCCCTGCCCTGCATTGGAACATGGAACATGGACTATAGCCCCAGCCCACATCTCTGATAGACAGTTCAGAAATATTTTAGGTGACATTGCTCGCACAAGTGAGTAAGGGTTTGATTTTTATGCTATTAATTTTGCCGGTATCAGTGTGAATGTGCTTCGCTAGATACCTGGGTGTGCTCTAGTGCGAACAGACTACTTTGCAACTCACGGAGTTATGCCTGGTAATAGCATTGGTATGAAAGGTCTCTTGGATGCCAGGTCAGACACCCGTTGTTGGTACAATAGGACCGGCAGAAGCACAGTTCCATAGCAGGCCTGGTTGATGTGCTATTTTAGCCAATGTCAAACAACTGCTATAGTTCTTGGTACCAGTATATGTGAATGGAGAATGATTTCAAGACCAAAGTCACTGTAATGACTTTCGGTTTTAGCCGAAACTACGACTGGTTTCAGTACTGAATAACTGAAAGAGACCTAATGATGGCTGTGGTCAAAAGTGTTGAAGTGTAAACAATCATTGAATTTTTCTGAACTTTTTATGTTTCAGTATGTGTTTTAATTAAATATTTACATTGCAGTTCTGTGAAATGAATGGAAACACTGGTGCTTGCATGAGCAGACAAAGTTTGTCGATACGTTTGTACTACTTCGCATAATATAAATTTTGTACTTTGCATTCATACTACGGGCAAAAATCTGTGTCGGCTAGCTTTGGTTTGAGTTTTGGCTACCGCTGAAACTGAAAAATCTTGTTTCAGTTAACATCTATTCAAGAATGGTCTGTGTAACAAGATTATGGTTTTGAGACCACATCCCTGACTGCATAAAGCTTTCATCTGACCTGGTGTCTTGGCATATGTTATGTATAACCTGTAATCTTGGTGGATTTTAGGCAGATCATAAAGGGATTAGGATAGAACTTGAAGCCTTTATGAAGTTGAGTTGGCATAGCAAGACCTAATTTGCTGTGTAGGAGTATTATTCTAACCATGGTTAGGAAGGATGTGTACAATCTTAGGCATCAATACCATGCTCAGCGATGTTCTGCCAGAATATACAAGTTTATTCATGGGTCATCTATGGACTCATTCGTTTATGGTGTCAGTGAATTGTTGGCATGAGAGGGCCAGTGGCAGTTGCTTCCCACTGAATTTTAACCTGTCAGAAAATTTTGTCAGAAGTACAAAATTTGGAGCTGGAAATCCCTTGTTTTGGGGGAATTCAATAGTAAAATTGAAATTTTGATTACCCATCATGTCTGGCATGTACAGATGTCTGTTGTGAAGTGGCACCTTCCAAGTTCCTTCCGCCCTCTAATGATTATGCGCTAGAGCTAGCTATAGCGCGTATTAGCTATGGTAATTCTGTCCGTCTGTCCATCTGTCTTGGTGTCTGTCATGTCCCAGTACCATTCTAAGACTAGGTTAGATAGAGACGTCGGGTTTTCACTGTATGATAGCCTAGTGTCTCTAGTATTTTGTGACAAAATTTCATGCTACTGGGTGAAGGGGGTCCCCATGAACGAGAGGGAGAAAGATTGGCACCTTTTTAAAGAAGCGTTATTTTACCGTTAATGGGTCGAGTAACGTGGCAAGAAATCTGAGCTAATGCTTCTGAGACGCGTGAGAGCCTATAGCAGTATCTGTTCGCAGGTAATTTTGGTCTATCTCTCTCCATTTCGTCGCAATTCACTCTTTTGCAGCCCAAAATCGCCAAAAAAATCACTAAAACCCCTATTATTCGGGTTCAAGGTCAACCAAGGTTATCAATGTTGACAATCCTAAGAAGCTCGTCGCCAGTGCTTGTTATGTCAAGCAGCATGTCTGTGTCTATCTGCAACCGTAAATTTTCATGCTAGACAAGCCAACAGCGGATAAATAACCACTTTTTAGAGAGGTCCCCCTGTTTGACACCCACGTGCACAGGCCTCCTTGAACCTAGAGGGTTCAGACTTGGATTGCTAAAGTCTACATTCAATGTGGAAAATTTCATATGCAAGTTGTCTTGGTCTATTTCCAGCCATTTCGATGCAATTCACTTTTGAAATGCATATTGCAGCCTGAAATCGCGAAAAATTCACTAGAACCCTCTTATTTTGGAGGTTCAAGGACCAAGTTCGTTCAAGGTCATCGATGTTGACATTCCTAAGAAGCTCGTCGCCAGTGCTTGTTATGATAAGCAGCATGTCTGTGCCTATCTGCAGCCATTTTCACGCTAGACAAGCCAATACCGGTATAATAATTTTTGTAGAGGGTGCCCCTCTTTCGCCCCCTCGTTCATGCGGACCCACTTGACTCAGCAGCATCAACTTTTGTGCCGAAATACTAGAGTCTAGGCTATCGTATGGTGAAAACCAGAACTCTCTATCTCACCTGGGCTTAAATCGGTACCGGCTCATGACATATGGACAGACGAATAGACAGACGAACAGAATTACCATAGCTAATACAGTATACGCGCTATAGCTATTATAGCATTAATAATTGAACAGTGGCATTGAATGACGTTGAGTGAGCAGTTGTTGTTTTGAAGTATAATAATATTATACAGGGTGGGCCAAAAACAGTCCAGTTTTTTGGCTCACTCTGGATCAATGGATCGGCAGGTTTTTGTGCGTTACTTTAAAGCTGTTGATTTAACTATTGATTATGCTATCGGTTCTGAGTGTATTATGAGCCTCGTAGCAAAGTTCCCAGTTGATATCGTCGTCGTTGGTGGAAGCTACTGTAGCCGGGCGCTAGCCCCTGTGCAGAATGTAGGCCTATCTGTTATCTACCGCTCGCCGTCGATGCTCTCGCCGCGGCGTTCAAAGTTTCCACGAATTCAAGCTCAAACTCCTTTCGCTTGGATGTGTTGTTGCGGCATGGTTGCGTAACGGTTAGGACGTCGTGTAGGTTTCGTTCCGCTCCCGGTTGGGCCACTCATAGTTGGTTACTACCTCCATGGGTGACTCTCCGTTCACAGGTAAACCGTTTTGATGTAAACCAACCAGCAAGAACAACTCAGTCTTCTATCCCTCCGGGGTAGATAAATGGAGTACCGGTCCGTCTGGCGTGGGTGAATTCAGCTGTGGCAGATAACGGTGTGTGATCCCGTATATGGCAGGTGACGCTCCGCAGCTGTGAGTGATGGGTTATCATTAAGAGCTGTATATGGACAACCATATAACTTTTATCATACTGTACAACAAGTTAGTGCGATGTGGGCTTAATTCAACAGCAGCCACTGAACAAGTGAGCCCTTGCTGAAATGGAAGCGAGCTAGAATTATTAGGCCTATTGTTTGGACAGGCCAAACAGTACTACGCACGGCCAGTTGATATTATTATCTTTGACTGAACGGAATTTATACTTAAATTTTTGAATATATACTCTCTCTCTCTCGTAATAAATATACTAATCGAACTCGCGTCGAAAGGGTTTAGGACCTAGGCCCAGTATTGATAGGTCATCATAATGGTGTGCCTCTGCTGTGTGAAGTTTGTAAACAGCTGGACGGCCTGAGCTAGCTGGCTGGCTATTCAGTATCACTGCAGTGACGGCTCATAGTGGTGCTACGATCGCCGCTGTCATATGACTGAGAGAAAGTAAGTTTAGTATATGGTTGTGTGTTCGGAATTTTCGTATGCCATGAACTGTTTATATATATGCCATCATTGGACCGCTGGTACCGTACACTTTGTTTGGAAGCGCGCCCACATAGGCATTCAGGATTCAGAGAAAGACTACGTTGAATTAGAATACAGGTATTGCACGAACAACGAATTGTCTGGGCACTTTCAAACCGGGGTATACTTACGCCAATGTCTCGGGTAAAATGTGTCAGCATTAGGCCCTATGTGGGCGGCAGTAACCAGTGTCGTTTTTCTCTTCAAATGGTTAAAGTAAGTTTGTGATCGTCGGACGTTATAAACTTAAAGAAAATGACACTTTGCACCGTCGGTTGTACTTATGGATGGCGGCTCAAGCGCATGGGAGTTCAGGCACCGACTGCAGCTAGGCCTAATTTGCCGTCGGCGTGTGAGACTTTCGGCAATGGACGGACGATCGCATGTCATGTCGGCACTCGGCGATGACATGTGTTTTTGCTATAGAGTTGGATTTCTTGCATGCAATTTCCTTAACTTATAGTCAGTACAAAAATTAGTCGTATATTAGATACGAGATAATATTGCGATTAATGGTTATTCGACCAGCATTGTTTGAAGCAGCAGTGCACGTTAAAGTAAAATTAATTTCTAAATAATTGCACGTCATGCATTGCATATGTGCTGTCGCTGCAGTGCAAACATGCACGGAAATTAGGGTCAACTCAGCCTGGCCATTCCCCGTGGGTGGGCGCAGTTAGTTGACGGAGTGGGTGGCAAGAGAGTAAACAGTAGGCCTACTAGGCCATACTTATTGCATGAGCCCGTGATATACTAGCCAAGGTGAAGTATCCGTGTTGTCGGGCTGGCTCTGCCCTAGTCAACTGATGGCTAGAGATTGTGTATGCCGCTGTCTGGAGTGGGATAAGTGAGTTTTAAACGAACTTTCACGCACCAGCATCGAATGTAGATTTTAGCAATCCAAGTCTGAACCCTCTAGGTTCAAAGAGGCCTGCGCACGCGGGTGTCAAAAAGGGGTACCCCTCGAAAAAGTGGTTATTTATCCGCTGTTGGCTTGTCTAGTGTGAAAACACTTATTTCACGCTGGCCCGTGGCCGATAGTCGTTGCGTTGGTCGACTGCACTGATGGGTTATAGCCCAAATTCCATTATGCCGACTTTGCGAAAAAGTCCGGGGACAAGTTTCCGACAAAGTAATTAACGCGTTATCAACGCACCTAGGCCCGTCGCGAGGGAGAGTAGGGGGTAAGTTACTCCGGGTCCCGCGACGTTTGGGAGGCCCCTTGTAGAATATAGAAAGTTAAAAACACATTTTAAACGTATAATCAACAATAACTACCGTCATAGCTAGCATGGAAATCTATTAGCCTGTCGTCAAAATAATTATTTATTTACATTAATGATAGAACGGCAACTACAGTATAGTTACATGAATTCATTCTAGTGTCAAATAACCACAGTTTAACCGATAGTGGAACTTTTGCTTTACGGAATTTAGTAAATTAACATAAATTTACGCATGTGCGTTAATTATTTTAACACGCGTTAATATATTAACGCGTTAATGCGTTAATTAATGCGTTAATATGACAGCTCTAGTATTTGTATGTCTGTCAGAGCCGTTAGGCAAGTGGCATTATAGTACTTACGGTTTGTGTTGATTTGTGCAACAACAGATAACTTCGATCATCTACGAACACTGCGCCCACGTATCTTTGCATGACGTAATCAGCGCGTCGCAGATCGGTTTTCGTGTGAGCGTGAAAGTCGCCGTTGTTGAAGAGTGTTCCTTGAAAGGCTGTTGGTCTTGGAGGAAGGGGACAGCGGGGAGCCGATAGCCACAACGATGCCGGCTGAGGTGTCAACCAGTGACCCGCCGGCGGCGTCAGCATCTTCTGCAGCTGACAATGGAAGTGCTACCGCCACCGCTGCTAACACTGTCCCAGCAGCGCGTGATAGTAACCCGCTTGATCCAGCTCATCAGTAAGAATACTTTTATTTACTATCACATTATTATTACGCATAATTTCGTGGCTACCTCACGCACTGATTTCCTCGTTCGAGGTGTTGTCCGAGCTTCTCGGACGAGGAAGTCGACTCATCCGATTTCATCGTCCGAGGTTTTTAAACCACCTCGGAATTTGACAACGTCGGTGTAGCCACGGCATAAGGCAACATAGTCAGTTGATAAAGCATTGAAATTGCAGTTGCCGGCAGTCACGTGGTGTCAGTTAAATGCAGCAGTTTACAGATGAGTTTTTGGATTGCCCTTTAATCAGTCAGCAGAAGACTGGCTGTCAGTCAGATGTGGTGCATATGTTAAAACCACTGTCTGGAGTGGTATAAACGAGTGCTAAACGAACTTATACAATCCAAACAGCGGTTTAACAGACATTTATTTCACACTGGTTGAGGGTCATATGGCCTCACTGTCGTTCGTTTGGTCATGCATGACTACACTCCTGGGTTATCCACTTGTTATCCCACTGTAGACAGTATGGTAGACAGTATAGCAGACGTAAGCAGTACGAGTGCCAGCGTTGGTTGGCATGGCATAGCGGTAACGCTTTGTGTTCGATCAGTGAAGTTGCATAATTACCTTGCTCTACACTGGGCTGGGTTAGTACTTGGATGGGTGACTGCCTGCGGGCAGGTAAACCATACAGGTATGTAATCAGCCGCCTAGGTCAACTCAGCCTTCCATCCCTCGGGGGTAGGTAGGTTTAGTACCAGCTTATATAGCTGAGGTTAAGGTGCGGTGCATTGACGTGTGTCGGGTGGCAGGTAACGCTGTGTGATCCCATATGGCAGGTGACGCTCCGTGGCTCTGAGATAGGTTTGCTATAAAGAGCTATGCCTCAGCATGGAATATGTTGAGCATCTGTTCGCGGTGGCTGTAGGCAGGAGGTTGATCAACACCAGCAGGAAGACGAGGGACTCGCTGTGCCGACAGTACCAGACGGCGGCTGGGGCTGGATGGTTGTGCTGGGTTCATTCATGATCCATGTCATTGCTGACGGCATCGCCTACTCGTTCGGAGTGTTCGTCGAGGACTTCGTCGAGTACTTCGAATGCTCCAAGAGTGAAGTTGGTGGACTCGGCTCGCTGATGCTTGGAGTCACATGGGGATCAGGTAATAATATACTGTAGATTAATAATGACAATTGTGAATGGTATAGTATTCTTACAAGAAGCCCAGCTTTTGCTAGGGATAGCCGACTCTACACAGGTGTCGGAAGGCCAGCAAATGATTTTCACTGTCTGAAGGATAACAGCGAAGATCATTAGAACTGCCATTATCGTTACGTAGGCCCCTATGCACAATTATAATCGGCACTTCTTACAATTTCAGGTTTAGGTCGTTTTTTGGTGATTTGCGTTTCGTACAGGTTAAACTTTCTGTAAAGTTTAAACTTTTGTTCCGTTATTATGTGTACGTGCATTGCCTGGAAAGGCCGTTTTCGAAATGACTTATACTGTGTCAGGCAGGACGTAAAATCCTACTCACTTACTCACTGAAAGGGTTTATGCAACTTCCTATTAGTGCTCAATAGGAACCTTGGCCCTATGTCTCAACGTTTCTAAGATATGGCCAGTTTTCGGTTGAAAAATGCACATTTTTTGACTTTTACTTCAACCCCAAATTTGAAAATGTTTCTCTTGCACTTGATCGCTGAAATTTTGCGGGCTCCAAACCGCCATACCAGTTTATTAAGACCTGGCGTTTAGCCAGCAATGCATCCGTGACAGACAACAGACAGATATTTCAGCTAAACGATCGGCCCAAAAATGTTTGCCAGTGAAACAAACTATTAGTTTCTCTTGCTGTTTTGCATCATTTTGGGACTTTGACTTCGATATTTACTTGCTGCTATAATGCAGAAAGCTGATTAAACTTTGAGTTGACCAACCTTGCTGACAGTCATTGTGACCGGGGAAGGGAAAGAAGGGAAGTAGGGAGCAAAAAAGGAACGGGCAAGGAGAAGGAGAGAAAGAGGATGGGGAAGAAAGGCAAGGGAGGACGGTAGGGAAAGAGGATTTTTTTACCTGAGAAAAAAGTCTGAGCCTATATACAATATACATATAGCACAGTATGTGTAACTGATGAGGCAGTTGATAAGCTAAAATGATCAGCATGTGCAGTCGGCGTGTGTTTTGGCCTGGTTTTTATTGGAGTATTTACAGTAAGCTACAGTATGGGCGGTCGGTCGGGTAAATTTCGGTGGCGGCGCTGCAACAGACGTTGTTTACTTGTTGCGCAGTGCTATAGGTGGTCCACAGTTCGCGGGCCAGGCGCCGCATCAGACTGCTCAACGACTTCAATTTATAATTTGTCATGATGCCCACTATTGTGACAGACGTTACCGTAGTCTGTCCGTGGTCTGTCTGTCTGTAACGCTCATTATTCATTTTGCTCACGCTGTTGGGTGGTTGTGGTAAATTTGCGCTGCAAGTTGCAGCCAAAGGTTTTGATGGGGGGAGTAGGATTTTCGCATGCATTTTCACTGCATTGTTATCTCCGCCAAGGTGACGTAGTGAACTGGTGGAGATTAAGAGATCGTTCCGCCCAATTATGGTTTCCACGGTAGTTCAGGCAACACATGAACTTATTAGATTTTTGTAGGTCAAGATGTCAAGGTCATGACTGCTGCAAGGTCAGAAGTGCAGAACTTTTGGAACCCATGTTTCTCCTGAACCGTTTGGCTGATTTTGACAACATAACATGCACACATTCTGTACCAGGGTTAGAATCTGGACTGGTTAGGTTTCCACGGTCATGTGGTCAAAGTCAAGGTCAAATATTTCGAGTGACCATGGAGAGCTGAGGCATCTCTGTGAGACTATGTCGACGTTTGGTTTCTTGTCTTAAGCTTTCATGATGCGCTCATTATTAGATGTTCTCTAGAACGTTATGCACGATATAAATTTTTGCTTTACTTATATATGTACTTACTGTGTTTTTGGGCTTAGTTAAGCTAAACGGTCTGCTTTGTGGCATGGCCTGTCTCTTTTTCTGTCTGTCTGTCATCTTTGTGCAATGGATGTACTGTGGCTATATGGTGAGAGATAGAGCCTAGGTTGCTATTGATCACTAATAGGAAGTCGCATAAGCCCTTTCACATGACACGAAAATCATTGACCTTGGATGACCTTGAAGGGTCATTACGCACTCTGCTATGCCAGTCGTGCGGTATTGTGGCTAAACGGTAAAGCGTAGGGGGTCGGCGATGGTACCGTCGGATAGGGCACTGGGGACTTTCTATATAGGCTGTCAGTAGTAACCATGTCTTCATCTCCAGCTGTTTGGCCGCAATTTTAATGGAAATTTTTAAAGCTATAAATGGCCGTATGTTGGAAACAGTGAGAGATAGGGCCAATGTTACTATTAATCACTAATAGGAAGTGGCATATTGGCTTTTGAATGACATGAAAATTGTTGACCTTGGATGACCGTGAAGGTCGGTAACATCCAGTATGGTAGACTATCTTAGTCACAGCTGGACTTACTGTTTCTTATGTATACTGTATAGTGTGCCCTAAATGACCTAATGTCTACTGTGGTCCACTAAGTACTGCTGTAGTGAGTGTGGAACTGTGGAGGATAACGTACAATTACATAGCAAGTGCGAGTAGAATAGATAAGTAAATATTAGTAGATTAGATAAGTATGACTTCGCAAGTGTTTACATACTCATTGATTTCATTAATTAATCATCATGTGCACGCACATGTGTCTGTTGTGAGGTGGTCAACATACTCATTGAATGGCACTTGGACTGTAGGACCACACGCTTCCAGGAATCTGGTCTCGTTTTACTCTAGACATCCTTCAAATTTTACATGTTTGGCTGCGTATTTTTTCCTGGGGGTTCAGACTCCCAAATTTCTCTTTCCATGGTGTACCAAGACCCTTGTCTAATACAATGTTAAGGCCTACTTGGAACGACATAAATGTTGTGCCGCTTCATTCCATCCAGCTACATGTATTTTAGGCTAGTTTATCAGTGGTACAAGTATGTTAAACGGCTGTCTGGAGTGGAATACATGAGTGCTAAATGAAATACTCCAGACGGTGATACTGGCCTATATGGCTGGAGTTAAGGCAGAGTGCGTTCGCTTGTGTCAGGTGGCAGCTTAATCTGTGTGATCCCATATGGCAGGTGATGCTTTGTAGCTCTGTGATAGGTTTCCTATTCAAAGTTTTACATCACCTTTACGTTTTTTATCTTAACTTATTCTGTGCAGGCCGACGGTTGTGTGGCCTACACTGTTCGTTTGGTTCGTCAAGCATGACTGCAGCAGTGGCTGGCTTATCGGCATGTTATTTCACTCTGTATAGACAGCATGTAGGTGTATGCAGTACCAATGCCAGCATGGAATAAGGCAAAGTTAAAGGTCTGGCTGAGGACAAGTATGCTTGAAGAAAGGTATTCTGTATTCTGAACACTGTAATTTATGTATGTGTAGGGCCAATAGCCAGCGCACTGACAAACAAGTTTGGATGTCGGATCGTATCAATTGCTGGCACGTTGATCGCTTCGTTTGGTTTCATTATCAGCATCTGGGCCCCCAACATCTGGTTCATGTACTTTAGTTTTGGCTGTGTCACAGGTGAGTGTAAAGAAACACTTGGTAATTTGGCAGTGTAACGGTTAGGGGTTAGGTCATTGGACACATCGATCATGGGTGGGTTTTGGTGATGATTTGATATCAGGATTTTAATTTCGATACAATATTTTGAAAATATCACGATATCAATATTTCTAAAATGATAAGTATGTAAATCACACTCACACGGTAGTGTGAGTGTTGTAAGGACGACCTTCAAAGTATATGGGAAAATGCAAACTTTGACCCTCAGCCAACCAAAAACCCCTGAAC
>Ga0209367_1013251_pt1 | contig 10640 bp, 6 predicted proteins | sample WorMetLIZISLAND2_FD_187412 | JGI IMG/M metagenome (GOLD analysis project Ga0209367, IMG submission 187412) | Marine gutless worms symbiont microbial communities from Max Planck institute for Marine Microbiology, Germany - Olavius geniculatus... ...
ACGGGTTCCAGACAACAGTTGCATACTCAACTATGGGGCGAACGAATGTATTAAATGCCTTCATTAACACCAGTGGGTCACGGGTAGTAAAGCACCTCAAAATTAAGTTGGCCCTTCGGGAAGCGTTTTGACAATTTTATTGATGTGAGGAGAGAACGATAAATGATTATCATACATAACACCCAAAGCAACAACACAGTTAGTCGCAGGGAGTACTTGGCCGTTAATGAAGTATGGAAATGTATAGGTTTGATTTGATCTTCTGGGTCCAATGTGCATAACAGTGCATTTACCAGGTGATAATCTCAATTGTTGTGCGTCAGACCAAATTTGAGATTTGAAAGATATTCGCCGTCGCAGTTTGAAGTCGTCCGAAATTAGGCCAAATTTTGCATGTTTTGGCCTCTAAATTATTTTGAAAAAAGGCCCCTCAAAATTTTGGACAAACATTATAAAATTTAGCCTACTTTCAATCATCGTGCAAAATTTCACGACGATTGGCCGATTGAGCTCGGAGATCTCGCGTTAAAAAAATTTAAAAAAAAACATTTGCAGTAAAACATAAGTCCGCTCCGAAAACTATCGTTTCCGGGCGGACTAATAAGTTTTTGATAAGTTATTGCCATTGGTTTTGGGGTCCACTTTTTATTGGGACACAGTGTACATTTATCATAGGTCTTCAAAGTAGTCGCTAAGAGCGAAACTAAAAGGATCGGCTTCGCTTGACGTGAAATTACTTGCGGAGAAATGACTTGCACTTGGCGCCTGCTTGTTCATTCACGACAACACTCGTTGCCAATGGGCCAAGCCAAAGAACAAGCCAAGGTTGCAGTGGACACTGTACTACCTACCGGGTGAGCAAAAACGGGACACGCCTTTCAACTGCGTCAACACAATGCCACGTAAATTGCAAATATCAGTTATTTACACTGTTCGAACAATTCTGACACTATATCAACAGTTTTAATGTACACATTTTACTCGATAGAAACGCAGATTGTGAGAGAACAGCGTCCATCTTTAGTTAATCCAACCACGATGAAAAAAGTACAAATTTATTCGCACAAAACAAAACTCGTTTGCATCGGCAGACGGAGAACGTCATTTAATGACAAGAAGCCCAGCTATCACTAGGAAAAGCCGACCGTACCGCCTGCGTTCGAAGCTTAGCGTCCGAATTTCAGTCACGGAGAGAAAGCGATTTGTCAGAGGTAGAACAGTTCCATGCACGTTATCTTAACGGAACGCTGTCTTGAAAGTTACACCGAATGCTAATATAACAGACACCGCACGTGGTCATTTCGCCAGGTGATATAAACAGTTACAGAGTGAATGAACAAGAAAAATATCGGACGCAGGTTTTGCAAATATTTCTCACAAGAAAAACGCCTTGGTCGGAAAAACACGCTACAGCTTATACAGTTCCTGTTGCAGTACTGACCTTTAAAGTCATTTAAGGTAAATGATTTTCACGTTATTTGAAAGCCAATATGCGACTTTCTATTAATGATTAATACTAAACTAGGCCGTGTCTATCGCCGTTTGCGAGATAAGGCCACTTAGCCTATAACTTTTAACATTCCATTCAAAATTGTGGCCAAACCGCTGCAGATGGACACATGGTTATTATTGACAGCCTATATAAGAAGTTGCCACCGCCCTATTCGATGGTACCATTGCAGACCCCCTACGACTTACCGTTTAGCCACAATACCGCACGATTGGCATTGCATAGTGCGTTATGACCCTTTGAGTTTATCCAAGGTTAATGATTTCCATCTAATCTGACACTGCGTATGCGACTTCTTATTAGTGATTTTCTTAGACATGCCGACCCGAACAAATTGATTTTTGACCTTGTGGTTTTGGCCTTGGTCTCGTCTTCGGTCTCGAGAGTCTAACCTTGTTCAACACTACACTACGGGTCACTTTATGGCCCACCCTGTAGATAGTGCGCAGCTATAGTTCGTGTCCGAGATAGGGCCAGTTTTCTGTTGGAAAAAGTGTAACGGCTTTTAAGGTCATCTAAGGTCAATGATTGATTTATATGTCATTTGAAAACTAGTATGCGACTTCCTATTAGTGATCAGTAGCAAACTAGGCTCTATCTTGCACCGTTTAGCCACAATACATTTGTGACAAACTGAGAGACAGACAGATGGACGGACGACAACTCATGCCAATAGCTTGACTTTACAAGTCAAACGAGTCACATACTAAAGTACGGTCGGCTAAAAATGACACATGAGTAAAAGATAATAATAATATAATGCATCTAACAAAAGGAGAGGAAATTCAAATACCAAAAGGGTATCACTTTTAGCGATGTTAAATCTTCAAAGTCAAAGTGGCCTCGAGGCCAAACGTTTGACTCAGTCTTGGTTTTGGCCTCGAAACTATGACCTTGACCTTAGCCTTGGCTTTAAGCATTGCGACTTGATTTTGTTAACACCGTAAACTTCTAGCTTATAGTGTCATTGTCACTTTTATACTTCTCCATGTCACATGTGGCCTCCGTCTTGGCCTTAGCTTAGAACAGTTGGCCTCGGCCTCGGTCTCGGCCCTGACCTCGTGGTTTTAGCCTTGGTTTCGTCTTCGATCTCGAGAGTCTAACCTTGTCGAACACTACACTACGGGTCACTTTATGGCCCACCCTTTAGACAGTGCGTAGCTATAGTTCGTTGTAAAGATGCGGCGCGCGCTGCAACAGCTGGGCCTGATGACGAGCTTGTTTCGTCAGCAACAGCAGCATCTGCCGGATCGGTAAGTTCATGAATAATGGCTGCGTGCCATATTGGCATACGGTCAGCGGGTTAGAAAACGTGGAAAACAGCAGAAAACCCTCTTGGTGATAATACCCCCCTGAATCAATCCACGGGATAAAAACATTCGGACGAAAGCCCTACAAAGACATCCACCGCGTTTTATATTTGTTTACTGTCTTGCATTCTTTATTCGGATTTTCACTGCATATGTAAGCAGCTGGGTCAAGCGTATTTAGGATTTGGCAAAAGGGGGCATGGCGAGCGCGCAGAGCGCGAGCCTATAACGGGGGCCTGGGGGCGGAGCCCCCAGCGGGGTCCAGGGGCAGAGCCGGGTCGGGCCCCTGACCCTCCGGGTGGTGAAGCTGAAACACTTTTTGCTTTTGAACGTTCAATGGAAGCCGCACATTCTCCATTTTTTTCTGAAATTTGGAAACGCAGCAAATCACAGAGTCATATCAGATGCAATCTCACATGGCGATTTTAATCGCATATTGTATCGGTATGAAAAAAACCATCAAACATTGTTGAATTTTGCAATTCTTGCTGGAAAACGGCAAAAAACGCACTTTTTCATATAAAGTCGCCTGTAAAAAATTTTCATGGTCGGGCCAAAGGGGGGCATCGCACCGTGCACCCCCTCCCCTAAATACGCCACTGCATACGGTCTACAGTGAAATAACGTGTCGATGACCCACCGGTGCAGTCAAACGTGACAAAAACAGTGTGGGCAATACGATTGTTTAACACACATCTATTTTATTCCCGACATATAGGCCTACGCATATTTTGTCTGAGAGGTTTGTCTAAGAGGTTACGTCCGGGGGACCATGCTCTGAAATCAGCGGATATAACAACTGTTTGAAGACGCGTTTCGTTTGCGTAACCCGCGCAGAATGCGTATAGTCGTATAATAAAGCCAATGCGAATTATTTCACAGAACTGCTTGTCATGTTTTCAAGTTCCATCTACCTATGCGTCAACTTAATCGTCTGAATTCATGTGAAGAGGAATTTGTTCTTGGCCAGGAAGAAGCGTGTTAAAATTTCAGAAGTGGCAGCTGATTGGCATGAACTAATGGTACCGTAGCGTGGTCGTGCACCATGCGGTCGCCCCTATTGCCATTGCCATAGCCAATGAACAATGTCACTCATTCTGCAACGCCTCGGTCAACCTCGCTAGGCCGTCACCCTATATAGCCCGAAAGCTAGCCTAATATTCATTTCCCATCCCGGTCCCGATGACAGTAGGAGGCTGAGTTAACCTGAGCAGTGAGAACTAAGCAGTGAGCACAACTTGCTGAAGATTGCTTGCGGCGAAATTCTAACTGCACGATCCGAGGACATGCATGCTATATTATGAGTGGTCTAGTGGTTCGTTACCCCCCCCCCAGGTCGCGGTTTGAATCTCACTGCGAACTGTTTGCAACCAACCTAGAAGAGGCTGTGCTCACTGCTCAGGTCAGGCCAATATCGTCAGCGGGCTGAAAAAATAAGGCAGTCAGGTGCTGGGCTGTCATTACGTCTGTCAGGTCAGCAGTTACCTTCCCAGCCGCAGTGCGTCACCGCTTTTTTGGAACTGAGTAAGCCAACTAACGAGAAGCCCAGCTGTCGTTAAAATGGCCGAACGTACTGGTTGTCAGTAACCTTCAAAGTCGTCCAAGGTCAATAATTTCCATCTTATCCAACAGGGCGTATGGCGCTTCCTATTAATGATAAACAGTAACATTTTTTGGCCGTAGCTCTTACTGTTTCTGAGATATGGCCAGTTTTCAGTTGAAAAAAACACATTTTTCTAATCAGGTCCATTCAACCTCGAATTTTTAAACGTTTCCCTTGCACTAGATCGCTGAAATTCTGCATGCTCGCTTAAGGCACATGGTTAATTACTCGTGTAAAAAGTTTCTTCCTAAAGACCTAACGCATAGCCACAGAAACATCCGTTACAGACGACAAACGGACGGACAGACGACAACCGTGCCAATAGCTCTAAAAACATTCGATGGCAAGCTACAGACAGAAAAAGTCGCTAAAATTTTAGTTCTAAATTAAACAAAATCGCCCTTGAATGGCTAACAAACTTTTTTTACTTCAATGGCGAAACATTCGCTCCGAGATTCAGGCGGCGTCATGCAACAGTTGTTGGAGACGTTTATGTCACAGAGACACCAGGAGGGCGTGTTGGGTGGTCGCGCAGCAAAAGAGTATGTGACGGACGAACACATGAAAAGACGTATAGACAACTGCGTGGTCAGGTTAGGTCGGGTGTTGTCACTCGAGGTAGGGTCAGCGCACTTTCCCCACTGCTCTTTGTCTGGCGTCAATACTGTCCACCTTTTATCGCAGTGATTACTGATCGAGTCCGGCAGTAGACACGAGTCGGACTCAAGTGTTCATTTCCGTGACTCGAACTAGAACTAAGACGACTCGAGTACATGACTGTTTTTCGTGGAAGGCGCGGCGCTATGGTCAAACAGGCGAGCGTCATTTCCGTGACGACGCTGGACGCTGGATGCTGAGTTGTGCGTGTCCTCCAGTGAATGTGTAACGGTCACAGCGCCACGAGGCGACGTAGCCAGCCTGGCAGCGTCAACGAGTACGAGATGGTCATTCATCGCCATACCCCGGGCCCGACGTCCGACACCGGCCTGATATACCGACCATCACTGCCCTACCGCGAGACACCGTGTGCTGCCGACACTTCACCCGAACTGAAACGCCTCGGCATACGTGCACACGCAAGCAAAACAGAATACTGTCCGATAATGTATAACAGTAAATAACTGTACATTTATATGTGCCACCAATCAGTGACTGACGACGCTAGGTGCATAATTTGGTTAACATCGAACAATAGGAAAAGGCTGGCGAAACTGTGCTTTTGTCGAGTTTTTGCGGGCTTCCTTTTTGCATTTTTTTCGTGTGGGGAGTAACAGAAACGAAGAAAACAGTAATCTAATAAACGATAAAGGAAGAAACGATATAGAACCTGGTCCCCCTAAAAATCTTTGATACATGTGTTTTTAAAAATTTTTTGTAGGTGTCGCCAGATACCAATAAAGATAATAAACATACGACGACGACATCGACGATTGATAATAATATGTACCACTAAGTGATGGAGCTTAATACCCCGTTTACACAATGAAGCAAACATGAAGCAAACGTATTCAAAACACACGTGCACGACGCTTCATCGTGTAAACCGGGTATAACTTGCTACCATACTGCAATTCATTGCAGTATTCCGACGAAAATCTTTGCCACCTTTGAACTCCACTGAAAAAACCTTTTATCGCCATTGTCTTGTCGTTCATTTTCCAGTCATCTGATTGTCGCAGGGACCTACACGTTGATTCCAATGAAACTAGCAGAACGTGTTTCCAGTGAAGGGCCGTGACGTCGCCGTCGTTCGTCACAGCGCTCAGTCCTGGCGAGATCTATGCAGACTATGCTACACAACAGTCGATTGCTTTCGAACGGTTTCGCTCATACTAAAGAGCGACTGAATCGAGCCCAACTGTATTTTTTACTGCAGCTGAGCAGTCTGCGTGGCAACGCGACTTCAGTGAAAGAGACGACCGGCGTTTCTCCGTATTAACGACGCACCCCACTCCACCGCCACAGCGGATTAGCCATTAGCATGCCATGCAACGTCGTATTTCTGCCAAGAATGATAAACAACTTGACATCAAGGTCCCACCATGCTATACACGCAATTTTTCAGCTTCAGCTTTAAATGCTTTAAATGCTTTAAATGCGTTGTATAGTCCCTAAGATATCGTTCGACGTAAACGAATACGTACTAGCCTAAGTGACCCACAAGGCTTAAAAAATTACTTAGTCAATAACCAGTCAGCCATCTAATTAGACCAGCTTGACACAGCAGAACCTCAGCTTTTGTTGGCATTATAATTTAACGTAAACTACTGGTAGGTTCTATTGGTATTAAAGCATTGGTAGCTATACTGATAGTACATTTTAGACAACATGCTATAGCGACAAAGACAAGGCAGTGGTTCAGAACATAGGCCTATACCAGTTCAAAGAATACGGTCCACGAAGTAAACTGGCAGAAGTTTGCGAAAAAACTAAAAAAGAGAAAAAACTGGACACTTTACTAAAAAAGATTGGGGAAACAGAAATCATCGAGACCAACCATAGGCACGAGAGCGACAAACCGAAGCATGCAGACGCACACTGAAGAAAACACGACCATCGTGGATGAACAAGTAAATCAGCAAGACCAGCCAAAAACACGTTCTTCAACACGCCATACACCTACGTAGCTATATCCTGAGAGACGTGTCTAACACAGTCTAGCGTGGAATAGATAACTCAAGTGTAGGACATTCTCCCCGGACGTTTCCCCCTGTTTTTTTGCATACCCGTACATCCCCCCTATGTATGGTTCTGAGTGCTGAGTGTAAGTTGTATTTCGTGTAAGTATCAATCGCTGTCATATATGGTCAAATAGCAAATATCCAAATGTACATGTATTAGGGTCTCACATAGAGCAATATATACATCATATTGAAAAGTGTAATAGTTATGAATAAATATATACAGTTATATACAGCAAGTCTTTTTATATATTAATTTAAATGTCAGTGAAATAAGGCGATATTATATACAGCTGATGTTCAAAAAGAAGGAATAGCGTAATAGTCAGCAAAGTGTCACTGTCACTTTCACTCGAAGCGGACTGTGCGCGCAACCGCACGCAAGGTCTCTTCCACCGTCTTCTAGCCATCACGTCGTGCTGTACAGATGGTGTGCAGTTGACGCTGCAGAATCTTGGTGGATATCTTGAGATGCTTTGCCGGCGGCTGGCCACGGGCATTCTACAGCAGTGTCGTCGACGCTGCGGCCGCATCCTGCTGCAGTGAATCGATGGCGCACCACACCGACGGGTGGTTACGACCGACCAACGCAGCGAAGCCCCTATTCCACGCCTCGTCCGGTCGTCGCCGTTCAGCGTGGCGACATGCACGTTCCAGGTAAACATCGGGAACAGCGGTGGCAGCGGACGCAGCGTGATGCGCGAAACAGAGGCATCGCTGTCGTCGTCGTCGTCAGCCGCTGTGGCAGGTCGCTAGCAGCGTCTGTAGCTTGTCGGCTTCTTCCACGTCGGTAACGCAGCCGTGCAGCACCTAACTGCATGCCGTCGACGACGCCAGACTCGGGGAGAAAGGCCCCGCACGCGCTCGTCATACATAAGGGGGAATGTTTGGGTATGCAAAAAACAGGGGAAAACGTTCGGGGGAACGTCCGGGAAGAAGTGTCCGGGAAAATGTCCGTCTTCCGATAATTCACCGCGATCTATTGCACTTTCTGAGAATATGATCTTGGCCTGAAGCGTTTGTTTTCTATTAAGCCTATTGTTATTGTTTTATCAAAATTCTGTACATTTATATTTTATAACCTAACATAGCGAGCGACGCAATGAAAATGTAATAACCACTTTAGGCGCTCTCCATTGCAAATTTCTCAAAGAATGTAACAGCGAAAAAAGTTTTGAAATCGGATAATATCTGGAATGACATAGGCTAGAGGTAAGTTCAGTGGCACGTTTTATGGCCTACGTTGTATGTGGGATGGATGATTACAATAATACACTGTATATTGAGATAACTGCACGTCGCGTTGAAATCACATGTAATCGGCTGCCATAATTATGCATAGGGCCTATGAGTCCATACACCGGTTAATGGGCCATTAATTTTGCCGTGAAATGGCCCAGTAAATCGACCTGCGTCTATGCATAAACAGCTATTCTAGTGCAAAAGTACTGACCGTTCATTACTGTCAATCGTTCGCAGTCTTACGGAAAATCGAGAAATTTTCAGCAGAATAAGAAAACAAATCTTTAGACAAGGCATCGAAAAAAATCAGTCGCCGATCATATTATTAATGGTTTTGCAACTACTTCCCAGAAAAAATTTCAAAATGTTTCATTTAATTTATTATTTTGGGCATATCTGTATACAGACTTAGCCAAAAACTAGACTATTTTTAAGTGTTGACTACGTTTAGTGACAGATATGTCTTGAGTTTCAGAATTTTGTCTAGAAAAAGTGTACCCTCGCATATCGGCGCGTTTAAAGAGCCAGGGTTCTGTTTTCCTGTTATATTGTTGCTTAAAGCGTATCATACGAATTACATTATTTCGAAGCAACAATTTCCGGAAAACGTTTAAAGCGAAAACAAAATTCACAAACCCAAATAAAAACGTCGCTGCAACAGGCACGCTGATTACGACGTCACTAATCGAATTACACCGCGGTCCTATCTTACACTGATTCAAAGATACGACAACATAAAAGCCGAAAATCACCAATTTTCCCTTCCCTGCCACACTCCTTGTGAGGTTCCACTTTAAGAAATACTATCAAACGACACTTTTATTCATTATTTTGACACAACTTTTTACCAAACGACATTTTCACAACAACGTATCAATCATGTCTCTTTCACTAAGAATCCCGGGATTGAATTTTTAATCCCGGGATCCGGGATTGAGGCATTTGTAATCCCGGAATCCCGGAATCCCGGAATTCCGTTTCGGGATTAGGGTCACAGATTGGTCGTCATTTTAGTATCCTTAATTGACTTATTTCATGCATATGATGTAGTACAGGTCCATACGAAAGGTATATCCGAACTGCAGGGAGTGATAATGACTGTCAGAATACGAATTACAGTGCACGGCAAAGAGTGGAACTCTAGCGCACATGAATACTTTTATTCATCAGACGGCTAAAAGTCTTATTTCTATCACTTAACACGCGAAAAAGTACGATTTTAACTAATTTTGTAATCCTGTAATGCCGGGATTGAGACACCGCCAATCCCGGGATTCGGGATTGGCGAAAACGGCCGGGATCCCGGAATTCGGGATCCCGAGATTGCAGTCGCTAACGGGAACCCGTACAGTGCCGGACTCGTACTCACGTTTATGTGAACGCAGCCTAATGGAATTTGGTCGGTTACAGTACACGGGAAAAGTCGGCGACAAAGTGCGCGGACACAAATCATGAAAGTCGGCGACATGATTTGTGTCGTGAACTTTCATGATTCGCAAAGTCGGCGTACGGTATTGAGATTTATGCTTAATGACGCCGTCGTCGTTTGGTTCAATGCCCGGTCTTTACTCAGAGCGTTCTTGATGATGTTTCTACTCTTGTTTTACTTGCTTGGATGTTGACGCAAGTAACTAAAATAGCAGAGCAGAAGCAGCAGCTGTTCGTTGAAATGTCGTTCTATTACGTGGGCGGCAATTGATCAGCACCAATTAATTCTGATTCTTCCTCGAAAATCAACATTCCCAGCGCCTTAATTGCATGTGCGATGTTTACATGATCAAAGGGTCATCGAGCTGGTACCATCGTCGTATTTATCTACAAAACTGGTACCCGAATAAACTAATGCTTTATTTTTAGCTTCTAGCAAGTGTACGAGGAAATTTTCTGATTAACTGCGCAATAATATTCGCAGTATTGCAGCGCAATTGAAAGTTATGTTATACCAAACTTGCCGTCGTTTGCTAATTATAAACACGCTTTCACTGGTCAGTTGAAATTGCACGGCAATTCAGTAGCTGTTAGAATACGTTGTGTTTGTCAACACGCATTTCTACCAGCTTTATATGTATCTTGGTTTAGTTTTGCAATCGCGAAACATATATTTGTCATATGTGTGACAATATACATGACAAATATATGATAAATATATAATTCATATATGTGATATATATGAAATATATATCACAGGCTGCGCGGTAGCGCCAGCCCTGTTGTAAGGGTGACCAGCCATTTCAATGGGAAACTCCAAAATTTGACCCCTCGTATTTCCCAAACCCATTAATTTTTCCACACTA